>Ga0180438_10012525_pt1 | contig 10083 bp, 8 predicted proteins | sample SS_ome_12_FD_132455 | JGI IMG/M metagenome (GOLD analysis project Ga0180438, IMG submission 132455) | Hypersaline lake sediment archaeal communities from the Salton Sea, California, USA - SS_3_D_2 metaG | ecosystem: Environmental > Aquatic > Non-marine Saline and Alkaline > Hypersaline >...
ATCTAAGCCAGGTTGAAACCGCATCAGACGGTTGTTTCCCGCATCAGACACCCAGAGATCGCCATCTGCAGAGAAAGCAAGACCGCTCGGGAGACCGAAAGTGCTGAAATCATAACCAAAATCCCCCCACCCAACGACAAATTCACCCAGCGCATCAAAACACAGCACTCGATAACCTTCTGGATCAGTGACACAAACCGAACCAGCAGAAGAAATGGCTATATAAGGCTTATTCTCCAGGGACTCTCCCCACCATCCATCAATAGCCCATTCCCTCAGGAAGCGAAATTGATTGCTTTCAAACTCATCAAAAATAACTACCCTTTGATTCCACGTATCAGCAACATACACCAGACCTTGTGGGTCAATTCCGATCCCCACAGGTTCATTTAGCTGACCCAACCCAGATTCCGTCCCCCCAAATTGAGCGACAAACAAACCCGAAGGATCAAACACAGCGATGCGTTTGTTTCCCGTATCAGCAACGAAAATCCTTCCTGATGCATCCACCGCGATCGATCGTGGACCCCAGAAAATATCTCCCTCATAACCCTGTCCAAACTGACCAAAGGAATCGATGAAGTCCCCCTCGGCCGTATAATGTTGGATGCGATGGTTCCATGTATCGGCTACGTAGATTGTGCCATCTGGGGCGACTGTGATACCCCACGGTTCATTCAGACTCCCAGGATCTGCTTGACCCTGGGTCAAGTCCCCAAGCCCCCCCCACTCCTTGATGAATGTTCCAGAGGCATCAAAATGCTGAATACGATTGTTCCGGGAATCTGCCACAAAGAGGGAACCGTCAGGAGCAAAGGCAATGCTTCGGGGAGCGTTTAACTGTCCCGCATCACTTCCCGCCTGCCCAATAATCTTGTCCGATTCAAGCACAACCATTTTTTCCGTATATGGGTCTTCAAAACCCAAATCCGGTGCCGCGGAAGCTACAACGCCATAATCCCATATCGCAGTAGCAACGTCCTTCCGGATGAAAAATTTCATACGGTCAGAAGGCGACCACCTCTCCAAAGAAAAATCCTTCCCGGTAATCTCACCATACGCGTTGTAATCCCGGTTCAACCAGATATCCCACAAAGCTGATCTCATCTCGCGATCGAAGATCCCTTGCTTAATACGATCCCATGTGAGACCAAAATAGTCCTGCATTGGCCACCACATCCGGATGTATTCATACTCGAAGTATCTTCGCCCCAACAAAGGTTCAACCTTTTGCCAATTGCTATCACCCGCGATAACCAGGGGGTAATTATTCAAATCGCGTGAGGGATTCCCACCATAAAAAACCGTATTGTGATAATTTCTCAAATACCACGTGAACGGCCAGGAAACATCATCATCATAGGCCACCTGCACAGATAGATCTCCACTGGTTCGACGAGAAAATTCCTCCACCTGGGATAGGACTGTTTTAACCCCAGAAGCCGAATGAGCATAGACCAGATATTCTGTAGCCTGATCATAATCTCGATAAGCAGCTCGAAATGCTGTCCGTGTTGTCAGAACAAACAAGGAAGCTACAACAACAAGAATGCCGATTTGTACGATGATCCGGAACTCAAATTTTTGAAGGGTAAAGTAAAGTCCGACCAGGCCTCCTATCCCAATCGCCAACGCAGCCAGAAAAGCGGTCGTACTCTGCAATCGTTCTAACTCATTCCCTTGAAAAGGGGGTTCAGGACCAGTGTAAATGCCGAAAGCTTTGACAAAACCAACATACGTGATGAATACAATCCCTAACACCAACCAACCTTTGTATGAAGTTAAAATGTGCCATTCCCTGGACTCGAACCATTTCCCAAATGCCCAAGCTGCTAAAATGATGAAAGGTAGTGTGATATGAACTGCAAGCCAGGGCATTCGCTCACCAGCAAAGGAATATGCGAACAACGAAGATATTCCCCAATAACCCAAAAACAGAATGACAGGGAATTGACGGTTATTCGAATCAGATCCTTGAGAAATCCCGCTCTCTATAGCTATTTGCCCAGCGTCAAGCTGAAACTCACCCGGGTTTAAGAATCTACGCCATAAAGATTTAAAACCAAAACCTGCAGCAACGAGAGATCCAATGACTGGTAAGAATTCATAGATCGGAAGCTGGACAAGCATATAGTAATACCAGGGTTGTCCTCCCCTCTCTTCCCCGTGCTGCACAATCCAGTACTCCAATGAACTCACCAAGCCTGAAGAAATGCCATGGCCATTGGTAAACAACGAAGTGAATAAAATGATGAATGGCCCCCAAAAAATGGCTGCAGCGATCACCCATCGACGCCAATCCCATAAAACCCCAACCGCGATACTGACCAGAAATAATATGATGACGATGAGGCCGGTGGGGGTTTTAAATACGGATGTATTAGAAGCCAAGGGCTCCCAACCCAGCATCTTAGCCGGGATCCCGGCCAGTAAAGGTATGGTCATTGTTACAGTAATGATAAGCAAATCCAGGGAGGGAAATTCTGTGCGAAGACGTTTGCCAAAAGACCATATCAGCAAGGCTAACATGAGTAGCACCCCTCCAACACTCAATACTGCCCCCAGAGTAAGTACTCGAGAGTAGCCTGCTGTTTGATCGATGAAGTCCGCTGCGGTTGGATCAAGGGGTTGACCAGGGATGGTTGGATCCTGAATATTTGCTGAGGGATCTGCCAATAACGAATACCCAGATAACGCGATCCCAATGACAGTGGCTGCTAAGCCGATGATAAAAAGGATTTTACTCTCTCGTGATCTCCAATGACGTTTCAGAATGTCCCAAGCAAAAAAGATGCCCAGGAATAGCATGAGCTGTAGTGCATAGATGAAGGATGTTTCCTTTGTCGCGAAATGCAGTGTCAAGGAGAAAGAGAGTAGATATAACCATTTCGCTTCACGCTTATCAAAATAGGAAAAAATCGCCCAAAACATTAATATGGCTTCAAATACAACCAGAGCTTCATTTCTCACATAGCGTTGGTAATAAAGCAGGTAAGGTGAGACCACCATCATTGCCATGGCAAAAATTGTTCCCCAACGTCCAATCCATTTACGAAAAACGAATAACAGCGCAATGGAAACTATTCCCAAAAAAGCGGAAGGGAACCTGGAAGAAGCATCTGTGTCACCAAAAAGGAAATAAGAGAACGCCACGAGATGGAACTGTAAAGGACCATGCATCATGGGAAGATGGTCATAATCTTGATATTCTAGGAACCGCCAGGAATAATAGGTATGGAGACTCTCATCATGACTCATCACGCGACTTTCCAAATCATAGAAACGGGTGATGATCGTTGCGACAACCAGAAGAATTGCAAGGAGGACCTCAACCCTGACACTCAATCCCAAATTCATCATCCGGTCAAGGAAACTATTTGGCTGATCCACTTCTACCGGCGTTGTTGTCATCATGCCTCCTTCAAATCAAACACACCACAACTCACATACCAGTATTGTCTTTGAATTTCATGCATTGCGCCAGAAGGACGCATACCGATCATGATCTTCTCGCGAAGGATTTTCCGATAGATTGTTTCAACCTTCGCACCTCTTCGGAAGTTAGATATCTCCATTCTCCAGATCCCAGATCCCCCAATTGGATAGGTCCAATCCTCACCCGAATAATTTTCCGAACAAATAAACCTAACACCTTTGCTGTCTCCCTGATTTGTCTTTTCCTTCCCTCTTTAAGGATCACGGATAACCAGGGGGATTTTCCACTTTTACTTCGAATTCTCACTTTCGCCGGAAGTGTTTTTTCGCCATCAGGAAGGATGACCCCGCGTCTCCAGAGAGTTAGTTGACTCTCATCAGGGTATCGATCCAGGAGAACCCAATATTCCTTCTCATGCCCGTATCGAGGGTGCGATAAACGATTTGTTAATTCACCATCGTTTGTGAGAAGCATTAAACCTTGACTGTTGAGATCCAATCTTCCAACAGGAAAAACCCTTTGAGGAATATCCACAAGGTCAACAACCGTCTGCAACTCTCCCTGACTCTTTAAAGAAGAAAGCACCCCAAGCGGTTTATTCAGGATAAGATACACATACTGCTCAGAGCCCTTCAGCAATTCACCATCAATGCGGATCTCGTCCCTTGCAGGATCTGCTTTCTCTCCTAATTTTGCGACCTCCCCATTCACGGTCACTCGCTTCGATTTGATATACTCCTCACAAGCCCTTCGAGACCCCAAGCCAGATCTTGCCAGGATTTTCTGCAATCGTTCTTCACTCATGATGCCCTACTCAGGGGAGCCCTCTTCGTAAGTTTGTTCTGGGTTTTTCAACTCAGATAATAATTCAGGATCCAATGGAGGTAATTCTTCCAGGGCTGTTAGACCAAAATACTGTAAAAACTCGGAAGTAATGGAGTACAGAATGGGACGTCCCGGACTCATACTACGACCTGACTCCTCGATTAAACCGTGCCGCAACAAGGTTCGAAGGACGCTGTCGGAGTTCACCCCACGGATCGAATCAACCTGAGGACGTGTTACAGGTTGCTGATAGGCGATGATGGCCAGGACTTCCAGAGCGGCTCGACTTAAAGTGCTTGTCTCCTCAAAAGTCAATAATCGCTCAATGTCATCTGAAAATTCAGGCGCAGAGGTTAGCTGATATTGGGAGCCAAATGCTTGAAGTCTAATCCCCCTCTTTTTCAGGGAATTGCCAAGGCGATCCATGGCTTGAATGACATTACGGGAAGGAACTTGAAGCGCATTAGCAAGCGGACCAATACTAACAGGACCTGATGAAACAAATAACAACGCTTCGATCCTTGCCTCAAGTGACGCATCACCAGAATGAGTATCTTCTTGAGGTGCATGAAAAGAAGGATCAGAAACGTTATGGTTTGTCGTGGATTGTGTACTCTCTTCTTCCATGATTGATTTCTGTGATCTCGTCTTGGGAAAACTTTGTTCCTATCTTCCAGTTTTCATTTCAGGTGTTCTGCTAAATCGATTGATCACTTGATCAACCGCCAGCTGGTAGGAAATTTGCCAATCAGGAAAAGTTCCGCTCTTCATTCTCCCAGCACTATCAAGATCGATAGCCTTAAGTGGAGGCTTATTTTTCTGCTTGAAAAAAGGTCCATCATGAATTCACAGGAGCCTTTATATGGAGGATAATCCGTGTATACAGAAAGCTGATTATTTTATACAATAGCTTACTTTGTAGATTTAACAAGACAACTAGATGATTTCTAACATCAAGCAGTGAACACGATGCACTGATTGAGTAGCCTCCGAGGGACGAATTATACCAGTGCGAAGAATCACCAGCAATGAGCCGGCTTAAAGGATCCTACCTCCCCCTGATATGCAGTATCTTGTGGATGTCGATAACTGCCAATTGCACCGGATCACGTCTCGACCCCGGCACTGTTCATGCTTACATCATGGTTGATCAGGAAATCATTAACGTTTCACTTCCACAGGGATCGACCGTTTCAGACGCCATCCAGGCCACTGATATTGAACTCAGCCTTAACGACAAAGTATCCCCTCCAGGATACACTGTCCTCGATGATGCTATGGAAATCATCGTTACAAGAGTCGTTGAGCATATTGAAATTGCCAACGTTGTCTTACCGTTTGAGAGGCAGATATTGAAGAACGAGTCTATCCCCGAAGGTGAGGTACGTCTTTTGCAACCGGGGAAAAATGGTCTGGAGGAAATCACCTATCGTGTGATTGAAGAAGAAGGTCTTGAAAAAGCAAGGGTCATCACGAAACGTATCGTTCTAGAGGAACCGGTCCCTGAGATCATGATGGTCGGCACACAGCAAGGTTACACGCCACTCACATTTCCTGGCAAAATCATATATGTATCAGCCCAGAATGCATGGTTGATTGATGGGGAAACAGGAAACCGCCGCCCGATTATCTCTACAGGGGATCTGGATGGAAGGATTGTGGAGTTATCTCCTGACGGTCGTTGGTTATTATTCACACGCAATTCCAACAATGACCAAGAGAGAATCAATTCTCTTTGGTTGCTTGATGTAACGGATCCTGAAGCAGAACCTCTGGATGTAGAGATTGAAAACATCATCCACTTTGCTGACTGGTCGCCTCAATCTCCAACATCATCAGGTTATTACACTATCGCCTATTCCACGGTAGAACCACGCCCATCTGCACCGGGTTGGCAGGCAAACAACGATCTTCAAATGATAACCATTTCGGATGCGGGATCTGTCATTCAGAGGAAAATCCTCCTCGAAACAAATTCTGGCGGGCAATATGGCTGGTGGGGCACAAGCTTTTCATGGTCCCTGGATGCAGATTTACTTGCATATTCTCGGGCAGATGGCATCGGGCTTGTGGACCTGGAAGATGGAACGCTTGAGGAACTGGTTGAGATCACCCCTTACCAAACACAAGGTGACTGGGCCTGGCTTCCCCCAATCTCCTGGAGCACCAATTCCGAGATCCTGTATTATGTAACTCATGGGAAACCCATTGGACTTGAAAAACCTGAGGCTTCTCAGGTGTTCGATATCATGGCACTCTCTCGTAAAGGAAGTACAATGGGACCACTTGTGCAGCAAACTGGAATGTTCTCAACCCTTGCAATCTCTCCTGAAGTAAATACATTCCCAGGAGGTAGACCATACAGCTTTGCGATTTTGCAGGCAATCGAGCCGTTGGAAAGTGAAACAAGCCGTTACCGACTTGAGGTAATGGACCGTGATGGAAGCAATATACAATCCATATTCCCACCCACTGGGGAACTTGGTTTGGAACCAGGAAAGATCATATGGTCTCCCGATGGGAGGCAAATTGCTGCCCTTTATCAAAATAATCTATGGGTGATCGATCCTATTCTTGGCATTACCCAGCGCGTCACAGCTGATGGATCGACAATTGCCTTTGACTGGATCCAATAAAGACATGAGTTCAAATCTATGAATATTCTGCTATACGTAAACTATAAAAAGAACTTCAGGAGGAAAATGTGCGAATACTCGTAACAGGAGGAGCTGGTTTCATCGGTTCGCATTTAAGTGATCGGCTACTGAAGGAAGGTCATCACGTCGTTGTGGTTGATAATCTGATAACAGGCAGCATCGATAATATCACTCATCTTGCCGGACGGGATGACTTTCAATTCATTAAACACGATGTATCGAATTTTATCTTCGTCCCTGGAAGAATCGATGTGGTTATGCACTTCGCCTCTCCCGCCAGCCCCAATCCCAATTCACCGTATGGGTACCCTCAACTCCCAATCCAGACATTGAAAGTTGGGGCACTGGGAACCCATAACGCCTTGGGGGTCGCTCGTGCGCATAACGCGCGCTTCCTCCTGGCTTCAACTTCTGAGGTCTATGGCGATCCCCAAGAACATCCACAGAAAGAAAGTTATCGAGGGTACGTTGATCCAATTGGCCCGCGCTCAGTCTATGATGAAGCCAAGCGTTTCGCCGAATCGATCACAATGGCTTACATGCGCTATCATGATCTGGACACTCGCATCGTTCGGATTTTCAATACCTATGGCCCCAGGATGCGGCTCGATGATGGGAGGGTGATTCCCAACTTCATTGTTCAAGCACTCACTGGAAAACCTCTCACAATATACGGCGATGGAACTCAGACACGAAGCTTCTGTTACATCGACGACCTTATTGAAGGGATCATTAAAATCCTTTTTTCGGACTTCAAAGAACCGATAAACCTTGGAAATCCAGTAGAGATGACAATCAATGAGTTAGCCGAGGCTGTTAACCGTCTCACAGGGAATTCGTCAAAAGTTGAACACCTTCCTGATCAGAGAGCAGCTGAAGACCCGCAACGGCGTCAACCCGATATCACTCGTGCAAAAAGCATCTTGAATTGGATTCCAAAAATCGACCTCGACACAGGAATGAAAAAAACCATTGATGATTTCAGGGGTCGTCTATGACGTTGCATAACCCCCGTTTTAACCGGGAGTTAACCCGTTTTCTAAAATTTCTCGTCGTTGGTGCAATTGGAGCGGTTATCGATTTTGGAACCTTCAACTTGCTCACGTCTGCATTCAATCTTTGGATTGTTGTGGCTGGGACCATATCGTTTACTGCCGCTGTTACAAGTAACTTCATTTGGAACTATTACTGGACCTATCCGGACTCACGTTCAAAACCGCTTGGTCAACAAGTGATCCAATTCACCCTTGTCAATTTGATTGGTCTAGCTATTCGTGCGCCCATCCTGCACTTCATGGAAAAACCATTTACCCAGCTTTCCGATAAATTCCTGGCCATCCTCCCACCCAACATACCGCCAGGTCCTGAATCGATATTCCCTCTGAACGATATTACCCTGGGAAGAAATTTGGCTCTTGCGACAGCGGTGATCATTGTGTTGTTTTGGAATTTTGGAATTAACCGGATCTGGACCTATTCCGATGTAAAATAGACATTGCATTATGGAGAAGTAACGCCAGAGGACCATTTCATGATTGTTCTTGAATCTGTATAATTGTTTTATCTTCAATTACCAGAATAGTGAGAAAGTGTGAGATTTTTATGGATACTCCAAGACCAAAACCCATTTACACCACAAATGGTGATTGCAAAGCCATGTTCGTATCACCCAATCTTTTTAATCTATCTGGTGAGTGGATTGGATGGGTCACTCCAGAGAATGAAGTTTTTGATGTGAATGGTTTATACGTCGGCTGGTTGAGTACAGATATGCGTATCCTGCGTAAACGCAGTCTGATACAAATCGAAAGGCGGGACGCACCTGATCCTCCAAAACCCATACGCGCACCTGCGACGATCCCCCTTCCGCCGTTGATGGCAGAGATTCCTTATAGCCAGGTAGATGTTTTAGAGGAAGAACCAGAACGCTTACATACCATGGATACAGGTGAACTCAAGGAGGACATGAACTGACCTCAGGCGGAGAGGCCCTCACCACGAAGAAAGTAAAAGATTCTCAGATCACCCTCAGTCAACTGCTAGAACGTCAACACGCAAATCTTCGTGGGGATGTCCATGGTGGATGGATCATGAAACTCGTCGATCAGGCTGGTGGACTGGCCGCCATGCGACATGCTCAAAGCCGGGTTGTAACCGTGGCTATCGATCAAATGAGTTTCTATGAGCCTATCCGTGTCGGCGATTTTGTAACGCTCAATGCAACGCTCACATATGTGGGAAGGACCTCCATGGAAGTGCGCGTGGAAGTCATCGCTGAGGATCCCATCCTTGGCACAAAGACACACACCAACACAGCCTATCTTGTCTATGTCGCATTGGATGATGATGGTCATCCAAAACCTGTTCCCAGACTTCTTGCGGAATCTGAATTGGAAAAAAGGCGGATGGAAGGTGGAAAGAGCCGACAGAAAGTGCGACTGGAACGGCGTTCTCTTGAAGACCGAGGGTTTGACCAATGAGCGACTCCATTGATTCGCTAACTGACCTGCTGGCTCAGGCAGGTTCTCGAAGATTTCTGGAAAGCGTGCCTGATGAAGATCTAGGGCTGGCTGATCATGTCACCTTCCCCTTTCTTGCTTTGGTTGGTCAGCAAGAGATGAAACTTGCCCTTCTCCTCACATTGATCAACCCCAACGTGGGTGGTGTACTGCTCATAGGACCGAGGGGTACAGGAAAAACAACCGCTGTCCGAGGCCTTGTAGATTTGCTCCCAAGAGTCCCGAGAAGCCGGTGTCATTATGGCTGCCTGCCTGAGGATATTGAACTGGGTGGAATCGACGCTGTTTGTCCTGATTGTGCTGAACGGTATGGTGTGGGAGAGCCGCTGACCTATGAGGATCGAGTCCGGTTAATTGAGTTGCCGTTGAATGCTCAATTGGAAGATGTTGTTGGCGGCCTGGATGAACGAGCAGCAGTACATAATCGCCTGCGATTGAAACGAGGGTTACTCGCTAGAGCTGATCGAAATATTTTATACGTTGATGAAGTCAATCTTCTTGCGGATGATATTGTCGATGCCATTTTGGATGCCGCCGCCCAGGGAAATTACACGGTACATCGCGGACCTCTCTCAGCAACCTATCGATCCCGATTTGCACTCATCGGTTCAATGAATCCTGAAGAAGGACAACTCCGTCCACAAAT
>Ga0180438_10012527_pt1 | contig 10082 bp, 15 predicted proteins | sample SS_ome_12_FD_132455 | JGI IMG/M metagenome (GOLD analysis project Ga0180438, IMG submission 132455) | Hypersaline lake sediment archaeal communities from the Salton Sea, California, USA - SS_3_D_2 metaG | ecosystem: Environmental > Aquatic > Non-marine Saline and Alkaline > Hypersaline >...
TCTTTTTCTTCTTCAGTAAAATAAAATCCAGAAAAAGATATCGTTTCATTAAATACATCGTAAGTAACACCATCTAGTGTTATCAATTCAACACTGTCACCTTCATAAATATGACCAACACGTCGTACCTCTCCCAAATCAGCAAAAAACGATCTCGCATCATCAAATTCAATGAAAAGATAACGATCATTAACAGTTTCTAACTTTTCAATCGTACTTTGCTCTGCAAAAAGCCCCTGCATGCAACATACTATCCCGAACAAATATTTTAAAACTTTCATAATGATCCTCAATAAGTTAAATGACTCTAGCAAGAATTATAGCTCACTATTTTCCAAATTTCAACTTAAAACTCAGATCAAAAAGGAGGGTCTATTTTTATTATGAGAAGATTTTTTGTTACCGGATGAGAAAAAGCTAATTCGATATGACATAAATCTATTCCACTTGATTTGGCTTTAACCGTTGACCCATATTTTTCATCACCGCAAATAGGGCAACCGATAGCTGCCATTTGGACACGAATTTGATGATACCTTCCTGTAATTAACTCAACTTCAGCTCTATGATCACCAATAGCGTTATAATGAAGCTCTGCTCTCTTTCCCTTTCCCTCAAAAGTAACAACACTTCGATACGCTTGTCGCTCTAAAAAATGAATCAAAGTCCCAGATTGATGTGGCAATTCCCCCTCATATCTTAAAAGGTATTTCTTTTTCCAGAGCCCTTTTCTGATTTGCTCATTTAATCTAGAAAGCGCTTTACTAGTCCTTGCACATACTACAATTCCACTGGCTACTCGATCTAGCCGATGTACAACGTGGGCAAATGCTTCGCCTTTTTTTTGAAATCTTTCTTTTAGAAATGCTTTGACCCTCGTTTCCATAGAATCTTGACTAAGATTTGTCGGCTGCGTAATAAGTTGTGACGGCTTATTTACAATAATCAAATGATTATCAAGATAGAGTATTTCTTTGTCTAAGAGCTTCATAGATTAATAAACTTGCTGAAACTGATGCATTTAGAGAATCAATTTTCCCGTTCATCGGTATATTTACTTTAACATTTGCGCTCAACTCCCACTGAGAAGACGCTCCCTGACTTTCACTTCCAATCACAATACATGTAGGAGAAGTAAAATCAGCCTGAAAATAAGGATTATCCACATGTGGTGTAGCTAGTATAGTTTGAATCGAATTTTCCTTTAAAAATTCAATTGCATTTTGGGTATTTGTTTGTACAAAAGGAATGGTAAAAAATGCACCTAAACTTGCCCTTATCACATTAGGGTTAAAAAGATCACATCTAGGATCGCATATGATGATCCCTTTTACAGAAGCTCCATCACAGCTGCGCATCATTGCACCTAAATTTCCTGGCTTTTCAATTCCTTCACATAACAGTAAAAGTGAACAATCTTTTAAATCTTCTAGTTTTTTTTCTACCTTCTTAACAATTGCAATGACTCCCTTATCTCGATAGGAAATTCGGGAGAAAAGTTGTGGGGATATTTCAAATGTTAACACACCTTCTCCCTTTAACTTTCTAACCAGTTGGGTTTCTTCCGTAAAATAAAGCGCTTCGATATTAGTCGCTAAGGATACCTCTCGTTCCCCTTCCACCAAAAACAGAGATGATTCGTCTCGCTTTGATTTTTTATGCAATTGCAAGAGTCTTTTGAAATGGCTATTATCTTTACTATTAATCATTAAACACATTTTCATTAAACATCATTTTTCTCCAAAGAGCACCTAAAATCCAATTAGCTGTTCGTTTAATATTAACATCTCTAGGTAAATGTTTTTTTGTTAAAACCTGCCCTGAAATTATCTCTTCATTTTTATATCCAATTGCAGAATAAATTGTCCCTACGGGCTTTTCTTCCGTTCCCCCTGTGGGCCCTGCAACACCAGTAACTGAAAGAAGCCAAGTTGCATTAGTTACCTGATAAAGTCCTTTTACCATTTCTTGAGCTACCAATTCATTTACAGCCCCTTGCTTTTCAAGCAATTGCTCAGATACGCCTAAAACTGAATGTTTTGCTAAATTTGAATAAGTAGTCAGACCTGCAAGAAAATATTCTGAGGCACCCACTTGTTTTGTAATCATTGTTGAAATCAAACCTCCTGTGCAAGATTCTGCCACTGCTAACGTCTCTTTTCTAGCGATTAATTCATGGTGAATCGCCTCTTCAATAGAGCCATTTTCAGAAGGAAAAACATGAGTCGGTTTTAATGCATGCAAAGCTTCGATTACAGCCTCTATATCTCCTTTACCTTTAACATTGATGCTCAAAAGAGACAAATTAGCCGTTATTTCAAGAGTAATTTGAGGATATTTAGTTTGTAAAGAAGCGATATGTGGTTTGATCTCTTCTTCTGTCATATGACAGAAATTAATTCTGTTCGACAAGGCTTTCATAGTGTAACTTTTTCCCGATTCAGGTCTGCGTGATGAAGGGCTTCTAACTCTCGTCCTATCCGAAATGTAGCATTAATTTTCTTCTCACTAATCTTCAAAGTAACTGGCTTCGTTTGATATCTCATCCATTTTTGCAATTGTTTAAAGAGCTGAGTATTTTTAAATCTAGTCTCTTTTAAAATCTCAAGGACCTTTTTTGTAGCTGGATCTACATATAACTGAGGATATGCAAACTGCAATCCCCATCTAATGGCACTTTTCCCATAGACCATTGAATGTATCACTTCATCAATCCCAATGACAAAACAATGTTCACGTATTTGGATTACTGGCTCTAACGGTTTTATTAAATATTTGCCCTCTCTCACCTCTATAGCTTCAACAGAATTTTTATCTCGGGTCATAATCAGAGGGGGAAAAACACAATTTTCTCCAGAGGCTAAACTGTCTAAATATTTTTTGTAACACTCGATAAACTTTTCAGAACTAAAATGCAACTCTGTCTCAGAGACAACTTGCCCATTTAGAAAAAAAAAGGGATTCTCTAAATCTTCTAATAACTTCATTAATTCATTAACACTTAATAATGAGCGGTTATAAAGCCATTTTGAAACTTGATACTTATTTTGCATCTTCAACCTTTTCTTGTGGTTTCCCCAATGAAAATATAAGCCCTATTGCGCCAATACTAATCATTGCATCGGCTAAATTGAAAATGCCGTAAGAGTGCCCCCAAAAGATAAAATGTAGCATATCTATGACATGTCCATAACATAAACTATCAAAGACATTACCAAAGGCACCAGTAATAATCAGAGTCAAACAAACATTGAGTCGTGTGGAATGACGAAATAAAAATAGATAACAAATAAGCGATCCAACAACAACAATTCTAAATAATAAAAGTGAAAAATGAAATGAAGAAAGCATACCCCACGCCCCTCCCCGATTAGTCACACATTGGATAAGAAAATCAATTCCAAATGGGGTTGAAAAAACAACAATCGGCTCAGGCATTAAATAATAAGCCCAATATTTCAAGGCAAAATCTATTGAAAAAAGTGAACAAAATAAACTAAAAATAAGCACAAGTGGCCTATTTCTCATAATTGACCTTTTTCTAGTTTCTCTTGTGACTCTCGCGTCATCGTAGCATATGGTATCGCTTCTAGTCTTTTAATAGAGATATCATCTCCAGAAACATCACATGTACCATAAGTCCCCTCTTCAATTTTCTCTAAAGCTCTGTCTATTTGCTTAAGAACACCTAGCTCTTTAGAAGTTACTTCTATACTGATGATTCTACCAAAATCATCTGTCCCTTCATCTGCATGATGCTGCGAAGCTCCCTTCCCTTCATCCGGCATCATAACATCTGAAACTGTCCCTTTAAGGGTTTGATTGTGTTGTGATCTTAGCTCTAAAAGTTTATTTTTAAATTTTTCTAATTCTTTTTTAGATATTTTCACCTGTCACCTATAATTTTATTTTGATCCGTCTATGGCACTCATTAACTCATCTTTATCCTTAAATCGTCTATATACACATGCAAAACGAATATAGGCTACAGCATCAAGTTCCTTAAGTTTTTCCATAATTATTTTTCCAATAGTAATCGTATCAATTTCTTTTACCTGCATTTCAATAATTTCTTGTGTAACATCTGATGCAATCGCGACTACTTGATCATGACTAATTCTAGTGTGGCGACAAGCAGCATCCAAACCATGTATAAGTTTTTCTAACTGAAAGTCCTGAAACTTTCCATCTCTTTTTTTCACTTGGACAACTAAATCCACAGTTTCAAACGTTGTAAATCGCCTTAAACACTTTAAACATTCTCGTCTTCGCCTAATTGCATTAGATTCACTAGCATTTCTTGAATCAGTAACTTTTGACTCTTCTCCTCTACAAAAAGGACATCTCATAAGCTTTTTTCCAAAAATTGGTTACTATAGTCATTTACTATATCAAAAATATTCGGAGGAAGAGAGATTCGAACTCTCGATATGCGATTAACATATACACGCTTTCCAAGCGTGCTCCTTCGGCCGCTCGGACATTCCTCCAAATGACTCCCAAAGAGAAATATAGTTTCTATATCCATCTACCGGTTTTTTTAGTTTTTACACTATATTTCAAAAAAGCTCCAATAAATTAGACAAAAAAACATTCTTATTCAAGTCAAAAATACACTCTATAGCATTTCACCTATTATTTTTTCCTGAAAAAAGCTATAATGCAACCATGAAAAAATTCTTTTTATTTTTAAGTACAATAATTCTTATTCTCGGTTGTCAAAAAAAATTAACCCAGAATCCAGTAACAAAAAAACCTCTTATTCTCGTTAGCGTTGAACCTTATGTCGAAATGGTGCAACAAATAGCGGGAAATACTGTCGATGTAATATCAATAATTCCCTCTGATGCCGATCCCCACACTTGGGAGCCTACTATTGGCCAAATGTCTCGACTCCATAATGCCCGTTATTGGTTTACAATTGGAGAACCAGTAGAAAATTCTGTATTTAAAAAACTCAAAGAAATTAACCCTGACCTTGAGCAAGTTTCGCTTTATAAAGGCATTCAAAGGCTTCTGGAACCCTCTTCTCATTGCTCCCACTGTTTTGATACTCACATGTGGCTAAGCCCAAAAACAGCAAGTCTTCAGGCGGATATTATCTATCAAACCCTTGCAAAACACGACCCAAAGTCAAAAAATTTTTACAACACTAGTCTTCTCAGGTTAAAAAAACAATTATATCAACTCGATGCAAAATGTCGCATTACTCTCAAGCCATTTGCAAATAAAATTCTCCTCACCTCACATGGATCTTACACCTATTTTTGTAAGGATTATCATCTAAAACAATATGTAATTGAACCTACATCAGGGAGAGAACCTAGAGCCAAAGATATTACTCAACTCATAAAAAAATTAAAAAGGGATCAAGAAGATATAATAGGTGTTTTTACCCAACCTCAACATACAAACAAAGCAGCCAACTTAATCGCCAAACAACTCAATCTTCCTCTATATACAATAGACCCCCTTCAAAAAAATTATATTCAAACAATTGAGAACCTCACCAAGGCCATTGTTAGTGATAAATCCTGATCCAATTATTAAAATTCAAAATGTCAATTTTAAGTATGAATCAACTCCCATATTAAAAAATGTAAATCTAACATTTAAACGGGGAGGCTTTCACCTCATCATAGGCCCGAATGGAGGAGGGAAAACGACACTGCTTAATCTTATTTTAGGATTAAAAACACCATCATCAGGATCCATATTAATCAATAACTCCTCTCCTAAGGAACATCGCTCTAAAATCGGCTACCTCCCTCAAGCACTAGCTTTTGACCCCATGTTCCCCCTCTCTGTTAAAGAATTTGTTTTGATGGGGAGCTTGTCCCAATTAAAATGGTACGGCACTTGGCCTAAAACAGTTAAACAGAAAGCTGACACCCTTTTAGATAGTGTTTCTATGGCTGACTTTAAAGATCAGCAAATCGGATCCCTTTCAGGTGGACAAAGACAAAGAGCTTCTATGGCAAGAGCTTTAATGAATGACCCTGATATTTTACTTTTAGATGAACCCACAACAGGACTCGATATTCAAGCCTTTTCATTTATTCAAAAGGAATTGATCCGACTAAAAGGGCAAAAAACAATTATAATGGTCTCGCATATGATCGCAGATGTTATTGATGAAGTCGATGATATCACAAGTGTCCAGTGTGAAATAGAGAAGATCGCGAAACAAACGGTTTGTAATCACTACAAACTTGGCATGTATCATATGAAGGATAAATAATGGTTGATTCTTTTTGGCAAGCACTTCTGTTAAATCCCTTTCTACAAACAGCCCTTTTTGCTGGGCTTTCAGCTTCTATTGCAGGGGGAATCGTTGGTCCCTATGTTGTTTCAAAACGAATTGTTTTCATCAGCGGAAGTATTTCCCACGCCGTTTTAGGAGGAATAGGTTTTTTTGTATTTCTACAATATATCACTGGACTATCTGGAATCTCAACTTTATTAGGGTCTATCCTCTCAGCCATATTTTTTGCCTATCTTATAGGTACTATTCATCTAAAATATCGACAAAGAGAAGATACTGTAATTGCAGCTATTTGGACAGTAGGAATGTCATTGGGGGTTATTTTTATTGCAATAGTTCCTGGCTCTGGCGCCCAATTAATGGATTTTCTTTTTGGAAATCTTTTGTGGGCAAGTTATCAAGACATTTACCTTTTGCTCCTATTAGATATTGTTATTATTACAACCTGCCTAATTTGCCATAGACGGTTTTTAGCTATCTGTTTTGATGAAACACAAAGTTATTTACAAAAACAACCGGTGCAATTTCTCTATTTTCTCCTATTAACTTTAGTTGCAATTACCGTTGTTATGATGATTCAAGTAATTGGAGCTATTTTAGTGATTTCTTTACTATGTTTACCTGCTGCAATTGCAAATCACTTAACAACAAGACTTTCTAAAATAATTTATTTATCTGTGCTGTTATCTTTTATTTTTACCTTTCTAGGAATTTACATAGCCTATACGTTAAATTGGCCGCCAGGAGCCACAATTGCCCTTGTAATCACTGTTTCATACTTTTTATCTTTACCTCTAAAGTCCCAATCCGTATAATGTTCCTAAAATTATAACAAAAGGTTGACAAAATGTATGCGATCATTAAAACAGGTGGCAAGCAATATCGCGTGAAAGAAGGCGACACAATTGACATTGAATTACTAAATGGATTAACTTCAAATGAAGTTTCTTTTAATGAAATTCTTATGATAAACACCGGAAATAACGTAAAAGTTGGGAATCCAACTCTTCAAGAAGCTACTGTAAAAGGTGAGCTTATTGAGAATGTAAAAGATAAAAAAATTATTGTTTTCAAATATAAAAAACGGAAAAACAATAGAGTAAAAAACGGACATCGTCAAAAACTTTCTCGCGTAAAGATAACAGCGATTGAAGGGGGTAAATAATGGCTCATAAGAAAGGACAAGGATCTTCTAGAAATGGACGCGATTCAAATGCGCAACGACTTGGTGTTAAAAAATATGGTGGAGAAGCTGTAAAAGCAGGAAATATCATCGTTCGCCAAAGAGGAACTAAATTTCATCCTGGATTAGGAGTTGGCATCGGATCTGATGACACCTTATTTGCATTGATTCATGGCAAAGTTTCCTTTAAAAAAGGAAAAAAAGTTGTCGTCTCTGTTGCTTAAGACAGATTCCCTCCTCGCAAAACGAGCTAAGTAAAATTTATGTTTACAGACAAAGTCAAACTAACACTTTCAGCTGGTCGCGGAGGAAATGGTGTAATAGCGTGGACTCGCGCCAAATATCTACCCAAGGGAGGACCTTGCGGGGGAAATGGGGGGCGAGGCGGTTCTATTTTCATCAAAACTACAAATGATCTTTTTTCCTTAGACCACTACAGAAATACCAAACTTATCAAAGCACAAAATGGAAATGATGGAGGACAAAATTGCCGTCACGGTCGAGGTGGAAAGGATCGCACTCTTTTAGTTCCCTGCGGAACACTTATCAAATGTGCAAAGTCAGGGGATATCCTCTACGATTTAGTTGAAAATGATAAAACAGTTGAAATTTGTACAGGAGGACGAGGTGGCTTAGGAAACGACTACTTCAAAACCCCTACCAATAGAACACCGAGGAAATGCACTCAAGGCCATCCTGGTGGACTTGCAGAAGTTGAATTTGAACTTAAATTAATTGCAGATGTAGGATTTGTAGGACTCCCTAATGCTGGAAAATCAACACTCCTCTCCTCATTAACCCCAAATCAAGTAAAAATCGGCGACTATCCCTTTACCACATTAAAACCCAATTTAAGTTACATTCAATACGAAGATTATACCCGAATCTTTTTGGCTGATATTCCAGGAATTATAAAAGATGCTCACATAGGGCGTGGCTTAGGGCTAGAATTTCTAAAACACATTGAAAGGAGCCATATATTAGTCTATGTAATTGACCTCGCCGCTCATGATGGACGTGATCCCTTCGAAGACTTTTCACTCCTACAAAATGAACTCAAACTCTACAATCAAGATCTCTTAAAAAAACCCTTTGTTGTCGTCTTAAATAAAATAGATGAAGAAACTGCCCAGGAAAATCTCACATCCTTCCAAGAGAACTACCCCTACAAAAAAGAAACTCTCTTTTTAATCTCAGCCTTAAATAAACAAGGTCTATCAGAACTTAAGAACAAGCTCAAAACACTTACCCCTACACCTGTTGTCGAATTGGTTTATTAATCCCGCATACATCTCTCTTAAACCCAGAAACTTACAATTTTTATAATTAATTAATCTTTCTTATGCTATAATTATTAATTATGAATGCGACGAATAATTATCAAAAACTAAACATAATTCCAGATTTAATTTCAGAAAGAAGCAATAATTGCATTCTTTGTAACTGTATAGCATCTATTTTCTTATACATTTCGTCTCTTTTTTCTCTCTGTTTTTCTTCGAAGCAATCACTTCAAATAAAGCAGCCCAAAAAAATCTACAAACACTTAAAAACCCTATCAGAACAAGGCATTTCATTTCGATTTACCCCATTTGAACAAGGCGCCTTGGCAAATATATTAGATCCTTCCTGGCAAGGCTCATGTAACATCCTTTCTCATAGTTGGATGTATAAAAAAATGAGATCAAGAAATTTTCAAACTCCATCTACCTATGAAATTACAGATTCACACTTACCCCATCCCATGATAATTGGAAAAAATTCCGATGAAGAGGTAGACATTCAATTGATTCAAAGACAATTTAGACAAAGTTTCTTTGAGGAAAATCATACAACACATTGCGGGGTCAGCAGGAAAATGAAACAAAAAGGGATAAACGCCCTAATTTCATACTTAGGTAATTACAATTCCCACTGTACACTAGTATCATCTAGAGTATGTTATTCTGAATATACTCAGAACATTGGACATTCTTGCGCTTTTGTCAAACGAGGTGATAAGTGCTCCTGGTTTGATCCAAACTACGGTGAAGTTACTTTTGAACGGTTTAAGGATTTTGCAACCTGGTTTAAGTTAGAGGTGATGGATGGCACTCAAATGTATATCCTCCGAGAAGCTTTTGACAACAAACGTAATAATAGGCAAACAATATTGTTATCTGATCTATTTCCTCAACCAAGCTTTTCAGATGAAGAACAAAACGTTAATTTGCTTTCACAAGCTATTGTAGAGAGACGAACTAAAGCCCTAGAAAATCGTAAATTAGCAAAGGTTGATGAATTAGATTATTATAAACTTCACACTTTTATAAGAACTAAAAACTCTACAGATCTTCTAGAATTTGAAGATCTACAATTTATCTAGTAACAAGTTTAGACAGAAAAGAGTTCTATAGTGATTTATCCAGCTCAAATAACTAACTCAGCTATGCAAAACAAAAGCAGTCAACGTAAAAAAATCTCCATAGGATGAAAAACCCTACAAATATTAGGACAAAAAACAATCCAAACACGGGAAAAATCATTTGTCAAATTTCTACTGGATATTCAGAAAATGGTGGCCAGAGCCGGAATCGAACCGGCGACACAAGGATTTTCAGTCCTCTGCTCTACCTACTGAGCTATCTGGCCAAA
>Ga0180438_10012528_pt1 | contig 10082 bp, 13 predicted proteins | sample SS_ome_12_FD_132455 | JGI IMG/M metagenome (GOLD analysis project Ga0180438, IMG submission 132455) | Hypersaline lake sediment archaeal communities from the Salton Sea, California, USA - SS_3_D_2 metaG | ecosystem: Environmental > Aquatic > Non-marine Saline and Alkaline > Hypersaline >...
ACCCTGACAACGACCTTCCTGAAGAATTTGATGCTACTGACACGACTTGTGACCACTGTAACACGAGACGCAGAAGAAATAAATCTTTCCTTATCCAAAACGAAGAGGGTGAGTGGAAGAGAGTTGGTGGTGCTTGTGTTAAGAAGTTCTTAGGGGTTAATCCTGAGTCTTTCTTCAAATTGGTTCAAGCATTTAGAGAATTTCAAAATACTGAAGAACAATATGACGAGGATGGAAACCACATCCCCACAACTTATCAAAGAAGAAGATGGAATCCTGAGTTACAAGCTGTTGATATCGACAAACTTATTTCAATGACAGCTGTTCAAGTTGAATTAGATGGTGAGTACATCAAAAACAAGTGGGTTGAGGTTGGAACTGGTAGTTATGACAGATGGGGACAAGAGTACATGAAAATGGTTAGAGATAACCAAGGTGAATCTACGGCTGACAACGTAAGAAGAACTTTCGACCTAATCGAATCACCACTTTACAAAGAGACTGAGTATGAAATCAACGAAGAGTTGGTTGATGACGTATACAAATATTGGAACTCTATCGAGGTTAAAGGTAGAACCACTACTGAAGAGAGATGGGATTTTGAGACTGAGGAAATGGTAGAGGTTGAAGTTACTTATTACACAGGTTATGACGACTTCATGAACAGAACTAAAGACTATGGTCAGAAGAAGAGAATCCGTATCATGGATATCTCTAAAATCATCCCTTCAATCAACGCTTACTTCCAATGGAAAGCTAAACAAGGTGAACCTGTATCTGATTATGTTGGAACCGTAGGTGAGAAAATCAACCTAGAGGTGACAGTGGTTAGTGTTTCAGGGTTCAACGGCAACTTCGGTTGGACTAACGTATATAAGATGGTTGATAAGGATGATAACCAAATCACTAAGTTCGGTACAATCAACACTCGTTACTTAGTTGATGGTAATGAAATCGAAGAAGGCTCTATATTGAAGTTCAAAGCGGAGATTAAGAAACATGAAGAGTTTCGTGGGAAAAAACAAACAACAATTGGTAGAGTATCAAAATTTTCAAATAAATAATTATGAAAAAAATTCTAAGTCTATTGTCGTTCTTGATTATTTTCAGTAATATATCATTTACACAATATATTATCACCCCCGAAGACTCGGCTGAGGTATATGGTGAGAAAGTTAGATTATCCTATAGTGATAGTGTTAGGGTTAATAACCTAGAAATGCAGATATATGATTTGAAGTCTACATTATGGATGGAGTTCACTTTATCGGGTGTTGGTCATTTAATCGGTGGGATGTACGCTTTCAGTTATGGTGGGTTGAATAACCCTGATAATCTAGGTGGTTTTATATTGATGAATACAATGAGTTTTGGTGTAGATTTATACGCTATAAATAAACTGATTAAAATCGGTAAAAAGAAGAAAGAAATTAAACGAATAAAGTCACATTATGAATGATAGGTCAGAAATAAGTTATTGGTACGAAGATGATAACATACTAACCGTCCCAACAACTAAAGTACCGACTAAGGGTGAGGAAATTTATATCAACACCCAAATGGATAGACTATGGTATGAATCCAATTTCCCCGAAACAGAGGGGGATAAATTCTTTAACGAAGGTGTTCGTGGTAACTTTGTGGTTGTAGATGTTAAAAGATACTACAAAAACTATGATATAAAACACGAGACAGACTTCGGTATCGAGGGTTCCACTACTTATGTAATTCCAATGCAGACAACAGTAGAGACTTTTGAAGTTTATGTGGAAAGAAAAAAGGACCTCTAGCTCAGTTGGTTAGAGCAACTGACTCATAATCAGTAGGTCACAGGTTCGAGCCCTGTGGGGTCCACTAACTAAAATTATATAAAATGCAAGAGACTTTTAAATCTGTGCAACACTTAAGTTTAGACACCTCTTATGGGTCTATCAAAAAGGAAAACGATGTTGAACTAGAAGTAACTGTAGGTATCAAAGAAGAAGGTACATACGGTTGGTTCGAACTCTATGATATTGAGAGTGGTGGTGAAGAATGGTACGCTGAAGGTGGTCTTTGGTTCGATGGAAACAAGAACTTAACAGACTATGACGGTACATTCTCTTTACCAAAACCTGTGGAAGAAAAACTCAATGAATGGGGTTATAATACTGATATGTAAAAGTATGAAGTTTAAGAAGTGGGATTTAATAAAAACAACGAGTAATAAGGAACATGCTACCGTCATAAAAACACTAAAAGAAAGAGGGTTTCGTATAGATTCTTTAACGTGGGATGATAGATACGAAGACCATGAAGATGGGTATAAATACATACTTTACAAACGTAAACGATTCGAAGCGTTTGACAAAGATGACCTCAAAACTTTTGGACATTGGTATAAAATAAAAAGAAAGTTTAAAGCTAGTGAAGTCATATCGTCCTATAGGACGAGTTACGGTGGGAACAAACTAAAACATCGATTTTTTTAAAGAAATTTAGGGTTAGCCCCTTGACAGGACGGAAAATCGTACATATACTTAACTTCGTTCAGAGATAAAAAATCAGAAAATTAAAAATCAATTAATCATGTCAAGATTCGTTCAAGCAATTCAAACAGAAGATTCAAAGACCCTTAACGGTATGACTACCAACACATCAACATTGAATGATTGTGTTAATCTATTCTTCACCATCGGTGCGATGAGGGGGAAAGATGTTGAGAGACTGTTATCGAACTTCTCGAAGGCTTTTAACGAAGACCCACAAACTGCCATGAGAATCTTGTTTTGGGCAAGAGATGTTAGAGGTGGAGCGGGAGAGAGACAAATCTTTAGAGATATCTTGTCTTACTTGACAGCGACTAACCCTGAAGCAGTCAGAACTAACCTTAACCTCATCCCTGAATACGGTAGATGGGATGATGTACACGTTCTGTTCAATACGTCACTTGAGTCTGACGCAATCAACCTAATCGTAACAGGTTTGGAAGAAGGTAACGGACTATGTGCTAAGTGGGTACCACGTAAAGGTGAAATCTTCAACAAGATTCGTAAGAATCTTGGTGTAGACCCTAAAACTCTTAGGAAGAGGGTTGTGGAACTATCTAACACTGTAGAACAGAAAATGTGTTCAGGAAATTGGGAGGGTATCGAATACGCTAAGATTCCATCTCTAGCTATGTCTAGATACGGTAAGGCATTCGGTAGAAACGACCAAGTAAGATTCGGTGAATACATTACCGCTCTTCAAAACGGAGAGACTAAGGTTAACGCAGGGGCTGTATACCCATACGATATTACCAAGAACCTAAATTCTTACAACGGTAACGTCCCGTTAGCTGTCGAACAATGGAAAGCACTTCCGAATTGGATGGAGGATACTGACGAATTGATTCTACCTGTGGTAGATGTGTCAGGTTCAATGTCTTGTTCAGCTGGTGGTAGCAAAACGGTTTCATGTATGGATGTGGCTATATCTCTTGGTCTATACATCTCAGAGAGAAACGAGGGAGCGTTTAAGGACGCATTCATCACCTTCTCTTCTAACCCAACCGTTCAGGTTCTAAAGGGGAACCTACAAGAACGTTTCACTCAATTGAGGAGAGCTGATTGGGGAATGAGTACTAACCTTGAGGCAACTTTCAAGTTAGTTCTAGACCAAGCGGTTAGACACAACATCCCAAGGGATGAGATGCCAACTAAGATTCTAATCTTGTCCGATATGGAATTCAACTCCGCTACAAGAGGTTCAGCTTCACGTTGGAGAAACGAGACTGAACATGATTGGAACCCAACAGCGTTGGAAATGATTAACGAAATGTACCTAGAGAAGGGTTACGATAGACCAAACATTGTGTTTTGGAACCTAAACTCTAGACAAGACAATTTCCCTGTGAGATTCGATGAAGCTGGTACGGCTTTGGTGTCAGGATTCTCACCTTCAATTATGAAGTCCCTAATTGGTGGGGAAGATATCACACCTGTATCTATTATGAGGAAGACAATTGAATCAGAAAGATACGAACCGATTACGGTTTAAAATGACTGAGTTCGGTAAGTCGGTTTCTTTCACGAGACACTAACTTACTGATTCTCAAGTCTTTGAAATAAGACGGAACAAAGAATGACTTCGGCAATCTAATTTTTATTCTACAATGGTTGACGAGTGGTTCCGACACTTCCACTTTAAACAAAGGTGTCAAAAGCATTCTGTCCGTCAAAAACATTAACTATTAGGTGTAAACGAATGGTTACTGCAACTGAAACTTTCTAAAACTAGATGAATCAGTGTACGGGTTTTAGTCTCACTTTACCCAAACTACGATAAAGTGAGTGACCATAGGAGGGTATGAAGACGGGAACGTCCCGCACCCAAGGTCATTAAACATACCTCTTGACTAACCCAAGTAAAAAGGATAGTTGGTTTGTCACAACTAAAACAATGACACTCAATGGGGACTGAGTTATCAAACCTACCGTGTGGACATGACGCACGTTAAACATCCTACGGGACACATGAACCACCATTCCGGCACCAAACATTTAAAGGGAAGTACATCTTCCCTTTTTTTGTGCTTTTTAGTATCATTAACAAGGTATTTATATAGTATGAATATCAAACGAATCATAAAAGAAGAAATTGAATCAAATAGGATGGAGAGAGATATAGAGATGTTCAAAAACAGGGAAGTTAAAGCCAAATCAGTTTTTGGTATTAAAAAAATTGATAAAAGTGTGGCTTACGACTTCGTTAAACAACATCACTACCTAGGTGACGCTAAATTCTTCTCTAAGATAGCTTACGGTCTATACCATAAGGATACTAATACCTTATTAGGTGTGACAACATTTTCTAACCCACAAGGTAGTGTGGCTTTAAAGGGTTGGTTTGGACTACCTAATACAGACCAAACTGTTGTAGAACTAAGTAGATTGGTAGTGTTACCAATATTGAACGGTACTAACGCGACATCCTTCTTATTAGGTAATTCATTGAGGTTATTAAAGAAAAACGAAGGTATTCGAGCTGTCATCACATTAGCAGACGACAGTAGACACATAGGTAGTATATATCAAGTATGTAATTTCGATTATTATGGTCTAACAGATAAGAAAACAGATTTCTTCTCATATGACGACGATGGTAAAGTAAACCCAAGAGGCTCAACTAAAAACAAACAAGGTGTTTGGATTCCTAGGACTAGGAAACATAGATACGCTTATATGTTAGACGACTCATTAGGTTGTAGGTATCCGTTGGAAGACAAATCACCAAGTAAGGGTGATGTGGGTAATTATGATTGTTGTGATGGTACTAATGTTGTATACGATAAAAGGTTCGACGTAAACTACACTTGTCCTAAGTGTACAGGTAAACTAGAGGTTATTCCAAAAGAAACTGAAGAAATAAAAGAACTATACTTTTAAGAGACCATATTTATACTTAGAGTATGGTACCAAGTAAAGTTTTAAAAGTACATTGGCTTAAGGAGCCAGAATTTCCTATTATACAAGGTGAAACATTTTTAGAAGCAGGATATGTTTTTGCTCCTTATATCTCTGTAGTTAGAACTCAAACCATATATGACCCTAATGACTTTGAACCTAGTGAGAGATTATTATCTCGATATGCTAGGAGAGTTGTTAATAACCGTTTTTACGGAACGATAAGTATTAATGATATTAATGAATCCGAGTAGAAGGATACCTGGTTTTAGTTTTGAGAGCCCTAGTATTAGACCTTTAACTATAACGTTAAATACGGTAACAGTACAAGCTCAAGAAAGAACTTTAAGGGCTACATGGACCCCTGAGTTAGCACAGGATTTAGCTGGATTCCATAACATTGATGCCGAAGCTCAATTGACCGCTTTATTATCGGAACAACTTACTCAAGAAATTGACCGTGAAATAATGAATGGGTTAATAGGGTTGGGACCAACACCAACAGACATAGTGGGGTTCAGTATTGAATCCACATCAGATGGTATCACACCTAATAGACGTATTAAATCACACCATTTGGTGGAACCACAACCACAAATCATACCCTTACCAACAAACGATGATGGTTGGGCTAATATAACTTTTCCACAGGTTAGAAATGTACAACCAATGTTAATAGGTCAGGATATAGAACCATTACCTTTACCACAAGGTAGGTTGTTTTATTTTGTACCACAATTTGCTGTGACAGCAGACCCTACAGTATTAGATAGTGGAGCATGGTATATGGATGACACTTTCGAGTCAGAATTTATTAAATCAAAAATGAATAGAGTTAGTCTTACTTGATAGTTGTAACTACTTCAGGGAAGACACCACCGATATTATCATCATCTCTACCATCATAAGGTATCTTTTTCAATACATACCTAATAGCATTCAATCCTGATATTCTTTTATCGTTAGCATCAATAACTGTCCATGGTGCGTAATCAGTTGAAGTTAATTCGAATGTCCTCTCTTTGTATTCAGTATACTTGTCCCACATCTCTTGTGCCTTAGCATCGTTAGGACTATACTTCCAATACTTTAATGGACTAGCTTGTCTGATATCAAACCTTCTTTGTTGTGTATCTTTAGTAATAGAGAACCAAAACTTGATAAGATAATCGTTAGTAGATAACCACTTCTCGAAACTATTAACGTGTTTCATGAAATGTTCGTACTCCTCTTCACTAGAGTAACCCATTACAGGTTCAACAATAGCTCTGTTATACCATGACCTATCAAAGAAGATGATTTTTCCTGGCTCAATGTCTTTTGCGTATCTAGTGAACCAATTCTCTCTTTCCTCTTCAGTAGGAATATCTTTAACAACGATTTTGTAGTATTTTGGGTCTAAGTATTCAACAAACTTCTTAATAGTACTACCTTTACCCGCTGTGTCTCTACCTTCAAATAGAATCACAATAGCACTATCCTTATCTTTTAACCATTCCTGCATTTTAAGTAATTCTACCTGTAATGCTCTAAGTTCTTTAAGGAATTGTTTTCTCGGTAATGCTGAAGTTTCGTATTCAGGTTCTAATTCGTCTTCACTTGGAAGTTTCTCTTCGAAACCTTCTCTTTTGGATAGTTAAGATAGTACCTTGTTTAAGTATTTAATCAGATTTTGTTCTTTATCACCACTTTTGAATAGAACGTTAGATATTGTTCTACTAAATGTCTCGTAGTTCAGTAAAGCCGCGTTATTAGCGTAACTAATGTCATCAAGTAATTGTGAAACATTATCAGTTAATAGACCTTCTCCGTCTAGAAATTGTCTAATTTCAGCAATGTATCTTTCTCTTGTTGCGTCAGTCTCTTCCTCCTTACCAAACACCGATTTAAGAAGATTCCCAAAGAAACCTTCAGTGATAGGTGTTTCAGTATTACCCATCATTTTCCTAGTTTGGTGTATTTCTGTGATTAAATTCTTCTTCATACTATTTTATAAATATTTATTAAATAAAAGAAAGTGTCTAAAAAGAATTTCATAAGAAAAATAATTGAGGCAGCCGGTGGAGGGAGTTCTACGGGTTGGAAATCTACTGCTGACCGTGAAAAGGAGGCTGAGGTATTTGAAAAGGTTAGTAAGATACTTAATTCGGTAGAAAATAGGTCACAATTAAACGTTGCTGTTAAAGTCGTGAACAACTTTATTGAACAGTTTGAGGTTAAGGAGAAAAGTCCTGAATATAGATACTTAAAGAAAATATATACTATTAAAAAGTTACAACACGGGAGAAAATCCAAATGGTCCAACAATGATGAGGACCTATCTGAGAGGCAGTTGATTAGAAGAATAATGAAGGAAGAGATTGAAGATTGGATTTCCGATACTCAATCATATGATGGTATTAAGTTTAAAGTAATAAACAATTATACAGCCAACTTATCGGATATGGAAAATCCAACATGGACTATTACTGACCATGGTAAGGATTATGTTATGGTAACATCAGATAGTATTTCACAGGCCGTTGGTAAGACTGAGGTTGAGGAGAATTTCGAATCAGGAGAATGGTACCAACTACCAGTAAAAGATGAATCAATAGAAGAAGAGGGTTCAATGTGGGATAATGATGAAAATTGGGGTACTGACAGGTCTTATTGGGGTAATGACCCACAATGGGGTTCTGAAGGTGGTGATTACGGTGGAGGAGACTCTGGCGGAGATGATGGTGGTGAAGATTTCTAATGAGAGATAGAATTAAGAAAATATTAAGAGAAGAAAACGACTTCGATTGGATTAGTAGACCTGAAAAAGCTGGTGACGGTTTTATTATGGGTATGTTAGACCAACTAAATAAAGATGGTGCTAGTACTAGAGCCCTTAAACCACTAGTTAATATTTTAACACAAATAGGTGTTACTGAAGGTCAAATGGAAACTCTAAGTCAAGTACTTAGACAAATATCATTCCAAATCAGAGAAGACGCTTTCGATTCGGGTTCACAAGCTGGATGGGAAGAAGGTCAGAGTGTGGGTTATGATGAGGGACATTCTTATGGTTACGATGAAGGGTATGAAGAAGGTAGGTACGAAACTAGGGGTGAACTAGAAGATGAATACGACCGCGGATTCCAAGACGGTGAAGATGAAGGTATGGAGATGGGTTATGAAAAGGGTTACACTGAAGGTAAAGAAGAGATATACTATAAAGCATTCGAAGAAGGTAGGAGATATCAATCAGGATTAGAGAATGAGGAGTATGAAAGAAGACAAGACCCGTTCACAAGAGAATTAGATGATGAATATTAAAGAGAAGAAAGTGAAAATTTATTAGACTCAATATAAATTTTTTTGTATATTTGTAGTCCAAACATATTAATAAGGAACTATGAGTATACGTCTAATCAAACAAATCGAGAAAAACATTAAGGTAAAAATGAAGGATATCCAAGAGGGTAACACAACCCCAAAGGAGTCCAAAATTGGTCTGCAATTTAATAAACTCAAGGAGTTAGATGAGGCGTCTTATGAAAACCTTATTAAAGAGTACAAAGAAGTTTTAACTAATAACTAAAAATTAAATGAAAAGTAAGTATGTAATCGGAGGGTTAATTGCCCTTTTTGTAGTGTTAATCATTGGAGGAACTTGGGCATCAGTCCACAATGGAGCAATCGAAAAACGAAACAAAGTTGAGGCCCAACAAAAAACGTGTGAAGCGAACTTCGATAAGATGTTCAAGTCTATCGCACAGGTAGCTGAAGTTACTGAAAAAAACATGGAAGAATCCAAGAAGGCGTTCAAGGAAATCTATCCTGAATTAATGGAAGGTCGATACTCTAATGAGAGAGGTGGGGCCTTAATGAGTTGGGTAGCAGAATCTAATCCCCAATTCGATTTGAACGCAACATCAAGTCTATATAAAAAGTTAGCTAACACAATTGAAGCTAATCGTGATGCCTACTTCTTAGAACAAAAGAAACTAATATCTTTTAAGGAAGAGTACGACACATACGTATCAAAATTCCCAAACAGTATATTCGTGAATAGTGATGATATTGAAATCACTGTAATCACATCTGAAAAGACTGAACAAGTATATACTGAAGCCCAAGAGAACGACATAAAAGTTTTTAACGACTAGTATGTTTATATACATCATACCAATATTAGCGGTAGCTGTTGCCTACTACTTCTACAGACATAAATTAAATTGGTTGGAAGTAGTGGGACAACTCGCTATCCCGACACTCTTTATCCTAATCTTTAAGGGGTGTGCTGTCCAAACTAGAACGGCCGATACCGAGTATTGGAGTACGACCATTTCTAAGGTGGAATATTATGAAGCGTGGGACGAGTGGATTGAACAAACTTGTGAATATGCTTGTGGTGAGGATTGTGATTCAGATGGTAAGAATTGTACAACTGTTTATTGTGAGTACGATTGTTCTTATAGAGAGTATCACAGTGAATATTGGGCTATGGTGGACAAAAACGGTAATTCTTACCGAATCTCACAAAGTGAGTACAACAGATTAAAGAAAAAGTTCGGGAATAGTTCTTTTGTGGACCTACATCGAGATTATGATATAAACGATGGTGATAAATATGTCTCCACATGGGATGGTTCTGACGAGAAATTAGAAATCTGTGTGACCAAACAC
>Ga0180438_10012529_pt1 | contig 10081 bp, 8 predicted proteins | sample SS_ome_12_FD_132455 | JGI IMG/M metagenome (GOLD analysis project Ga0180438, IMG submission 132455) | Hypersaline lake sediment archaeal communities from the Salton Sea, California, USA - SS_3_D_2 metaG | ecosystem: Environmental > Aquatic > Non-marine Saline and Alkaline > Hypersaline >...
GGTGATCTGATTCACCGCATGTACCTTCAGGCTACTCTTCCCCCGGTTGAGTGCCCTGATTGCTCTGCTTGCTTCCGCTGGGTCAACTACATTGGTCACCAGCTCATCCGCTCTGTCGAGATCGAGATCGGTGGACAGCGCATTGACAAACACTACGGTGACTGGCTTAACATCTGGGCCGAGCTCACCGTCCAGCCTGGTCACCAGGTTGGTTACGACAACATGGTCGGTAACACCATTGCCCTCACCGGTACTGGTCTTAACCGCACCGAGGCCACTACTCTGTACGTGCCCTTCCAGTTTTGGTTCTGCCGCAACCCCGGTCTGGCTCTTCCTCTGATTGCTCTGCAGTACCACGAGGTCCGCGTCTGCCTCGAGTTCCGTAACAAGAACGAGCTCTTTGTCTCTACCTCTGCCCCTGGCTACGATGGTCTTGACAGCTGTGCTTCCACTGCTCTGTGTGTGCCCTCTCTTGAGTTCGCCACTCTGTTTGTTGACTACATCTACCTCGACACTGATGAGCGTCGCCGTTTCGCCCAGGTCTCCCACGAGTACCTGATCGAGCAGCTGCAGTTCACTGGTGATGAGTCTACCGTCAACACCAACGTCAAGATTAAGCTCAATTTCAACCATCCGGTTAAGGAGCTTATCTGGGTTGTCCAGCGTGACGACGTTGTTGAGTGCGGTGTCAACCAGTGGACCAACTACACTGACGACTTCGACAGTGACACTGGTGCTCTTGTTACCCCCTACAGCCTCGCCGCTGTTAACACCAACATTGAGTCTGGCTGGTCCGCCACCTCCTTCCCGTACGTGCAGATTGACGGCAACTGCGCCACCTCTTCTGAGGTCAGCACTCTGCTCGGCAACGGTATTAACTTCGAGGATGGCTTCGGTCCCGGTCCCGACGCTGTGTGCGATGCCCCGACTAACTTCAGCGCCAACACTGACGCTGGTAACGGGTCTGACCACGCTGGTCTTGCTCCGCGCAACGCTGGCCGTAACCCGGTCATCCGCGCTAAGCTCCAGCTTAACGGCCACGATCGCTTCCAGGAGCGCCTTGGTTCTTACTTCAACCTTGTGCAGCCCTACCAGCATCATACCAACATTCCGGCCACCGGTATTAACGTGTACTCCTTCGCTCTCAAGCCTGAGGAGCACCAGCCGTCCGGAACTTGCAACTTCAGTAGGATAGATAATGCTACGCTCCAGCTTCAACTCACGCCTAAGGCAGTGTGCGGTGGGGCGAAGATCAGAGTGTACGCGGTCAATTACAACGTCCTCCGTATTATGTCCGGCATTAACCGACGTAGATTCCATTGGAATTTTACAGTTACGTCCACCTGTGCCAAACAGTCAGTCGCCTATGCAGTTTCACATTCACTGTATGGGATAAACGATGTAAAATGTGACATTCACCCGAATGTATATAACTGGCTAGTGCAATCATTTGATTGTGCAACAATCCTAAACTGCGGGAACCTCCTTAGAGCCTCAACTACTACTCATTATTTGGAAACTTTTAATGATACCCAGGGTAATGACCTCGGGCATAGTAATAACGTTGAGGATTGGAAAATCCGCATCCAAGCCCCTAAACTCGATAAGACAAGAGTATGGGGAAGGTTCAGAGACTATAATGGATTGGGCTTGAGCGAGTTAATCACTCGCGATGATAGCTTAAGGTATAGTCCGGCCTGTAACGAAAGTTACAGGACAGTTAGTGTAGTAAACCCTGGGGTGGGCTCGCCTACGCTAACTAAGTCTTTATCTTTATTTTTATATGGATTTTACATTAAAAATTTCATACTATGTAACTCAAATTACAAAATATGATTAAAAAAAAAGTGATCCTGGATAACTTAGAGGGTTATTTATAGAGTAATACAAAATGGAATCTCTTAAAGATAAGATTGTAAAGGTTTTAAGTAAACCTTATAAAAAGATGTTACAAGTTGATAAATGTAGTGAAGAAAATAGTGTAAAATTCTTACACCCTGATTCATACTATCGTAGACTTGTATATAATAATTTTTCCGAAGATGCACTAGACACTTTAGATCTGACTCTAGTACTTGTTACAGATAATAAAGAGTTAGAAGATATCTGGTTAGCATTAAAGACTTTAACTACAACAATGGCCTATGGTAATGTTAAAGGGTTAAGACAGTTAAAGTACTTACTGTATGATAAAAATAGTAATAAATATTTAGGTGTTCTTGGTTTAAGATCGGATTTAATACATTGCAAAAATAGAGACAACTATATTGGATGGTCATATGAAGATAGACTAAAGAAGAAAAGACTAAACTACATAATGAATATTAGTTGTTGTATAGGTTTAAGACCAGCATCTTACAACTTTAATATAGGTAAACTAATTGCATCTTTAGCTTTTAGTGAAAGAGTACAAGATGATTATTATTCAAAATATGGAGACTACATTGCAGCATTTACTACGATGGGATTGAATGGGAAGTCTGTACAGTATGATAGATTAAAGTGTTTAAAGTTTTGTGGATACACTGTAGGTATGGGTAAAACCTTACCTGAAGAACTCTATCAAGAAGGGATGATACATTTAAAAGATGAAGGGTATAATCTACGAGGTAAAAGAATGATCGACAAACTACAACTACTCTTTAAAGAGCTTGGATTAGATAGATCTCTAGTTAAACATAATCAGAAAAGAAGCATTTATGTTGGTTTTACAGGAGAAAATTGTCAACAATTTTTAAAAGGTGATAGAGATGATTTTACTATTGAATGCAAAACAGTTAATGAAATTATTAATTGGTGGAAAGAAAGATGGGCACGCAAAAGATATAATCATCTTAAAAATCAAGGAAGACTTTTGAAAGATATTGAACTTTATAGAAACACATTACGTAAAGAACAGAAGCTTAAAGCTGTGATAAAGTTTAATAATATGAAGATGAGAAAACTTGGTGAAGTTAAGTTTAAAGAACAACAACAAATGAAGTACAGATTAAAGAAGTATACTAGTTTTATAAACACTGCTACCAAAGTAGAGGTTAATTATAAATCAGGTATTATTAATATGAATTACTTAAAAACGTTATATAAAACAAAAGGTTACAACCTCATTGTAAATGATCAAGAACTTGTCGTTTTACAAACAGATTATACTATTGGAAATAACATTATTAGTTTAATTAATGGGATTATGTATCATCAAGGTCATAAAGCTATTGTTTGCATTGAAGATCAAGATTTAGTCAAAACTATTAAGAAAAACATCAAACTGTTTGGTGATGATGCAGCTATCTCCATCATAGATAATACAATTAAACTAAATATTAAAAAGAAAAATAATAAGATTATTGGAACTAAAGTAGTCTTATTATATCCCGAAGTAGATCAATTGGTAAACTACTTTAATAAAGGATCGAAAAAGAAGAAGGGTACATTTCAAATTGGTCATAAGTCTATTTATAATCATTTGAAACATCTGGTTAAATTAAGTTTGAATAAACCTAAAATACAAAGTCTGATCAATTTGATAGAGCACATTATCACTAAAGGGTCCGTAAAATGTTCAGAAGAGGAACACGAGATTCGTAAACAATCACTTGAAGAGTTTAACTCTCATATTGTAAAATAGTTTCTGTTTCGGTATAGTTACCATCAAATCCATTATAAAATAGATAAATTACGCTCAAGAATCCTATATCTTTTAATTTTTTAATTGAGATAGTAGAAAAATACTCCAGAGATTGTCGTAATAAACCGTATCTTTGCCTAGAATGTAAATCAATCGTTTTACCATCAATCTTATATTCATCTGGATTATATCTGATAAATATAGTTGGCATACCAAGAGACTGGGATATATTTACCATACGTGTTTGTTCACATTCACAAGGTCTATCTTTGTGCTGGTGTTCATCTACTTCTAAAACAATACTATGTGTACTACATTCGATTACAAAATCAGGTCGATCACGACCACATGCATTGTTATCAACACTCTTGTCATAAGTGTTGTAAACAAAGCCAATATTATCTAAGAACATCTTTACATCTCTTTGTTTAGCTAGTGCTACACGCCGTGTTGTTTCAGGATTACAATACTTGCATAAACCTTCTTGATCTAAAACTTCTAAAAGATTACAAGAAGAACAGATTGCCTCAATAAAGTTGATATCATCTGGTTTCTTATGTTTTCCACATCTTAAGTGTTTATACACGCCGTATAAAGCTAATTCGTTAGTACACACAATACACTTACGTCTTGGATCAAAAATCATCCCTTCTGTTTTACATTGGGAGCAATGAGATTTCTGACTACCTGGGAAACCATGTGATGCATATGTACCACAATCACACTTCTTGTTTTTAACGTCAACCATTACTGGACTTTTGTGTTCATAACAGAAGCGTCCACCTTTCTGTCCTTCAAAATTATAGCAGGGAATTGTATCACATCCTGTTTCTTCACATCTCTTACTTGTAACATTTTTCATTCCAGGCTTAATATGTTCTTTACAGTACAATCCTTTACTTTCACTGGGAAAGTTAAAGTTAGCCCTGTTGGAACATTCTATATCTTTAGTTTTATGTTTGCAAAATCTTCTTTCATTAACATTTATCATCTTTGAATCAGGAATGTGCTCAAAACAGTATAATCCTTTTGCTTCAGTCTCATAATTAAAGTTTGCAGCTCTACCACAACCAGCTTTACACTTTGGATTCATAATATCTTTCATCCCAGGTAAAATACACTTTGCACATCTAACTGGAATGGTTTCTCCTGTAAAGTTAAATGTTGGTCTTGTCTTCTTGCATTTTTCACATTTCTTAGCATATACATCTTCCATCTCTGGATCCTTGTGTTTTACACAATATTTACCCTTTCTTTTCTTAGGCAAGTTGAATCTAGGTTGCGTCTTACATTCTTTCTTGGCACAACGTGGTGCTTTAACATTCTCCATTCCTTCGGCTTTATGTTTTGCACAATACTCAGCTCTTTGACCTTCAAAAGAAAAGCTTGGAAATTTATTACATGGATCCCCATCTCTACCTGGACACCTTCTTCCAACAACATACTTCATACCAGGTTCCAAATGTATGTTACAATACTTTGCTTTCTTTCCTATGAAATTATACCCTGCATCTTTTTTACACCTCTTACCATTCTCTACTTTCTCACAATGTTTAGCCATACTTATTTTTATATAATCCTAATATTTCCCTTCCAAAATTTCAAATCACTTTTTTTCGAAACGATAACCCAACCCAACCCTACAAGTTTAGGATACACGGAGGGTAAAATGAAGGGGTATTAAAATACGATTGTAACGGAGAATACAATAAAAGTGATTCGACTTAGAGGATTATTTATGAGTGTTAGATATAAATGAGCTCGACAGATAAGGAATATCAAATTAGTAGAACGAATAGGCTTGTAAAAAGAACGGTGAGTGTAGATACATATATTAAGGTAATCAGGGAGAAGCATTCAGGTAAATCTTACGCTACTATTGCTGAAGAGAATGGGGTTACCGTAGATATTGCTAAACAAATATGTAATGGTAGTACCAAATTAGACAAAGAGGATCTAGTTTACAAAGACATGACATATTCTGAATATCAAGAGATTATTTCAAAGAGAAAAACAAAGGGTAAGACTAATCGAAGTAAAGCAAAGCAGAAAAAAGATAAAGAGCTACTACCAATGAATATATTCATACTTAAAATGAAGCATGGTAACTTTACATATAAGAGTGCTGCAGAACATGCTAGTGAAGAGTTTGGAAAAAATATTACAAATAATGCAGTCAAGAATGTTTGGGTAGGAAAGAAGAAGATATTCAAAGAGGACTTTGATGAATCAATTGACATGACATACGAAGAATACATGAGTCTAGTCAATAAGGCAAGATAATTTCATAAAATAAATTATCATATACTTATTGGGAGCCTTCCACAAGAAGCCAAGGCCATGTCGTAGGTCGTCCTCCCAGATCCTTAAATACCACTTCTTTTAGATTATTCGCTAATTCCTCAATATTTTCCGTCATATATTTACGACGATCCCAATAGTACGCACCAGTAGTATAACCCCACATATTCTTCTTTAATTGTCTAAAACGCTGTGGATAATCTGTGTAATTGTGCAAGAAATGCATTTCAGCACAAACCTGTACAACACGATCCAATGTCCACTCAGGGCTAAGTTCTCCATTCTCATAGTTCTTACATAAGCGACTATCTTCACGCAGCTCTAAGCCAATAGCACCAAGTGCTGCAACCAAACTTGCACGCTTCTCAATACGTTCATTCGCCAATCTCTCTAGTTTAGCTTCACGTGCTATCCTCCTTTTCTCAGCTCGTTCCTCACGCTTTAAAAGTCGTATTTTAATTGCTTCCTCATTTTCATGATAAAATTTCTTAATATCCGCAACCCTATACAATGTCATTGGAGCTGCACACTTATAATGTGGATTATCAACAAGTCGATACGGGATGTTCGCTAATTCTTTATCTGTAAGACCGTACTCTTTTTTAGCAGTAGTTTTTGTAACAGTATCAAATGAACTATCTTCTTTCTGACACCGTTGACAGATCAAAACATCAGGTAAAAATTCGTTTGTACACACTGTCTTCTTCCCGCAGTCTCGGCATTTTCCACTCTCTATACTTCCATTAACGTGTTCTGACACAGTTGGAGGGTTACATGTCATTGACATTCTCCAATGGGTTTTAATGCGCTTGAAACTACGCCCACAATTATTACAAATATTCATTTTCTTTTATATCCCAAAATTCCAACCCTCCAAAATTTCAAATCACTTTTTTTTGAAACTTTGCACGTAAAAATATAAATCTAACAATAACATCCCATTAGCACGAAAATCTCGCCACGCCACCGAAAGTAAACATAGCTATAACTTTCTTTCACAGTACCATAGTTGTCCAAGATGTAGTTCTTAAATCGCAATGGCTCACCCTCATACATCTCATCCTCGCCATAAATACAACCCGTCACATGATCAAAAGCATCATCGCTACCAGGCTCCAATCCCCTCGCCGTCTCCAACTGCTCTTCAGTCAAAGGGCCTTCAATATATGCAGAAAACCCACATTCATTAACTTCCGTAAAGAACATAAAAAACTCAGGCAATAACTCTAACCATGTCTCCCGCTTCATGTAATGATCAATCGGTTTATCTACAACTACGCGCCTGTCAAGAAACTCCTCGACATACATCTCCTCCATATCGCTAAAATACTCAACCATCAACGGACTCGACCCCTGCTCATACTTCAAAAGCTCCTCAACGGACATTTATAACACCATATAGTGATTAATCCTCTAAATCAACTTAAAAATTTGTTCTATAAACCCAACTAATCAGAATGACTTCCCATGAACTACTGCTTCCTAATGAACTTCTTGTAGAGATATTTAAAAATCTAAGCGACGATGAGCTACAAACTGTTAGCCACGTGAACTGGCACTGGAAAGCTCTTTTCCGCGAGCACCTAGGTCGTGCCTGGGCTGTTCGTAAGATAGAGGAGGCGGTGTGGCCTAGAATGAGAATGAAACGAGGTATAAATATTTTCTCCTTCAAACTTAAACCTGCGACCGCTTACCAACCTTCCGGTACCTCGGGAGGATCCAGATCATCCAGTTACTTTAATTTGGAGTGGTGTGGTTAAAGATATTATAAGAATCACTGTCGTCACTAGAGTCACTGTCGTCACTCCTGATACTTACAATACCTTAGTGCATAAGCGTGACTGCAATTACCTTTTGGTGAATAATGCATACACTTCTCCTCACAGCAGTATTGTATGCAGTCAGGACATATATCGTGGTACTCGATACACAGATTACAACTCATAATCAAACGGTCCTTGATAAGGCTGTCTTCAGCTAGCCAAGGATAACGACCAGTACGACCCAGTCCATGTATCATATGGAGCTCTGACAGCAGATTGAAAACTCTCCTTCCACAGTTATCGCAGTTGATAAAGGTGTAATCTGGATTCTCGTTATTCATAACTTTCGTCTTCATTATTGCCCCATACTCTTTGAGAACTTGAAGGAAGTGTGCACACGATCTAAAACTGAGACGCTTGGTATCGTCGTCAAACATGTCAATACAGGTCTTCTTGATCTCCACGAGTTTCCTCAGAACCCAGCTGCACAGAAGGCTCTCTGTCTCATCGAAGCTCAGGTGGTCGAAGAAAATCGTTAGTCTATCTTCACAAAGGAAGAACTCCACATACATATTTTTTACCATATGCTCAGGCTTTACATATAAAGGTATAGGACCCCCATGATATGGCACGTGCTCCTTCAACATATCAATGATAGTACTTTTGGAAAGTACGTGGAAGACTCTACTGGCCTGATAACAGGTACCCCTTTCCAAATGTGTCAGATATAGAAGTACCTGGTCAAGTAATTCAGGAGGCAGCTCTTGCATGGTTGTGGTCTAGTTAGTTATAAACACCATTCACATTCAGTTTTAGATATTCTTTTTGTAGTTTTTGATATACTCCTCGTAGTTACTTTTTATCAGATCATCATGTCGTAGATTAAACACTTCTTCTGCTTTCGCAATGAACTTCCTATGGTTCCTAGAGTATCTGCAGAATGAATAACAACATAGCGGGGTAATGCCTAAACGAGGCTGTGGCAAGGTCCTGGAGTACCAGTCTGAAGAATACTGCATTATTGACCTGCATTTAAACAACTTATCTAAATCATTTATCATCCTTAATTCATTTTTATACATAATTAGCTCAAATTTACATTGGTCGCGACAAAGGTACGGCGAAACACGATAAGCACCAAGCTTCAAAAAACGGCGTTTATTCATCTTTTCTTTGAAAGACAGCACTCTCTTCTTGGCATGTGAGTGATGTTCTTTCCGATGTATTTATAAATTTAGGTTCAGTTTTACCCCTTAGGGGTCTGGGCGACACATTATACTTTAATAAAACTGATTCAACTTAAAGTTTTATTGACTAAGTGTGTAACGTATACACTAATGACCACTCTTGATCTGAGATGGAGAGGTTTGACTACACTTGAAGGTGTTATCTTCCCTGAAAACTTAGAACAACTATTTCTTACTGACAATCGATTAACTAATCTAGAAGACGTTGTCTTTCCTGAAAACTTAGAAGTACTGGATCTCGGTTACAATGGGTTGACTAGTCTAGAAGGCGTAGTCTTTCCTGAAAACTTAGAAGTACTGGATCTCGATTACAATCAACTGTCCAGTCTAGAAGGTATTCGGTTCCCTGAAAACTTAGAAGAACTGTATCTCAATAACAACCAGTTGGCTAATTTAAATGGCCTTCGGCTCCCTGAAAACTTAGAAAAACTGTATCTCAGTGGTAATCAGTTGACCAGCCTAGAAGGCGTTCAGTTCCCTGAAAACTTAAAAGAACTGTTTCTCTCTGACAATCAGTTAACCAGTCTAGAAGGCATTCAGTTCCCTGAAAACTTAGAAGAACTGTATCTCTCTAGCAATCAGTTGACCAGTCTAGAAGGCGTTCAGTTCCCTGAAAACTTAGAAGAACTGTATCTCAGTAACAATCAGTTGACTTGTTTAGAAGGTATTGTCTTCCCTAAAAACTTAAAAAGGTTGTCTCTCACTCACAATCGGTTGACATGTCTAGAAGGATTTCGGTTCCCTGAAAACTTACAAAAACTGTCGATTAACAGCAGTGTCCCTAAAAAGGGGTCTTGGGCACCCTATAGGATCAAACATTTTAGGAAAACGTCTATAGAAACGTTTGACAACTGGTTTCAAGAAGCCCAAGTTAACAGAGATGCTTATCTTGGCTATTACGCCTCTGTCATCCAAAACTGGTATAGACCAATTTTGTATCGTCCTGGAGGCCCGATGTTTGAGAAGGCTTATACAAGCTTCCAGACAATGGTTTGATTTATAAAACTGATCTGACTTAAGGCTTTATTGACTAAGTGTGTAACGTATACACCAATGAGCACTCTTAAATGGGTAAATAAGGGTCTAACTACTCTTGAAGGTGTAGTCTTCCCTGAAAACTTAAAAGTACTGAATCTATCTATCAA
>Ga0180438_10012530_pt1 | contig 10081 bp, 10 predicted proteins | sample SS_ome_12_FD_132455 | JGI IMG/M metagenome (GOLD analysis project Ga0180438, IMG submission 132455) | Hypersaline lake sediment archaeal communities from the Salton Sea, California, USA - SS_3_D_2 metaG | ecosystem: Environmental > Aquatic > Non-marine Saline and Alkaline > Hypersaline >...
GTCGAGCACGGCCTCGATCGGTCGCAGGCGCGAAGACCATTCGCCCTCGTTCACGTCGATGCAGAAGCCGACCGTCCGCCGCGCCTTGGCACCGACGGGCACCTCGACCCGCACGCCGGGCCGAACGCGCGGCGCCAACTCCGGCGGCACGGTGTAGCTGTAGAGTCGATCCACCGGCACGGCCAGCGCGACGCCGGCGATGGGTCCGCACCGCGGCCGTTGCTCGTCGGGTGTGAACAGTTCGTCCCGGGGTGTGGCCATAACGGCGTTAGTCCCCACTGTCCGGCTGGGGCAGGTTGATCTCTACGTCCTGTTCGACCCTATCAGATCGTAAAGATCGGCGATCATCGCGGCGCTTCGGTCGCACCGAAGCCGACCCCGCACTTTGCGCATGGTGTTGCTCCGAACGTGCGAAGCGATTATAGGGAACGGCCCTGCGCTCGGCAACGAAGGGAGGTCGCGCTGCATGGATCAGGCCTTCGTGAGAGTCTGTGACGACTGCTTCCGGGTCGGCGACTGGGCGGGCGGATACGTCATTCGCGTCGGGGGTGTCGGGGTGTGCATCGACGCGCCAGGCGGCGCCTGGATCGAACGGCTCGACGAGATCGGTGTGAGCCGCGTCGAGTGGGTGCTGGCTACGCACCATCATCGCGACACGCTCGCGTCGGCCGGTGCGCTGGTGGCCGGCGGTGCGCGGCTGATTGCCCCATCGGCCGAGCGCGGACTCGTCGCCGACGTCGAGCAGTTCTGGCAGACGGCGCGAACCTACGTGCTGTACAACTGTGGATCCGAGTTCTTCTCGCTTCGGCAGAACGTGCCCGTCGAGCGCGGCGTGGCAGACGGCGACGAACTGGATCTTTCAGGTCTGGCCGTGCGCGTGTTCGCTCTGCCGGGTCACACGCGCGGCAGCGTGGGCTACGGCGTCGAGGTCGGCGGCAAGAGGCTTCTGTTTGTCGGCGACAACATGGCCGGTGTGGGGCAGGTGCACAACTGGCACGATCTGCACTGGGACTACATGGATTTCAACACGGGCGCCAAGGCGCTGCGAGACGCTTTGGCGAAGGCACGGGCTTTCCGGCCCGACATCCTCTGCCCGGCCCACGCGCCGGCGATTTATCGGCCGACCGAGGCGCTGGACGAGCTGGGCGCGAATCTCGCACGCTTTATCGAAGCCGTCGAGCCCAACCGCCTGCCGCGACCGTACGACGAGGCGCGCCGCATCACCGATCATCTGCATTTTCTCGGCATGACGACCTATGTGATCATCGCCGACAGCGGCAAGGGGTTCGTCTGGGACTTCGGCTACGTGCCGGAGACTCGCGCCCGCCTCGAACAGCTCGGCCACGACGCCGGTCTGAAGCACATCGACGTGCTGAGCATGAGCCACTACCACGACGATCACATCCTCCGCATGGCCGAAGTGGCGTACGCCCTCGGCAAGGACCACACGCAGCCCCGATCGCAGATCTGGTGCCATCGCGTGCTCCACGACGTGCTGACGCGCCCGCACGCCTATCGACTGCCCTGCCTTATCCCCACGCCGCTGCCGATCGACCGCATTCTGGACGACGAGCGGTTCACCTGGGAAGGCATCGAGATGGAGCTATTGCACATGCCCGGCCAGACCTGGTGGCACGCGGGACTGATCGCCCACCGCGACGGCAAGACGATGGCGTTCACGGGCGACGACATCTGGCATCCGGGCGATCGCACGCGGGCGATCAACGGGCCGATCATTTCGCGCAACCGCTACCTGCCCGGGCACGGTCACGGCCTGGTCGCCCAGCGCCTGATCGATCGCGGGGTGAACATGATCTGCCCGGCCCACGGCGAGCCGTTCGACGTGAGCCGGGCCGACCTGGAGGGCTATCGCCGGTGGGGCGAGCAGGCCGACGCAGCGATCCGCGCGTTGGCCGGCAGCGCCCGCCTGGGCGTGGACGCGTGGTGGTGCCGAATCGATCCGTTCCATGTGCACTACCTTCCCGGTCGGCGGCTGCGAGTGTCGGTGGTGGTCGAGTCGCCTTTCGACCGGCCGGTCAGGATCGGCGTGGCGCTGCGCGTGCCCGACGGCTTCGAGGTGGCGGTCATGCAGAATAGCCTGTACTTGCAGCCCGGGGAACGCGACCGAGTGGACTTTTCGCTCCACGCTGGCGACCAAGTCGATGCAACGCGGCGTGCTTTAGTCACCGCCGAGTTGACCGTGGACGGACAACTTTGGGGCGAGCTTTGCGAGGGGTTGCTGATTCCCCGGCGGGTGTAACCTATGGCCTCGGCGACCGTGACCGTGTTCGGCAGTTCGCGTCCGCAACCGGGCCAGCCGCGCTACCAGCAGGCGTTCGAGCTGGGTGCGGCCATCGGTCGACGAGGATGGGTCCTGGCCAACGGCGGGTACGGTGGGACGATGGCCGCGTCGGCCGCCGGCGCGAAGCAAGCAGGAGGCACCACGATCGGTGTGACCTGCGAGGCGTTCGGGCGGGGCGGCGCCAACGAGTTTGTCGACCGCGAGATACGGACAAGCGATCTGTCGGCGCGTCTGGCGCGGCTGATCGCACTGGGCGACAGCTACGTGGTCCTGCCCGGTGGGACGGGCACGCTGTTGGAACTGGCCGAGGTCTGGGAGTTGCTCAACAAAGGACTGGTAACGGGCAAGTGCATCGTTCTGCTCGACGACTGGTGGGAGCCGGTCGCCCGCGCCGTGCAGCGTCACGATCCTCAGGCGGTGCGGCTTGTCCACAAGGCCGACACGCCCGAACACGCGGTGGAGATCATTGCCGGGCGCCTGGGCGTGCCGTGAGTTTGGCGACGCGTACCTGTCCACTACGAGTGGAACAACTGGCTGACACTCGTGCGCTCGAAGATATTGCGGATCGCGTGGGCGAACAGTTTGGCCGATGAGACAACCTTGACCTTGTCCGGCAGCTTCGCGAAGCGGTATTCGATCGTGTCGGTGATGACCACGTCGGCCAGTCCGGAGTTGCCGATCATCTCGGCGGCGCCTTCGCTCAGCACGCCGTGTGACACGGCGGAATGCACCTCGACGGCGCCTTTCTTCAACAGCAGGTCACACGCAACCACTACGGTGCTGCCGGCGAAGATCACATCGTCACAGATCAGCACGCGCTTGCCCTTGACCTCGCCGATGACGTCCATGGCCGACGCCCGCTCGTCGACCTCGCTGCGGCTCTTGTCGACGATGGCCAGGCTGGTCCCCAGCGCCTGGGCGTAGCCGCGAGCGTGCTTGGCGAACCCTGCATCCGGCGCCACGACCACCCAGTCCTGCGGGTCTTTGATCATGGGCCTGAAGTGCTCGACGAACAGCGGCATGGCCAGCAGGTGGTCAACGGGCACGTGGAAGAAGCCCTGGATCTGGGCGGCGTGCAGATCCATGGTCAGCACACGGTCGACGCCGACCGCCTCCAGGCAGTCGGCACAGGCCCGCGCGCGGATGCTCACCCGGGGCTCGTCCTTCTTGTCGCCTTTGGCATAGCTGAAGAAAGGCACCACGGCGGTCACCTGGGCGGCCGAGGCCCGTTTGAACGCGTCAATCCAGAACAACAGCTCCACAAAGTTGTCGTTCACCGGCCAGCTCAGCGTCTGGATGATGAACACGTCCTTGCCGCGGACGTTCTCCAGCACGCGGACCAGCGTGTTGCCCTCGCTGTAGATGCGGGCTTCGCACCGGCCCGGCTCGATGCCCAAATGCCGACATACCCGCTGGGTCAGTTGCTGGCTGGACGTCCCCCCGAAAACACGAAGTCCGTTGCTCGGCTTTTCTGGCATTGTCCTCCTCGCTACGCACAGCGATGTGCCAAAGGTCGCGCCGGCTGGCAGCATAACACAACCGGCCGCACGAGGCACCCCCCCGTCGCCGTCGCCGAGCGAACGACCCTTGACCGCCTCCGGAAGTGGAGGTATAGGGAGGTTTTCCGTGGCCGCGGAGCTCCCCGGCGGAGCCGTCCGTGGCCGTTGCTGTAAATCCCTTGGCGGCGAGGGTCTGTCGGGTAAACGGGCCGGCCCTTGCCGGCAAGACAGGCTCGACGGATCGTCCGGTCGGCAGTGCCTGTTTACATGATTGTTGATTGTCACACGCATATCTGGCAGTCACCCACGCAGGTTGGGCTCGGCCGTGTCGGCGGGCGGCTCGCCCCGACCGACACCAGCGGACAGGCCACGCCCCAGCAACACCAGCAAGCCAGCCAGCCGGTCGATCTGACGTTTGTGTTGGGCTTCAAAAGCCGCCATCTGGGTACCGAGGTGCCTGATAGCGTCATCGCCGGGTATGTGCGACAACATCCCGATCGGCTGATCGGTTTCGGGGGAGTCGACCCCACGGACCTGCCGAAGGCTCTCGATCAGATGCGGCAGGGCTGCACGGAGTTGGGGTTGAAGGGCGTGACGGTCTCGCCGGCCGCTCAGCAGATGCATCCGGCCGACACGCGCGCGCTGCGGCTCTACGCCGAAGCCAGTCGCATGGGTCTGCCGATCATCTTCGACGCCGACGTACACCGAATGACGGCCGGCCGAATGGAGTTTGCCCAACCCGTGTTGCTCGACGAGGTCGCCAACCAGTTTGGGCAGTTGCGGATCGTCGTGAGCCACATGGGCTATCCGTGGGTCGAACAGACGGTGGTGCTGCTGGGCAAGCACGCCCATGTGCTGGCCGACGTGTCCGGGCTGTTGCATCAGCCGTGGCAGGCGTACAACGCTCTGCTTTCGGCCTATCATCACGGGGTCATCGACAAGCTGCTGTTTGGCAGCGATTTTCCCTACGGGTCGGCTACGTCGGCGATCGAAACGCTCTACAGCCTCAATCAGATCAGTCACGGTACGAACCTGCCGAGCATCCCCCGGTCGCTGTTGCGCGGCATTGTCGAGCGCAACGCGCTGGCGTTACTGGGAATCGCGGCGTCGAACGATGCGCCATCCCCTGTCGAACCCGAGCCCGTCGCCCCAAATGAGCGGATTTGAGCGCAATCAGTTCGTAGGCATCGGCCAGCATTCCGCCTGCTGTCTGGCGGCGTTGACGGTGTGGCTGGCGACAGGTTCGGTCGGCTGCAAGCAGAACGACCCGTCCATCGAGATCGTTTCGTACAAGGACGCCGCCGATCCGCAGCGTTACACCAGCCGGTTTGAGCAAGCCTGGTACTCCACCGACGCGAGGAGCAACTGGCACTTCGTCATGCGAACGGTGCGACCGGCCGAGATCGACCCGTCCCAGCAGATCGAGCAGATTCTGTGCGCTCGGGTGTTCTGGCGGCCGGTGCCGGGCAAGACGGCGGCCGAGCCCTCGATGACCGATGCGGTCGTCGACTACTACCTGATCTCCGGGGCGACGGGGATTCGCTATACGGGCTGCGGGTTCGTCAGCTTCAAAAAAGCGACTTCGCAAGAGAAGGTCATAGGGCGAATCGAATCCTGCCAGCTCTGGCCCTATCAGACCTTCGGCGGAGCCGCCGACCTGCTCGGGCGCTGTGAGCTGGTAGGGCGCTTTGTGGCCAGTCCGAACCGTGGTCGATGCGTCGAGCTCTCGAACCGCATGAAGCGTATGTTCGGCCCGCCGCCGCCCTATCAATCGCGTCCCAGCGGGCCGTAGGCGTCGCGCGACCGGGCCTTGAAAACCGCGCCGCCACCAGCGATCATGTCCGCGTGCTCGTCGTGGCGCGGGTGAGTTTTTTTTGTACGGAGAGACTCCTTTGAGCGACCAGCTCCCGGCGCCGTCGCTGGCGCCGCAGAAGGAGAACTGGACGGGTAAGCTGGGGGTGGTACTCGCCGTGGCCGGTTCGGCCGTCGGGCTGGGCAATTTTCTACGATTCCCCGGGCAGGCGGTCAACAACGGCGGCGGCGCCTTTATGATCCCGTACATCATCAGTTTCCTGCTGCTGGGCATTCCCATCTGCTGGTGCGAATGGACGCTGGGGCGCATGGGCGGGCGCTACGGGCAGAGCAGCGCGCCGGGCATCTACCAGGCGCTGTGGCGGCATCCGCTTGCCCGCTACATCGGTGCCTTCGGCATGATGATCCCGATTGTCATCTTCATGTACTACGTCTTCCTCGAAGCCGTGTGCATGACCTACACCGTCGAGTTCGCGCGCGGCACGTTCAGCGATCTGTTTGCCCAGGCCACCGCCGGTGTGAGCCAACACGATCAGCAGGTCACCGCCGTCACGGGCGCCGCCGATCGGCACTTCGGTGATACATGCGGGCTCGGCCAAGACGGCTCGGTGTTCTCCGGCGGCATGGTCATATGGTGCGTACTAGTTTGCTTTGCGGCCAACTTCTACATCATCTACCGTGGCATCACGCGAGGCATCGAGTGGTTCTGCACCTATGCGATGCCGCTGTTGATCGGCTGTGCCCTCATCGTGCTGGTGCGGGCGCTGACGCTGCCGAACATCACCGACGGGCTGGGGTTCATGTGGAACCCGGACTGGGCGAAGCTGAAAGACCCTCAGGTGTGGCTGGCCGCCTCCAGCCAGATCTTCTTCAGCCTCAGCGTCGGCTTCGGGCTGATCCTCACCTACGCGAGTTACCTGCGGCCAGATGACGACGTCGTGCTGTCGGGCCTGACCGCCTCCAGCGTAAACGAGTTTTGCGAGGTGATTCTGGCCGGGCTGACCATCGTGCCGGTGGCGTTCATCTTCCTGGGGGCGGCCGCGGCGGCAACGCCCACCGCGTTCGGTCTGGGGTTCGTGACCGTCCCGTCGATCATGCACTTCATGCCGGCGGGGCGCTTTTTTGGCACGATGTGGTTCGGGCTACTCACGCTGGCGGCGATCACCAGTTCGCTGAGCATGCTCCAGCCGGCGATCGCGTTTCTGGAGGACGGCTTCGGCCTGAGGCGTCACGGCAGCACGATCCTTCTTGCCGTCGTTTCGCTGGCCGGCGCCGCACCCGTTATCTACTTCAGTCGCGACCTGCATGCGTTGGACGTGACCGACTTCTGGGTCGGTAACTTCATGATCTTCGTCGCCGCCACGGCGATGGTCATCATCTTCGGGTGGGTGATCGGCGTGGATCGGGGGCTGTCCGAAGCCGCCCGGGGTGCGGAGTTGGCCATTCCAAGGGTGTTTCGCTATCTGATTCGTTACGTCACGCCGGCCTTCCTGCTGGCGATCTTCGTGATGTGGTGCAGGACGAACGCCCCGGAGTATGTCGATGCCATGAAGCCCCACGCACAGTCTGACCAGGCCGCCCGGGCTGTGTACGAGCAGGCAGCGTTCGATCACTTCGTCCGCGAGGCGCTGCGACCCGGATCGACGGATCAACCGGGCGCCTTGCCCCCGCGCGAGCAGCTTGATCCGGCCGTCGTCGCGTCTGCCGAGCGCCAGGTCGCTGCCGTGCTGGGCGATAGCGAAGGGCTGCCGCTCGCCGACACGCTGCCCGAATGGCTCCGCGGCCACCAGGCGGAGGCCGAGCAGGCTGGCGCCGACGCGCGTCACCGCGCTGTGGTCGCGCGCGGTGTGTTTGTCTGCCTGATCGGCTTTCTGCTGCTGCTGTTTGTGCTGTCCGAATGGGCCTACCGCCGTCGCATCCGGCAGGCCCTTTTCGCCGCCGACCGGATCGAGCAGCTCCTCGCCGATCAGGAGGAGGACGACCAGTGACGCCTCTTGCAGCGGTGATCGCGACGACGCCACAGCAAGGTCTCTCCCCCGCCGGCGCGGTCGTCATGATCCTCAGCGTGGCGTGCGTCCTGGCCTTGGTAACATTCTGTGTCCGGCGGATCTTCACCAAGCCGCACACGCCCGAGCGCATGCACGCCCCGTTGGATATCGATACGCACGATACCTAAGGTGCGTCGACCCTTCGTCGCGACACGTACCGCCCGAGTCGGCGCTGCAACGGCCGGCCGCTGTCAGCGCTTCGGCCTCTGGGCCACGGCAATGATCCGCCGCGAGTGACGCGTGAAACGGCCGGCCGGGCAGTTCCGATCGTACAACCGGATATTCGTATAGCCCGCCGCCCGCAGCATCGTTCGGATCTGCGCGCCGTTGAAGATCCACATCGTCAGTTCGTGCCGCTCGGCCTCGCGACCTTTGTGAAGCGTCCAGATCGCACGAACGCGGTCGGCCCGTTCGTCGTAGCGCACGCGGCGTTCAATACGCACACCGCCGATCGTCTCCTCACTGCGCGGCCTGAAGTGCGACATGACCCACGACTTGTTCGGTCCCTCGACCAGGAACCGCCCGCCGGGCCTCAGCGCCCGCCATACGCGCCGGCAGAAGGCCAGGTTGTCGGCGTTGCAGAAGTACCCGAAGCTGCCAAACCAGTTGAACGCGGCGTGGAACTCGCCGTCGAAATCGATCTGGCGCATGTCCCTTTGTACGAACCGGACGTCAAGACCTTCGCGCTGCGCCTGGCGTCGAGCCCTGCTCAGGTACGGCGCGGTCAGATCCACGCCGGTCATCGCCAGTCCCGCTCGGGCGAGGGGAAAGGTCAGACGTCCGAAGCCGCACGGAATGTCCAGTACGCGCTGGCCTTTCCGCAGCTTCAGCAGCCGGCGAACCAGCCGTACCTGTCTCGCCGTCCTGGCATCATCGAAGTTCTTGGGCAAGACCTGCGCGTAGAGCCCGCTAAAGAACGTTTCGAACCATTCAGCCATCACCGCACCTTCTTCGAACAGTGCCTGGGCCGACAAAAAAGCCCGCCGCCGGTTCGCCTGGCAGCGGGCTCGGGTCGTCTGGTATTCCGTTGCTACCTACTTGGGCGATCCCCGTCCGCTGCCCGGTGCTTGCCGGACCACGACGTACAGCATCGCGCCGACCCATACACGGGCGTTCGCTGCGTCAGAAAGGATCGTGCAAGTCTCGTTCACGGTAGCTGCCTCGCCAGAGTCGACGCTAGTGTATCTTGCTCTGCCTTGCCGTGTCAACATCGGCGCCGGCAGGCAGCATCGCCTCCGGCGGCGCAGCCGACCCTTCGCCCGCCGATTGGCCCGCCGACTTGCCCGGCCACGTCAGCATCACCAGGGCGACCACCGCCACCGCGATGCCGCCCCATTGCAGACGCGTGGGGCGCTCTCCCAGCACAAACATCCCGGCCAGGATCGGAATCGACACGTACAGCGATGCCAGCGGCGCGGCGAGGGTGATCGGCTTGCTCTGGCAGAGCTTGTAGAACCCGAAGTTGGCCAGGATGTAGATCGCACCCACCGCTACCGCGACCAGGTGATAGCGCCCCCAACCCGGCTTGCACCATGGAATTGCCCACAGCCCGATGATCAGGTAGCCCGGCAGGTTGAACACGATCGCCGTCAGCGGGTCGATCCCGCGTGTGGCCACCTTCATCAGGAACACGCCCAGACCCCAGCCGAACATCGGGACGAGCAGCCACAACCATGTCACTTTGATTACTCCTTATACTCGGTGACGCGGCCGATGCGTTGCCGCACGCGACGGGACGCTGTCCTGGTGATAACCGATCGATCCGCAGCCGACTGGCGTATTACGCGCTCTCGACGGCTGGTCGACCTGTCGCAAGCCGTCGGCGATTGGCTATGATAACGCCGGCCGCGATCCCCATGAAGACAATATCGCGCACGAGCACCGCCACCATCGGCGCGGTGTCGTAGGATCCGAAGCAACCGCAATGGATGTCGAGCCCGCGTGCCATGGCTGCCGAGATGCCCACGATGTAGACCACCAGGAAACCCATCAGCACCACAGTCGCCTCTTCGGTCCAGCGCCCAATTACCAGGGCCCCCGCGCAGGTCAACTCGATCCACGGCAGCAGAATGGCCAGCGCGTGCAGCGACCACCACGGCACGAGACGATAGTTGCGGATGTCCCCGACGAACCTGGTGGGATCGGCGATTTCCAGGTTGGCCGGGTCGAACAGTTTCAGAATCGCCGCGGCCGCGAAGATCAGCGCCAGCAGCCACCGCAGCGTCCGCCAGGTCCACAGCCAGCCGGTCTTGCCCATATCGGCGCTCACTCCACCGGCATGTTCGCGTCCTGCCAGGCAGGCCAGCCGCCCCGCAGGATGCGCACCGACTCGCGATAGCCCAGCCCGGCCAGGAAGTCGAATACCAGCATGCTGTCGACGCAGCCCTGACCCTGACAGTATACGAGGATCGTCATGCCCA
>Ga0180438_10012531_pt1 | contig 10079 bp, 14 predicted proteins | sample SS_ome_12_FD_132455 | JGI IMG/M metagenome (GOLD analysis project Ga0180438, IMG submission 132455) | Hypersaline lake sediment archaeal communities from the Salton Sea, California, USA - SS_3_D_2 metaG | ecosystem: Environmental > Aquatic > Non-marine Saline and Alkaline > Hypersaline >...
CACGTCAACTTTGTTTTGCCAGGAGGAGTTGGATGGGGATCCTCATGTTCTTAGTCTTTGCCATCGCCATTGCGGGTTTTGTCTTCTGGATCAGAATGCTTGTCGAGTGCGTCACGAGAGAGCCCGATGAGGGGAACGACAAACTCATCTGGATTCTCATTATTGTCCTTGCCGGATGGCTCGGCGCTCTCATATACTACTTCGTGAGACGCCCGAGACGGATGATCGACGCCGGCTGGTAACCCCTGCTGGTGCCAGGCATCAACTTTTGAACTTCCTCTGGAATCCACGGTCGAAAAGTATTAGGCTTCCATGCGGTTCCTGCTCGCCTAGAAAGATTGCGAAAAGGGGGTCAGTTCTCGTGATTCGCATAAGAAGGCTTTCTTTGGGTGATGAGAGGGAGGTAGGTCGAGTCGCCGAGATCTGGTACTCGGGAAAGGGAGCGGCGGACGCACGCAGGAGGTTCCTCTCCGATCAGTATGTCTATCTCCTTGCAGCCTATGCCGACGAGGAATTGGCTGGTTTCCTTGTTGGCTACGAACTAAACAGGCTCGATACGAGCCGACCTATGATGACACTGTATAGGATCGATGTTCTTCCGAGGTTCCAGAAGAGAGGCGTGGGCAAGAGACTTGTGAATGAACTAAAGCGGATTTGCCGCAGAAAAGGTGTGCTGAAGATGTTTGTCATAACAAGTGAATCCAACCAGGCTGCCATGGCTCTCTACAGCTCCACAGGTGGAGTGAGAGGGGCAAAGGATGAGGTCGTCTTCGTCTACAAGGATGATCACCTGTTCGAAGAGAGCAGGCTGCTGTGAGGCTGTCCTACGTTCTTGCCACTCCGACACAGTGCAATCAAGTACTGCCTCCTTCTTGCCGGTCCGCTGACTGGGGGAGCTTCCAGCTGGGTACGTAAGGGACCCACTTGTCCAAGGAGGAGTCGAATGTCTTTCCTGGAACTGGTCGCCAGAAGACAGAGCGTGCGGGAGTATCTCGACAAACCGGTTGAGCGTGTCAAAATCGAAAGGTGTCTGGAGGCGGCTCGGTGCGCTCCATCCACATGCAATTCGCAGCCCTGGAGATTCATCATCGTCGATGATCCGGAGCTACGGGAGAAGGTTGCGAAGAAGACTTTCGGCACGCTGCTCTCATTCAATCGGTTCGTCATGGAAGCTCCGGCGCTCGTCGTCGTAATGTCGGAGAAGCCCAATATGCCTGCGCGATTCGGTGCCGTCGTCAAGAACAGACAGTTCAATCTAATAGACGTCGGTATTGCCGCCGAACACTTCTGTCTCCAGGCAGTCGAGGAAGGTCTCGGGTCCTGCATGCTGGGATGGTTCGACGAAGAAGGGGTGAAGGACCTGCTCGCAATACCCAAGGGAAGAAGAGTAGACCTCATAATAGCGATCGGGTATCCGGCATCCGAACAGATCCGGCCCAAGAAGCGCAAAGGAGCCGGACAGATCACAAGCTACAACTCCTACAGGTGAATTCTGGTATGAGAGGTGGATGGAAATGCTAACCCTCAAATGCGCCAGGTGCGGGAGGAAGCTGTTCAAGTATGAGAAGATTGGGAAGGGAAAGCTTCTACACTGCTGGAAGAACAGAATACTCGAGGATCATAGTGTCGCAAATGGCCGTGAAGTCAGGTGCGAGTGTGGTTGTCTGGTTGGCCTCGATGAAGGGAGATGGATCAAGATGAAGCGCCACGCGTTCACTCGGTCGGGCACAGTGTCGAGCAGTTGACGCGCATAGTCCGCGGCGCGAGACAAGCATTGCTTGTCAGATGACGCATGCATTGTATATTGGTCTCGAAACCCGCCACTGGGGGAGGTATAGATGAGAATAGGAACACTCTTGCTTCTTGTATTACTCGCTTTGTCCCAGCTCTCTTGTGGCAGCTCGCGTGCGAAGGAAGGGGAGAGGGATGTGACAAGCATGGCCACGCCTCGTGGCGGAAAGCTCAAACCCGCGGAAGATGGACCCGTCAGAAGCGCGCTGGGACAACCCGAGATCGAACTGGATTCATTCGAGTTGTGGATCTCAGGCCTTGTCGACTCATCCTTTTCGCTCACCTGGGAAGAGATGCTCGAATGGCCCTCCTCCTTTTCGGATACGATGATCATGTACTGCGTAGAGGGCTGGGAAGTCTGGGGCAGCTGGAAGGGCATTCTTGTTCGCGAGCTTCTGGAGAAGGCCCATCTGAAGGAAGGCGCCGCGCATGTCATGTTCCAGTCTGTCGATGGGTACTCGACCGCTCTCCCGATAAGTTACATCACTAAGTACGATGTTCTCCTCGCGTATGAGGTTAACGGCAACCGCTTGGAGGACCATGATGGCTTCCCCTTGAGACTGATAGCCTTCGGGAAGTACGGCTACAAGTGGGCAAAATGGGTGAGCAGATTGGAAATTATGGCCGAGTCCCGCCTGGGTCACTGGGAGACCAGAGGCTATGATGATAGGGCCGATGTACCCCTGAGCAGAAGGAGATACTACGAAGGCGAGGAGATTCAGCCTTTGGAATACTGACGGAACGCTCTCTTGCCTCCGCCCAATCCGGCGCATCGTCAATTGGGACAGTCCGGCGATCGGACTGGTGTCCGACCATCGGTTCTTCCTTTCGTCCTTGACAACCCAATCTCCTGCCGACAGAATACCCGCGCACGACAACATGGGGACAGGCATCAACTTTTGAACTTTTGACTGATGCCTCCGGATCCTTTTCTCCAGGATGCAGCACCGGGGAGAAACCTGGGGTCTTTCGATCGAGTCTGCTACCTCGGTCATTCTTCATGGATGCACCAACTGATGATGAGCGGAGTGAATTGACAATGACCAAGCCGAAGAAAGCGTGGAATGACGCTGCCGAAGCGTGGATCGAGTTCGTCCGCACGGGCCAGGACCACTATAGGGATTTTGTCAACAACCCGGCAGTATTCAGACTTCTCGGCGACGTGAAGGGCAGAAGGATCCTGGACCTGGCATGTGGTGAGGGCTACAATGCCCGGATACTGGCAAGAAAGGGAGCCAGGGTCGTCGGTGTAGACTTCTCCCCCAGGATGATACGGGCTGCCACGGAGAAAGAGGAAGAAGAGAGACTCGGGATCGAGTATCACCTGGCCAACGCTCGGGATCTGAGCCGGTTCAAGAGACTCAGCTTCGACCTTGTTGTCTGCATCATGGCTCTGATGGACATCGAGGACTATCAAAGGGCAATCAAGGCGGTTCACAGAGTCTTGAAAAAACCGGGGCGTTTCGTAATCTCCGTACCACATCCGTGTTTCGAGAAACGGTCCATCGATGGCCAGGCGATCGGTGGCTGGGAATTCAAGAAGGGGAGCACTGACCGATCAACGGAGAATGCCCTGTTCTGGAAGGTGGACAGGTATTTCCAGACCGGCCGTCACACAGTGAACTGGGACATGGACCGTTTGAGAACCTACTTCAAGACTCTATCGTTCCACAGAACCCTGACCGACTACTCGGACGCCCTACGTAAAGGCGGCTTCGTCATATCGAGAATGAATGAGCCGAGACCGACTCGGGCAGGGCTGAAGAAGCTGCCGCGGCACAAGAAGTTGCTGAGGATACCCGCCTCGATGGTATTCGAGGTGGTCAAGAGGTAACGTCGGTTCCGGCAGAAGTTCAAAAGTTGATGCCTGACCCCGGGTGAGGAGGGGGGTTGCTTGGATTAGACAACGTCCTGGTGCTTGTGGTGGTAGGTTGCGCGATTGCGCTTTTCGTGACGGAGAAGCTGAGGATCGACGTCGCGGCGCTCTGTGTTCTTGTGGCTCTGCTCGTGCTGAGGTTGATAGATCCTGCGCAGGCTCTCTACGGGTTCGCGAACACCGCGACAGGTACCGTGGCTGCGATGTTCGTTTTGAGCGCCGGGCTGGTCAGAACAGGCTTTGTGGATTGGTTGGCCCGCCGTCTGGACAGACTCGCAGGCAGGGGTGAGACAAGACTGATCCTCATCCTGTGTGTCGCCATAGCCGCCATTTCAGCCTTCATTCTGAACACTGCCGCCATAGCCATTTTCATTCCCATCGGGATAGCCCTCGCGAGAAGCAGGAAGATTGCTGAGTCGCGTGTTCTGATGCCCCTGTCATTTGCCAGTCAGTTCGGTGGGGTCTGCACGCTCATTGGGACGTCCACGAACATCCTGGTCAGCTCCATCGCTGTTGCCAATGGAGTAAAGGGGTTCGGGATGTTTGAGTTTGCCAAGCTGGGCCTCGTGATGACTGTTCTCGGCATCGTCTACCTCCTTCTTGCTGGCAGGTGGCTTCTCCCCAGGCGGAAGGCCAGATACGAGCAGATGGACAAGTTCAAACTCGCCGACTACCTGACTGAACTGAGGGTGACCGCCAAGTCATCACTCGTCGGCAGAAGATGGGACGATATCAAGGAGAAAGATATCAAGGAGATTGACCTCATCAAGGTCGTAAGGGCTGACAGGGCGACGTCCCGACCTCAGGCCACAACGATCCGAAGCCAGGACATACTACTTGTCCACGGCAGCGCTGACAATCTCATGAGGATGAAAGACTGCTATCTCCTCGAGACGCCTGGCGATGTTGCCGTGAGCGACGAGAGGCTGAGCCGCTATGAGGTGAGACTTCTGGAGGCGCTCGTGCCCCCCAGGTCAGGGCTCGTTGGACGGACTCTGAGGAACACCAGTTTCAAGAGGAAGTTCGGATGCGTTGTGCTTGCGGTTCAGCGGCGAAGCAAGGTTCTGAGAGAGCGCATGGAGGAGATACACCTTGATGGTGGCGACACGCTTCTTCTGCAGTGCGATGAAGAGGAAGATGTGAAGAGGATCATGAGGTCCAGCGACTTGATCGCAACGAATGAGGTGACTGAGCTTCACCTGCGAAAGGACAGAGCCGCCATTGCCCTCGGTCTTCTTGCCCTAGTTGTCGTTCTCGCCGCTCTTAACATAGTCCCGATCCTGGTCGCGGCGCTGATCGGGGCCGTGGGTATGGTGCTGGGGCGCTGCCTGACAATCGAAGAAGCCTACCAGTCGATTGACTGGAAGGTCATATTTCTGCTCGGAGGAGTCCTCCCCCTGGGACTGGCTCTGCAGCAGACCGGAACCGCCTCGCTCGTGGCAAACACGGTACTGGCTCCGATAGTCAGGCTCGGGCCGCTGGCAGTTCTCGCGGCGCTGTACCTCTTCTGCGCGGTGCTGACAGAGGCCATGTCGAACAACGCCTCTGTCGTTTTGCTTGCCCCGATCGCCCTGTCAGCCGCCTCCGCTCTGAAAATCGATCCCAGGCCTCTTCTCATAGCTATCACATTTGCTGCCTCGACGAGTTTCGCGACACCCATCGGCTATCAGACAAACACAATGGTACATGGACCCGGTGGATACCGGTTCGCCGACTTCACAAGAGTGGGCGGGCCACTGAACTTGCTGTTCTGGCTGGCTGCGGTCGCGCTCGTGCCGGTCTTCTGGCCATTCTGACTTCGGTCGATCCGATGGTGGAACTGATACAAGTCACAGAAGGCGACCGACTCGAACAGATAAGAGAACTCTTCAAGGAGTATGTGGACTGGCTCGGATTTGACCTCGGTTTTCAGGATTTCGAAAGCGAGATCAGGGACCTCCCGGGCGAGTACGCGCCACCTGAGGGATACCTTCTCCTGGCTGTCTCCGCCGATGAGCCGGTAGGATGCGGTGCGCTGAGGAAGTTCGAGGATGACGTCTGCGAGATGAACAGGCTGTACGTCAGGTCTGATTCGAGGGGCAAGGGGATCGGCCGAAGACTCGCGGTCGCCCTTCTGGACAGAGCCCGGGAGATAGGATATAAGAGGATGAGACTCGACACGGTGCCGTGGATGACCGAGGCGATAGCGCTCTACGAATCACTCGGTTTTGTGGAGATAGAGGCGTACAGGTACAACCCCATAGAGGGAGCGAAGTACATGGAGCTGATTCTCGAGTGAGGAGGTTGGCTATGCGGCCATCTTGGGACGACCACTTTCCCGATAGAGCCGTGCTGGCAGGCGAAGTCGAAAAGATGGTGTCCGCCTTCGTTGAGACCCTTCGAGATGTCATACCCGAGGGGGAGATTGCGGGCATATACTTGAAGGGTTCAGCGTACAAGGAATGGGAGTCGCCGCTCGACTATGTTCCGGAGTTGAGCGATGTGGACATACATCTCCGAGTAGTCGACAGTTCTGCGGCTGAAAAGCGGATCCAGGATACAGAAACTGCGCTGATGGTTCAGTCACAGGTCGAAAGGAGATTCTCGCAGAAGGTGTCCGACCCGCTTCACGTTCCGAGACCGCAGCTCTTGCTTCTCAACACCCTCGAGCGCGAAGAGAACTATGTTCCGTCCCCGAGGAAGACCGTGAAAGTCCTTTTTGGCGAGGAATACCCCCTAGGTGACTACTCGGATGAGTGCATGATAAGAGCGATGGACTGCAAGAGGCTGGGTGAAGAAGCGGAGTATCTCAGAACCTTTGCCCTACACGCGATTGACAAGCCGTACAAATACATCTGGACTTCCGTGAGGACTATCAACTGGCACATAGCTCCCTCTGGGCCAAGAATCCTCAGTCTCCTGGGTATGCCTCCCGAGGATGCCTGGAGCATGAACCGCACGAGAGTGGTTGCGTTCTTGATAGAGAAGGGAGAAGAAGCTGTCGCCAGGGACTACTCGAGCTACTACACCCATGGCTGGAAGTACTTCCTGTCCGGCTACAGAGACCATGATGCTGCGAGGAACGCGCTTTCTTCGGCTGTCCGCGTTCTCAGGAGAGGTGTTGAAATAGCCGGATCATGGTCCTCGATGCACAATCTGGAAGGGGGTGGCTCTTGTTCAAGAGTATAACGACAATAGCTGTATACGTCTCCGACATGGAGCGAGCCAAAAAGTTCTACACCGAGACACTCGGCTTCCGCATCGCCGCCGACATACACCCGAACCTCTGCTTCCTGAAATCCGATTCTGGAAAGATCAACATCTACCTCGAGGGCGGCATGAAACAGGGAAGCGGCGACGAAGAGACCTGCCGGCTCAGTTTCTTCCTCGACACAGAGAGACCTGCATCGGAGGTCTTTGAGTATCTCAAAGGCAAGGCGGTAAGTGTGTTGCAGGACACTCCTCAGTTCGTGGGGGACGACACGTACTGCTTTCAGTTCAAGGATCCTGACGGGAACATCCTGGAGGTTGCAGGAAGGCCCTGAAGTCAAGTGTTTACCCGCATTTCAGACAAGGCATAGAGGTTCTAAATATCCAAGGCGGAGGTCAGTGTGAAAGAGCAGAGCAAAATGCCCGTGGACAAGGTCATCAAGAGACTCAAGGAGCTGTCGGTGCCAGAGGCGAGACGAGGAATGGCGAAATTCGGCATAAAGACCGATCAGGCCCTGGGCGTGTCAATACCCGACCTCCGGAGGATGGCAAGAGCCATAGGAATTGACCATCGGCTCGCGTCACAGCTTTGGAAGACAGAGATACACGAGGCGCGGATCCTTGCGAGCATGATAGACGATCCATCTCTTGTCACCGAGAGGCAGATGGAGACCTGGGTCAGAGGCTTCAATTCATGGGATCTGTGCGATCAGTGCTGCAGCAACCTTTTCGACAAGACCGCCTTCGCGCACAGGAAAGCAATCGAATGGGGCAAGAGAGATGAGGAGTTCGTAAAAAGAGCGGGGTTTGCCATGATGGCTACCCTTGCGGTCCATGACAAGAAGTCGGGTGATCGGGAGTTCATGAGGTTCTACCCGTCCATAAAGAGAGGTGCAAGGGACGAGAGGAACTACGTGAAGAAGGCTGTGAACTGGGCGCTCCGACAGATAGGGAAGAGGAATCTGAGTCTCAACAAGTCGGCAATAGAAGTTGCAGAGGAGATACTTCGGTTCGACTGCAGAGGAGCGAAGTGGGTCGCTTCGGACGCGCTGAGGGAGCTGAGGAATGAGGCGGTCAGAAATAGGATAAGAGCCTGAAGTCGACATGGTCCCGGTTCACTTTGGGTGCGGGATCCGCGAGAATGCAGCGAAGGCAAGTCGCCGAAAGCCCTTCAGAAGGCATAAACCAGGTTTACGCCCACCGCCAGCATGCTGAACTTCGCCCTGTCCAGTTTCGGCTCCCTTCCCAGTGCGTAGCTTACATGGGGCCTGAGGTTGAGCCTCTGCACCTGGTCTTTTGTCCGGACTATGGGAAAAGAGAAGCCGCAGCCGGCATCGAACCCGCCGACCGCGCAGGATGCCCACTCTGGGGTGAGCACCACGTACCCGGACTTCTCATATGGATACGTGAAGAGCATGAACTTCGGCGATACGTATGGGATCACCTGTCCCTGAAAGACCGGCACCCCGAGTGTGAGCGAAGTCCTGAAGTCCCACATGAAGCTTGCGTATCCATAGCCGAGGCCAAAGGCGACTTCGGGTACGACCAATAAGGGTTCATCAAGGAAGCTGAATCTGGCGTCGACTATCCCGTAGGGGAGAAATTCACCTTCCCTCACTGAGAATGATGAGGTGACCCCTATCTCGATGACGGGAGAGGGCCTTGCTCTCACCGACATGCTGGGACTGAAGACTTCAATGGATGTGTCGGGGTCGGCGTCAGTGACTGCATACGCACCGCCTATGCCCAGCGCCAGGCCGGTGGAGCCGTCAATGAGATTCGGGCTCGCATTGGCCGATTGATTCAAGTAGGGCACGCTTTCCAGAATGCTGTAACTGCGCCTGTAGTAGCTGCACCCTTGACCTATCGCGAGTGCGAGCGCGAGAATAAGCACGGTCCACTCTTTACGTTTCGGCATTCTCCTCCCCCTTTCCAGGCTATTCTACCACATTGGATGACCGGGTAAACGAAAATCCCAGGGTCTCTGGCGATCGGTTTTGGAAGGCGCTCCCCGCTTCTTGACGGATCGACCTTACCCTGGGTGCCCTTTGACCCGGGGGATTTCCGCAGAGAGCTTGGATGCGCCGGCAGGGGTTCTTGAGAATGTCTTGACTGGCGCATATTCTGGGGTAGAATACGATTGGTCGTGTCGTCGGCTAAAGAAGGCGTTTGCAGGAGAAAGGCGGCCCCCTTGTCCAGTGGCAGAGCAAAGGTGATAGGCGTCATTGGAGCCTCGTCGTGCAGTGAGGAGCTTTACCGCGTGGCCGAGGAAGTGGGCGAGGAAATTGCCAGGAGGGGAGCGCTCGTCATCTGTGGGGGCCGCGGAGGGGTTATGGAGGCGGCATGTCGCGGAGCCAAGAGAAGAGGCGGCACAACCATAGGTGTACTACCCGACAGGGAAACGAGATCCGCCAACGAATACGTGGACATAGCGATCGCGACAGGCTTGGGGGAAGCGAGGAACAGTCTGATAGTCAACTCGGCTGACGGGTTGATCGCGGTCTCCGGGAGCTACGGAACTCTCTCCGAAATTGCGTTCGCTCTCAAGCTCGGCAAGCCCATTGTGGGCATATCGACCTGGGACGTTGACGAGAGAATCGAGAAGGCAAGGAGCGCGTCGGAAGCCGTGAATCTCATCTTCGAGAGGACTTGACAGAACTAAAACCAGACAGGAGTTGTGCATGGAACAGAATGTCGGTTGGCTCAAATCCCTTATAAGAGACGTGCCCGGTTTTCCCAAGGAAGGGATAGTCTTCAGAGACATTACCACTCTGATCAAGGACGGAAAGGCGTTCAAGAAGATGACGAACGCTATCGCGAAGCGCTATGAAAACGAGAAGATCGACCTGGTTGCCTCGGTGGACGCTCGAGGCTTCATTATCGGTTCGGCAGTTGCGTACAGGCTGGGGGCGGGGCTCGTCCCGCTGAGGAAGCCGGGGAAGCTCCCTGCCGAGACCCTCTACTCAGAATACGAGCTGGAGTACGGGATTGACAAGATAGAGATCCACACCGACGCGATAGAGAAGGGGCAGAGAGTTCTCGTGGTCGATGATCTTCTGGCTACGGGCGGAACGGCCAAGGCTACATGCGATCTGGTGTCGAGACTGGGAGGTGAGCTCGTAGGCGTCGCTTTCCTCATAGAACTAGCATACCTTAAGGGACGCGACAAGCTCAAGGGGCTTCCGGTCTTCTCTCTCATCAGATACGAATCTGAATAACGCGG
>Ga0180438_10012532_pt1 | contig 10078 bp, 9 predicted proteins | sample SS_ome_12_FD_132455 | JGI IMG/M metagenome (GOLD analysis project Ga0180438, IMG submission 132455) | Hypersaline lake sediment archaeal communities from the Salton Sea, California, USA - SS_3_D_2 metaG | ecosystem: Environmental > Aquatic > Non-marine Saline and Alkaline > Hypersaline >...
CGCCCCCTCGCATTCCCTGACGGATTTTCCCGAGGACAAGTGGGACCTGACCGTCGCCATCAACCTGAAGGGCTACTTCCTCTGCGGGCAGGCGGTCGCGGCGGCGCTCATCGAACAGGGCGAAGGCGGCAACATCGTCAATATCAGCTCCAAAAGCGGCGTTCGCGGATCGGCCAACAACAGCGCATACAATGCTACGAAATTCGGCGTCATCGGTCTGGCGCAGGGCTGGGCGCGGGAACTGGCCAAGCACAACATCCGCGTCAACAGCGTCCTGCCGGGAAACGTCCTGCGAGGCAGCGGCATCTGGAACAAAGAGTACCTCGAAGCCCGCGCCAAGCAGCGCGGCCTGAGCGTGGACGAAGTCATTGATTACTATAACAAGCAGGTACCCCTCGGCCGGCAGTGCGAGCTGGCCGACATCGCGAACATGGTCGTCTTCCTCGTCAGCGACATGGCATCTTATATTACCGGTTGCTCTCACCTGGTGGACGGCGGACAGGAAATGCGCGCCTGAACCGAGGGACGCTCGAAGGAGGGATTGCATGTATCTTTACAGCACGATGCGTTCGTATGTGGAAGCCGCCAGTTCCGCGAAGCCGACGCCCGGCGGCGGCAGCATCGCCGCAGCCGCGGGCGCGCTGGGGATGAGCATGGCGTGCATGGCGGCGAATTTCACGGTCGGCAAGAAGAAGTTCAAGGCGGTCGAAGGCGAAGTGCGAAAGCAACTCGATGCATGCATGAAGGCCCGCGACGAACTGCTGCGTCTCATGGACGAGGACACGCAAGCCTACGCCGAAGTCTCCGCGGCCTATGCCATGCCGAAGGAAACCGCCGAGGACAAGGCAGCGCGCACCGCCGCGATTCAGTCCGCGCTTGTCGTTGCGATGGACGCGCCCTTGAAGGCCGTTCGCGCATGCCGCGTGGCCTTACAGGCAACCGACGCGCTGGTCGAGATCGCCAACCCAAATCTCATCAGCGACGTCGGCGTGGCGGCATTACTTTGCGAAGCCGCCCTTCGCGCGGCGAAGCTGAACGTGGAAATCAACCTGCACAGCCTGAAAGATGATACCCTCGTCGAGAAGACCCGCGCCGAAATCGAAGAAGCCGCCGCCGAAGGCAAGGCCTATGCCACGGCCGTCATGACCAGGGTCGTGAAGGCGGTGGGCGGCACGATCTAAGCGATTGCGGATTGCGGAGTGCGGAATGCTGAAGGGAAAGGCGTATTGAAGGCCAAGTACGAGATTCGCCGCGAGCGCGAAAGCCCCTCCTGATTAAGGGTGCCACCCTCTTGCGAAGCAAGGGGGTGCAAAGCCAGGCCCCGGGGGATCTCGGCAAATGCGAAACTCCAGTCTGAGGGATTGCGAGTTCCGGAATGCGGAATGTGGAACACGAATCAGGCGGGGCCGCATCGCTCGCCGAGAAGACGGCTGGCCGGGGCGCGGCAATCGCAACCTTCGTTGTCATCGTTCTCGCCGCGATTTTCTTAAGATTTTACAAGCTCGGGGCATGGAGTTTCTGGGCTGACGAAGTCTTCACGATATACGACTCCCGGAATCTTTCGCGCGTTCGCGGCTACCCCGTTGGCTACTTTCTTATCGGCCTGGTCTTGCGCGTGTTCGATGTAAGCGAATTCTCGGCGCGCCTTCTTCCGGCGGTCGCAGGCATTGTCAGTGTTCCGGTCCTGTATTGGATCGGGCGGCATCTATACTCCCGCCGCACGGGTTTGATTGCCGCGGGGCTGCTCTCAATCTCGTGCTTTCACATCTACTATTCTCAATACGCACGCTACTACACGCTGCTGATGCTCTTCGGGATGCTGGCGATGTGGTTCGCGTTCCTGGGCATCGAACGAAATTCGCGAGGCTGGATCGCCGCGGCAGTGGCGGGACTCGTGCTGGCCTTTCTGACGCACTGGACGGCGGGTTTGCTCATTCCCGCGCTCGGACTGACTTTTCTCTGGCTGGCGCACGGTCAAGAGCGCCCGGCAGGCGCCAACCGCTTTAATGCCGCAGTGTTACTCGGTCCGTTCGTCGTCGGCGGGGTACTGCTGACCCCCGTGTTCGTACGCTTTCTCAGGGGCTGGTCCGGCGCCGAGTCCTTCTCGGTGATGCGTGCGGGGCTTCTGGTCCTGAAGGTTGCCGACCGAATCGAGCCGGCCGTCATCCTGTGCGCTCTCGTCGGCGGATTCCTGTTCTGGGTTGAGCGCGATTACCGCTTGAAATGGCTCGCGCCTTATGCCCTCGTTCCCCCCGCGGTCGTCGTCATCGTGGTCGCTTTCTCCAGAGGCGGCAGCCGCTTCGCCATCGTCTGCCTGCCCGCGTGGCTTTTGCTGGCCGCCTATGGTCTGGATCGGCTGATCGCCATAGGCCGCAAGAAACATCCCGTCATGGCGTGCGTCCTGGTCGCGTGCGTGGCCGTCTCCCTGCTCATCAAGGACGCCCGCTACTTCACCGTCGAGATGGGACAGCGGCCGCCGTGGAAGGAGGCGGTAAGGTTCGTGAAGGATAAGGGATTTGGCCGCCATAATGAAATCATCACCAACTCTCCTGCTCTCTTCAGTTACTACTTCTGTGCGTCCATCTGGATGCCGAATGTTTTGGCGGATTATAGCCCATCCCAGTTGGAGGATATTCTTGCGCCTCTCCGCGGGAAAGACAGCCCCGCGGTTATCCTTGTTGAACACACCTCGAACGTCGCGCCCACGCGGGAGCAATGGCGGGTCATTAGCGAGCACTGCGATCTGGTCGAGTCCTATCCCCTGTACGTCCGCTTCCTGGACTACTCGATAAGCATCTACGTGCAGAAGGAATGAACGCCGACGCGGACGGCCTTTCTGTCGCGTTCCCCCGTTTCCGCATGAATGAATGTCTTCCCAAAAGAAGGCAAGCGAATTCAGGTCTTGCGCGGGCTGCATGTCACGCGCTGAAGGTCAACAGCGGGCGTGATTCGTGTCCGACCTTCGCGGCGCGTCCGGAATGCCGCTCCGCAGTGAAGCCCGCGCGCTCGGCCTCACGCCGCTTCCACGCATCGCCCTCGCATGCGAGAAGCCGAACCTCCCGTTCGAACCGCCCCCGGGTGTCGCGTATAAAATCGCGAAGAAACACTCGTCCCTCCGCTTCATAGGCCGGATGCCAGACGAAGTCCGCCTCCGTCGCGTCGTCGGCCGGCGCCGCCGAGGCGCTCGCCACCAACGTCCCGGCCTCGTTTTCCAGAACGCGCCACCAGCCGCCCGCGGAAACGGACGTGCGCCAGATATGCCAGAAGATGCCATTGCACCGCAGGGGAGGCGCGACGCGCGTCGAGGGGAATCCGGACGCGGCGTCCGCCAGGACGCACTCATGCGGCCAGAGGAAGAGCGGGACAACGCGGCCTATGTCGCCCCAATTGGCCGGACGCGGACACACGCTCAATCCGGGTCGAAAGCCCGCCAGCCGATCGTGTCCGGGCGTCTCGAGAACCATGACCTGGCCGATGATCGCTCGAAACCCAAGTCCATCGTAGAGCCGCCGTGCCTCTTGGCTTGCGGCCGCCAGATAGAGAGCCCCACCGCCTGCGGCCAGAAACTGGCGCACGGCCTCTTCGCATAAGCGCCGCGCGAGCCCGCGCCGCCTGTAGGGAGCCGCTGTCACGACGCCCCCCATGACGACGACGGAGCGAAGCGCGGTCGCATGGCCCGTCCAGACCGTGGCGGCAAGTCGTCCGCGAACGAGTGCCCGGTATGCACGGAACGTCGCGTCGGCCGCGTGCCTGCCGTCGAGTATCTCCGGAAGAAAGGGCTCTTCGAGATCGCGATTAACGTGCTCGGCGAACACGGACACGTCCGCACTCGGCAGCGGGGCGTCGTCCACACGCAACGCGGCTGTTTCGACGGCTTTCGTTTCAGGCGGTGTGCGCGCCATCGGAATTCCCCTCGGACGGCGAGGAGTTGTCGTCGGCTCGAACAACGGGAACGAAACGCAGGGGCTCGCCCAGCTTCTGAACGATGCGAACGCGCCAGCGTTCGTCGTCGGCCTCCGGGAAGTCGGTTCGGAAGTGGACCCCGCGGCTTTCCTCCCGCGCGAGCGCGGCCTCACCCAACAAGCGGCCGACCAGCAGCATGTTTTGAAGTTCCCAGCCCGGCGCCGTGCGGAATTCCCGGCTGTAGACGTAGCGGCCCCAGAAGCGCATCAACTCGATGGACTCCTCGATGCGGAACCGGTTGCGCTCGATTCCCAGACTTCGCCATGCGGTCGCCCGCAGGGAGTTGGTGACGTCGTTCACGTCAATGTCCTCCGGGCCCGTCTTTTGCGCGACCTTCAGACGGCGATGTTCCGCCTCGCCCGGCTCGGACGCGGCCGCGCGGCCGGCAGCGTCGCCGGCGTGATAACCGACCACCAGCCCCTCCAGAAGCGAGTTGCTGCCCAAACGGTTCGCGCCGTGAAGGCCGGTACACGCGACTTCCCCGCACGCCCACAGGCGGGGAACGGAAGACGCCCCCTCGCGCGAAACCCGGACGCCGCCGATCATGTAATGTGCTGCCGGACGAACGGGAATCAGGTCGTGCGAAACGTCAATGTCGAAGCGGGAACACAGGTCGGAAATGCCCGGGAATCGAGCGCGGAATTTCGCCGCCGCGATATGCCGCGCGTCGAGGTACACGCAGGTGTGGCCCGTCTCGCGAATCTCGCTGACGATTGCGCGGCTGACCGCGTCCCGAGGCGCCAGTTCGGCGCGTTCATGATACTGCGGCATGAAGCGCTCCTGCCGTCCGTTGACCAGAAAGGCCCCCTCGCCGCGAACGGCTTCGCTGATGAGCGCGCGCGAGGCGCCGGCGACGTACAGCGCCGTGGGATGGAACTGGTAGTACTCCACGTCGCAGACCTCCGCGCCCGCGCGATAGGCCATGGCCGCGCCATCGCCCGTGGCGATGGACGGGTTCGTTGTTTCCCGAAACAGCCGCCCCGCGCCGCCGCTGGCTAGGACGGTCTGCTTGGCCCACAGAATCATGCGGCCCCGGCGTTCGTCCTGCACAAGCGCACCCAGGCAAGCGCCGTCCTCTCCGACGATCAGGTCCAGGACAAAAGCGCCGGTCAGGATTTGGATCGCCGGCGTCTCGCGCGCCTTCCGCAGGAGCGTTTCGGCCACCTCGCGGCCCGTCGCGTCGCCCATGGCGTGCACGATACGCGCGACGGAATGGCCCCCTTCCCGCGCCAGCGCAATCTCGCTGCCTTCCTTGTCGAATGTGCCGCCCCAGCCGATTAACTCCTCGATGCGCCCCGCGGCCTCCTCCGTCACCATCCCGACGACCTCGGGGTCGCACACGCCGTGTCCCGCTTCCAGCGTATCGGCCGTGTGGGCCGACGCGCTATCCGACGGGTCCATCGCCGCCGCGATGCCCCCCTGCGCTTGCGCCGTGTTGCTGTCATCGGCGGGGCTCTTCGAGACCACGAGCACGGAACCGTGCCGCGCTGCGGCCAGCGCCGCGCGCAGACCCGCGACGCCCGCGCCGATCGCGAGCACGTCGCTGAAAACCTGCGGCAACAGCGCGCTGTCGAACGAAACCAGATACCGCCTGTCCGAAAAGTGATCCACGATGAACCGCCTCTCTTTCGTTGCGTTATGTCGCCGGGCTTCTCAGCGCGTAACGGGCGCCTTGCGTCGTCCCCCGGCGGCGGAATTCCTCCTCGATCATGCTCGCGACCCGCGCCTTGGATTCGGGCCAGCGCGGCGCGATCAACGCCTCGCCGCCGATCGTCTCGCCCATGAGGCGCTGAACCGTCACGCGCGGCGGCAGGCGCTCCAGAAAATCGCACGCCGTGCACACGTAGTCCTTCGCGTTGAAGAGTTCCACCCCCCCGTCGGCGTACTCCCGCGCCATGGCGCTGCCGCTTACGATGTGAAGATGATGCAGTTTGACCCCGTCAATATCCAGAGCCGCCAGCCGGTCGGCTGTCGCCATCATGTCGGCGTGCGACTCGCCGGGCAGGCCGAGGATGACGTGGACGCATATCTTCATTCGCTTTTCGCGCGTCCGGCGCACCGCGTCCTCGAACGCGGCGTAGTCATGGCCGCGGTTGACGCGTTCGAGGGTCCGGTCGTGGGCCGACTGCAAGCCGTACTCCATCCAGACCTCCACCCGATCGGTATAGCCCTCGATAAGATCGAGCGTCTCCTCCGGAACGCAATCCGGGCGCGTTCCGATGCTGAGTCCGACCACATCCGGAAAGCCGACCGCCTCGTCGTATCGCCGTCGCAGCGTCTCGACGTCGGCGTACGTGTTGCTGAAGGACTGGAAATACGCGAAAAACTTCTCCGCACCGTAACGGCGCCGCATGCGCTTCATGCCCTCGGCCATCTGCTCCCGCACGGGGCGAAGCGGTTCCCGCGCCGACGGGCTGAAACTCTCGTTCACGCAATAAGTACACCCGCCGCGCCCGACGCGGCCGTCCCGGTTCGGACAGGTAAACCCGGCGTGCAGACTGACCTTGTGAACCTTGCAACCGAAGCGCGCGCACAGGTAGGCGCTGAAGGGGAAGTATCCCCGCCGGCGGCAAGCGAGCAAAGCGTCATTCACGGACATGGTTCGAAACACTCGACCCTGACGCGCCTCAATCCGTCGCGAGAAGCGTTCCCGCCGGTCGCTCAAACGCGCATCCCGAGGAAATTCCGCAACAGGTTGGGTCCCTCGAGCGTGAGGAACGACTCGGGGTGGAACTGGACGCCCTCGATCGGCAGCGACCGATGGCGGATGCCCATCACTTCGTCCTCGTCGGCGCGCGCGGTCACTTCGAACTCGGGCGGAACGGCGTCGGTCGGAACGCAGAGCGAGTGGTAGCGCGTCGCCTCGAAGGGATTGGGCAAACCCGCGAAGATCGTGCGACCGTCGTGATGAATCATCGAAGTCTTCCCATGCATCAGCCGCCGCGCCCGCTCGACCCGACCGCCGAACGCCTGCCCGATGCACTGATGCCCGAGACACACGCCCAGAATCGGAACCTTGCCCGCGAAACGGCTGACGACGTCGTTCGAGATGCCTGCCTCGTTCGGCGTACACGGCCCGGGACTGATAATGATGTGCGAAGGCTTCCGCGCGGCGATCTCGTCGGGGGTCGTCTTGTCGTTCCGGTAGACCTCCAGAACCGCCCCCAGTTCCCCGAGACGCTGGACGAGGTTGTACGTGAACGAGTCGTAGTTGTCCACGATCAGGACCACGATATTCTCCCTTCGCGGTCGTCATCTTATTTCCACACCGTGCCGCGTGTCAAGCGGCGTTGGCATGACGCTTTTTCGATGGCGACGGCTCTGCTATAATCGCGCGCTGGTGCAAATGCCTGGAAGAGGGCCGATGAAGAATCGTGCGCGAGTCGTGGCGCTGATGACCGACTTCGGCGTGGAGGATACCTACGTCGGCGTGATGAAAGGCGTTATCGCGGGAATCGCGTCCGAGGCGCGTGCGATTGACCTCACTCACGCCATTCCGCCGTTCGCCGTGGTCCAGGGAGCCTTCCGCCTGAGGCAGGCGTATCCTTTCTTTCCGGAAGGAACGATTCATGTGGCGGTCGTTGACCCCGGCGTTGGGACGGGCCGGCGCGCAATCGCCATGGAAAGCGACGGACATATCTTCATCGCGCCGGACAACGGCCTGCTCTCGCCGATTGACGCGGAGCGCGGCCACACGCAACTCGTCGCGCTCGCCAACGACGCCTTCTTCCGAACGCCGGTCTCGGCCACCTTCCACGGTCGGGACATCTTCGCCCCCGTCGCCGCGCACGTCGCGAACGGGGTGGCCCTGTCGGAACTCGGACCGGCTCTGGACGCGCTCGAACCGCTCGACTATCCCCGTCCCGTCCTCGGCGATGGCGGCATCATCCGCGGTGAAGTGCTGTGGGCGGATCGCTTTGGCAACCTCGTGACGAACATCCCCGAAGCCATGCTCGCAAAGCGCCGCGTCGCGGACGTCCGGGTGGGAGACAAAACCATAACCGGGGTTTCCACAACCTTCTCGGACGCCGCCGAGGGATCACTCCTCGCGATGATCGGCTCCTTCGGCATGCTCGAAATCGCCGTGCGCCAGGGCAACGCCGCCGAAGAACTCGGCGTTGGGCCGGGCGCGGCCGTTCAAGCCGCTGGGAGTCTCCAAACTTCCTGAAACGAAACTCGGAATCGTTTGAACAGGCCACGGAAAGTGGGCGCTATTGAACAATTTGAAGAGGAGATCCGTCCATGAGAGAACTGGCCGCCATGTTGACCATCGTCGCACTTATATGGGCGCTTATCGTAGGATTCGTCTGGCTCGTGATCGGGTGGCGTGCGATGCGAGCCCATGAAAAAATCGCCGAGGCCGTCGGCGAAGCGATCTTGCGCCGAGACATTCGCGCCGCGGAGGGGGCAGCGAGGACAGGCGAAGAGTCCCCGGCCACCCCCGACCGCGACGTAATCGGGGATCTTCTGCAGGGAGGCAAGCAGACACCTTCGTAGCTTGCCGATGCGCAGGTCGAGCGGATTTCTCTGCCGCGATGCGGTAGCGACCCATGAGAAGCCCATGAACTTGACGTCCACCTTCGGACGCAACGGGAACGCGGGTTAGTTCCCGACCGGGGCTTTTGTCTCGGCGCTCTCCAGCGTTTCCAGCACTTCGTTGAGCGCGCGGAATTGCGCCCCGTAGATATCGCGCGCGTTCTTGAGGGTGCTGAGGAGCATCTTTTGCGCTTCGGTTACGGATTTCGTCACGCCGCCGAAGCTCGTTTCGAGTTTCTTATGGTCTTCCGCAAGGCGCGCCATGTCCTCGGATACTTTGGCCATGTCCGCCTCGAGCTTCTTGAGCGAGGCGTCAACGTCGGCGACTTTCTCCTGGGTACTCGACTCGACCGTGCGAAGTGAGTTGCTGAGTTTCGTCATCTCCGAGCTCTGCGTCTCTTGTTCGGCCTGGATCGTATCCACGCGCTTGGCGAGTTTCGTGAAATCGCTCTTGCTCGCGCACCCGCCGACAAGAACCGCCATTGCGACCGCGACGACTGACAGCGCTATTCGCCTTGCCATTTCAGTCTCCCATAAACTCGATACTCGCTGGAACGACATGATTCTTGCCGACCCGAAGCGGAATGTCAAGGAAGGACTTCGACGGCGGCGATTGTCAGGGTGCGCGCGGCGGCGTCCAGATGCAGCGGAAGCCGGTGTACGGATCGCGGGTGGACTTCTCGCGGCCGCGGCGTTCCGTCGGCTTGGCGGCCAGGGCGGCGTCGTGGTAACTCGCACCGCGCACCACCATGCATCCCCGGTCGAATTTGCCGTCCTCGCACTTCGTGCCCGGGTAGGGACCGTAAGCGCTGGCCGTCCACTCGCGGACATTCCCGAGCATGTCGAAACAGCCCAGGCGGCTCTTGTCTTTGGCGAACGACCCGACGGCTTTGGCGACGCCCGTCGCCCCAGTCACGTCGCCCAGGTTCGCCTCGCCGCCTCCCGGCGGTTCGTCGCCCCAGGGATAGGCCGATTTGGCGAGCCGCTTGCCGCCGTCCCCGGCGGGAAAAGCGAGCGCGGCGCATTCCCACTGAGCCTCGGTCGGCAGTCGCTTGCCGGCCCATTTCGCATAGGCGACGGCCTCGCACCAGGACACGCCGACGACGGGGTGCCCGGCCTCGCCGGCGGGAAAAGCGCCGTCTTTCCAGTAGCGCGGCCCCGGCTTGCCGGTTTGGTCCACATACGATGCGCGATCGGCCCCGGGCGGCCAGTAATCGTCGCTTTCATACCCGTCGGCGTCAACGAATGCCTGGAATTCCTCGTTTGTGGTCTCATGCACGTCCACGTAGAACGGGCTTAGTTCGACGGCGTGTCTCGGGGCCGACGAGGGAGTCAGGGAAACGAGGCCCGTGTAATCCTCGCCCAGCATAAAGCGTCCGCCCGGCGTCCAGATCATGCCGTCGCGGGCAACCGGACCGATATGCTCGACCCAGGCCCTGATCAGTGCGGCGTCGGCCATGACCATGTTCATGCAGGGCGACGCGATCAGCGCATTGGTCAGCAGCTTTCGAGCATCGGCGAACCCCTCGCCCGCGCACTCGGCGCCTGCCTGCTCGATCAGTTTCGGCGCGGCGGCGCG
>Ga0180438_10012533_pt1 | contig 10078 bp, 6 predicted proteins | sample SS_ome_12_FD_132455 | JGI IMG/M metagenome (GOLD analysis project Ga0180438, IMG submission 132455) | Hypersaline lake sediment archaeal communities from the Salton Sea, California, USA - SS_3_D_2 metaG | ecosystem: Environmental > Aquatic > Non-marine Saline and Alkaline > Hypersaline >...
CACTGACGCGGTCGAGCAACCCCAGGGCGTTCTCTATCAATTCTTCTGTGCGCTTTTCGATCTTGAAACCCAGACGCTGTTCCAGACGCGCTGCCCTGAGCATACGGGTGGGATCCTCGACAAAGCTCAGGCTGTGGAGCACCCGGATCAGCCCGTCTTTGAGGTCTTGCTCTCCACCGTAAAAGTCCAGGAGCTCGCCATGATGCTCCGGGTCGAGCCGGAGGGCTAGAGTGTTGATAGTAAAGTCGCGCCGGTGCAGATCCAGCTTGATGGAGCTCCGTTCGACCTGCGGCAAGGCGGTGGGGTGTTCGTAGAATTCCGTCCTGGCGGCGACAAAGTCAATAGAAGGGACCGAAAGCTCCTTTTGGGTTTCGTCAAAGATCAGTTTGGCTGTGCCAAAGCGGGCGTGGCTGCGCACCCGGCCTCCAATCTGACGGGACAGGCGCCTGGCCAACTTGATGGCATCTCCTTCGACCACCAGGTCAATATCGAGGGTCGGCGTGCCCAAAAGGAGGTCGCGTACAAAGCCGCCTACGAAATAGAGGGAGTAACCCATCTGGCTGGCCGTCTGGCTGGCCTGTTGGATCACTTTCAGCAGCGGGGCAGGCAAGGCTCGCTCGATCATTTGGGCGATCTCGGTTGTGCGAGGGCGTTCGGGGGGCGGCGCGCTCCACAGCTTGATCAGATCGGTGCGGGTGACGATGCCGATGACCTCGCCGTTCTCCACTACGGGCACCTGGCCCAGACCGTGCTCCATCATCACTTGCTGCAAGTGGGCCACTGAATCCTCGGGAGAGACACTGACGTCGCCTGTGTGCATGTAGAGACGGATAGCTGCCCCTCCCAGCCGATGGTGAAGAGCCTTGTCAATTTCCCGGCGGGTGAGGGTGCCCACCACCTGACCATTCTCCACCACGGGGAAACCCTCGTGGCCGTAACGTCGCATGATCTCTTCCGCTTCGGCTACGGTAGTTTCGGGCGACAGAGTGTGCACCCCATAGGACATGATCTGGCCCACCGTGACCGTTGGTTTGATGTACTTTTGCAAGAGGTCGAGGAGCCGTTGGCGGGTGTCGGCTAGGGTCCGGCCGCGGATCAAAGCGGCAGCCGCCCGGCCATGCCCTCCGCCGTCCAGATGAGCGGCAATTTGTGCCACGTCAATGGCGTCAGAGGAGCTACGGGCTACGAACTGGATATGATCATCCATTTCGACCAGAAGAAAGAGGGCGGCAGGATCAAAGATGTCCCTCAAACGGTGGGCCAGAGTGGAAATTTCCTCGACATAGTCTGGGACGCTAGCCACGGCGATGAGCACCGCGTGGCCCGCGAAATCGAAGGACTGGCTGTCCTCCAGCAGTTGGTTATAGAGTTCACGCTGCTTTTCGGTGAGGGGATGGTGAAGGAAGTCGTTGACCACATCCAGGCTGGCCCCTTGCTCCAGAAGCCAGGCCGCGCAGTGCAGGTCTCGCGGGGTGGTGGTCGGGTAGGACAGAGAGCCGGTGTCCTCGTAGATACCTAGTAGGAGCAAAGTGGCCTCAATGGGTGAGAGGGATATATTGGCCTCACAAATCTGCTCCACCAGGATGGTCGCATTGGCTCCCGTTTTGCCACCGCTATAGGTCATCCCCTCCTCCAGTTCACGGGAGAGAGGGTGATGGTCAATGATATGCACCTCGGTCTTGCGGCTCATGCCTTTGAGGTGGGGGAGAACCTGGGTGTCCACCAGAATGACGCGCCGGATGGACCCTCGCGGCAACTCGTCGTGCTGGAAGAACGGCAGCTCATCCCAGTAAAGGGTCAAGAAATCGCGCAGGTTGCGGTTGGGGCGTCGGGGGATCACCGGTTTGGCCTGGGGATATAGCTTGGCCGCACCCAACAGCGAGGCCAAAGCGTCAAAGTCTGTATTTTCGTGGGTCAGAATGACTTCCATCTCGCGGGCCATATTTCATCCTCTTCCCGATGTGTCATTCTGAGGAGCGAAGCAGAGCCCGTCCTGAGGGAAGCCGAAGGAAAGAATCTCGTCCCATAAACCAGGAACGGGATGCTTCACTGCGCTCAGCATGACAAGCAAATCTACCACAAGTCTCACGAGGCAGTACGAGGGAAGGTGTCGGTCACTTGCTATGTTTCTACTTCTACAGGGACGGCGCGCCTCTGGCGGTAGACATCGCGTCCCAGCAGCCATAGCGCACCCAGGCCCAGCAGCACCACGACGAGTTTGACCAGCCAACCTAGTATGGGGATGGCCGTAATGATGACAAAGAGTACAACCCCCACTACCAAGGGCCAGGTGCGTCCCTCCGCCCAGTCGGGTTTCAGGCGGGCCAGGATCAGCCGTCCACCCAGAAAGCTGACCACGACCTTGGTGATGTAGGTCACGGCAATGGAGAAGAAGAACGCCAACAGGGCCATGGTCAGGATACCTGTCTGGACCATTGTGCCGGCCAGGCCGCCGAGGGTAATGATGCCCAGGACCACCGCGACAATGATCGTCGCGATCAGGATGACTAAAAGGGCGAGAAAGAAAGCAGCGATGGCGACCACGCCCCAACCCAGGCTGGGCAGTGGTTTGTCCTGCAACGCACCGGCGACCCGCTTCGTCCAGCCGGGGATCACCCAGACCATCAGCAGGCCGACCAGGAGCAGGGTGACCAAGCGCCGCAGATGGCCCAGGAACCAGGCGGCGGCGCGCTGGGCTGGGGAGACGACAACCTCAACCTCAACCTCGATTTCCGGCTCGTGGCGGGTGATGGCACCGGTCGCGACACCGGACGGGATGCTCCACTCGCGGGTGCTGGTGTAGTCGAGTTTCCCGCCGATGCGGGCTCCTTCGTCCACGGTCAAGCCCACGGGAACCGAGGGCATGGCTGGAGCGTCGGGCATGAACGTCATGAAGAACGTAGGCGGTGGCCCCTCCTCAGCCTCACCTATCTCGGCCTTGACGTCCCCGCCGACACTGCCGCTCAACTGCAAACCATTTGCTGCCACGGTCAGGTTTTCGGCCACCTCACCAGCCAGGAGGGCCTGGTAGCCGAAGTAGAGAAAGTCACCGCCCACAGAGCTACCTTTGTCCTCCATGCTGAAACCGGCGGCTACCACGTCACTGCCCACCTGGGCCTCGCTGTCCAGCGTCAGCGCCATCCCGGCGATGCGGGCATCGTCTGTTACCGTGCCTCTCACCGTGACGCTCTGGCCGCCAGCTATCAGGTCGCCCTCGACAGTGCCGTTGATCTCGATGGTGGTGCCAAACACGATCAGGTCCCCTTTGATCGTGCCATCCAGGGTGAACCTGTTAGCACCTACGTACAAATCGTCCTCGACCACCTCACCGGTACCGATGACGACGGTGTCACCACCGCGGCTCTCAAAGGCCAGAGCCACGGGCACGAGAGTGAACAGAACCAGGCAGATCAGGCCGATAAACCCGGCTCGCTTCCAAAAGCGTTTCTGTTTCATTGAACTCTCCTCCTTTACTCTATTATCTCAATCTCCCTCGTACTGCCTCGTCAGATCTGTGGTAGAGTTGATGCCATTTGGGCCATGGCCACTGCGACTGCCCCCAGCACACCCACGTCGTCGCCCAGTGCGGCCGGGACCACTTTGACTGCCCTGGCTGCCGCCGGAAAGGCCCTCCGCTCAATGGCCCGCCGCACTGGTTCAAAGAGCCCCTCACCCATGTTGGTCAGTCCCCCGCCGATGACGATGAGCTCTGGGTTGAAGAGATTGACCAGGCTGGCCATGCCCACGCCCAGGTAAGCCATAGCCTCCGCCAAGACCTCCCGAGCTTCTATGTCTCCTTGATCGGCCGCCTGGGCTATCAGCTTGGCTGTGACCCGCTCGGGATTGCCTTCGGCCAACTGGGCGATGAGGGTGGGCACGCCCCGCCGCACCATCTCCCGTCCCTCGCGGGCGATGGCTGTGCCCGAGGCCAGGGCTTCCAGGCAGCCCCGGTTGCCGCAGCCACAGTAGGGACCCCACGGTAACACCGTCATGTGGCCGATCTCACCCGCTGTGCCAGTGGTCCCGCTGTAGAGTTGGCCGTTGAGGATGAGCCCCCCACCGATGCCGGTGCTGGCCGTGACGTAGATCATGTTCTGCACCCCTCGCCCGGCTCCGAAGCGATGCTCACCCAGGGCGGCCGCGTTGGCATCGTTCTCCAGGAAAGTAGTGACGCCCAATGCCTCCTCGATAAGTTGTCCGAGGGGGACATTTTTCCAGCCTGGCAGATTGGGCGGGGCGGTCACCACCCCAGTCTGAACGTCAATGGGACCCGGTGAGCAGACGCCGACGGCCATGACTTGTGCAGAGGCAACGCCTGCTTGGCCCATCACCTGACAGGCTGCGTCCACCATGCGCTCAATAACGGCCTCCTGGCCCTCGGCCGCCTGGGTTTCGCGGTAATCCTGGGCAATGATCTTTCCTGCCGCGTCTATCAAGGCAGTGCTGATCTTGGTCCCGCCCAAGTCAATGCCAATAAACAGATTCTGATGAGTCATGCAGCCTCCTCTTCAGAAACCCGGTTTTTTGATTGATCAAGGCGTCTCTGCCTCTGGAGTTTCCAAAAGCAAAGAGCCGCCTGCCCAGATGGGAAAAACCGGGTTTCTCTATCAAAAGCGTCCAATAGTGTATCAAAGAGTATAGTAGAAAGAGGTGCCATAACAGGTAAGGCTCGCTTCATTGTAAGCGGTTATGCCATGCTCGACGCTCACAGCTTCCACCAGGGGCTGGTTGTATCCGTGAAAGAGCCCCACCACGGTCAGGTGGTTCCAATAATCAGACCAGTAGATTGTACCGCCTCCCAGAGGTCGAGTCGGGGTCACGAAGGCCTGGGGGAAATAGCCTCCGCTGAAGAAATCCTCCCAGCCGGTGAAGGACATCTTGGGAGGGCCAATCATCTTGACGTTGCCCTCGGCATACTGGCAGTTCCAGGCCCCCGGAGTTGGTGTCCACTCCCGAGCACCGAGAATACTCCCCACGTACTTTCTTTTCCCTGCTGGCGGCAGCAGCATGAAATCATCGGAGCCAGCCTCTTTTCTCACAGGGCCACTATAATAGGCCTTGAATCTGAAAGAGGGAACGTTTGGCGAGCCGACCAGAAAATAGGAAATCCTGGCCCCAACCCGCCCTGCGGCCACGTCTCTGCCCTGGATACGGATTTGGGCCCTTTGGAAAGGCATGGCGAAATTGGCATAGTAAACGTCCTCTCCACCCACTGTCGTTATCCCCAGCAGGGCGGTTTGGTAATAGATGTCTTCCGGTGGACGATCTAACGGGCCCCAAAAAGCGGCCAGGGGCAAGGCAAATGAGTCACCGTTCTCATACGTAATCGAAAGGTCCAGGTTATTCCGCTTGTCCAGTGGCAGGTCGTGGGGGATGGCAAAGCAAAGTCCTGAGAGGATCCCCGGTGTGTCCAGGTTGATCACAGCCGGCTGATCTGCGCCGATATCATAAATCTGGCTGAATTCTCTAGCGCCGTAGATTCTGGGGATCTCGAGCGGCCTGCCCAAAGCGGATGTCACGCTGTTAACCATGGCTTGCTCTGGAGAACCCTGCTGGGGGAGCCCCCTGAAACTTGGCACAGGCACAGAGGGGTGCAGATACACACCCTTTATCACAAAGAATCTGGGACAACCCGTGCTGGCAATCCTGATGAATCTCCTGAAAAAGAAGGGGTAATAAGTCCCGTTTGCGCCGTTGTCCCGATACCGCCACGAAAAAGGCGCCCGTTTCAGAAAGGTGACCATGGGCATGTCCAGAACGGGGGTCGGTTCATAGTCTACGTAAATCCTTATGTTGCCCATCGCCTGGATGTTGCCCCATTCTTTTGGAGGCACCCCCGCATTTTCCAATGCCCTCTCATGCTCTGGGGCCATCGTAAAGGGAGCCGTATGGGTAAACCACATGAAAGGGACCACCCCTGGCCCCCATAGCTCGGCCATCACATATTCGGGGGTGCCATCGTATCCAGGCTTGACTTTATACTGGTGAAAGTCCCCACTCTTGTCAAAATAACCATAGTGCGGATCGGAGAATGTATCCTCGCGGGTATAGTCCCAAAAGTTCCTCTGGATCTCTGGCGAGTCACCGTCCAGGATGGTTCTCGCGCTGGAAAACAAGACTGAGGTGCCCAGCGGCAGATACAGGGCGGTTACTGGATTGGCCAGACTCTCGATAGCTGCCAGCAGGGTTTCTTGCTCCCTGGCCGTTTCTGCCACGCTCCTGGCTCTCGGGAATCCATGCCAAGGTCCCAGGGCCTGCCCTGAGTGCAATCGAAGGGCCTGCCCTGAGTGCAGCTTGCCCTGAGCCCCGTCGAAGGGCCTGTCCTGAGCTACGTCGAAGGGCCTGTCCTGAGCTACGTCGAAGGATCGAAGGGCCTGCCCAAGAAATAAGGCTCCTGAAGCCTTGAGAAAATCTCTTCTGTTCACTCGCAGCCACGACCTCCTTGTCACTTCAATCTTCTTCGAGGGATATCGCACAACGGAAACCCCTGTCTCCGCTGGCGGCTTCCGGGCGCTCTTTGTTTCGAGCACTGGTGCGGATACTGGGGCGGCCCCAGACGTAGGAGCCCCCCCGGGAAACCCGGTATGTCGTTCCAAAATCGGCGCTGCCAAAGGTACTTCCCTGATAGGCCGCATACCAGTCATCACACCACTCCGAGACGTTACCGGCCATGTCCAGGACGCCGTAAGGACTTGCTCCGGCCGGGTAGATACCCACCGGGGCGGTATAGCGATAGCCGTCGTCGTATCCTCTGACTGATTCTATGAACTGTACCTGCCGATGGTTCTCGTCGGCAAAATTGCCCACCCTGTTCCCATCTTGGGGGAAGGTGCTTCCCCAGGGGTAGGTGCGTCCATCTGTGCCTCGTGCTGCCTTTTCCCACTCGGCCTCGGTGGGCAGCCGCTTACCTGCCCATTTACAATAAGCCTTGGCCCCATACCAACTGACGTGAGTCACTGGATGGTTTTCATGGCCCTCTCTGGGCTGATATTGGCCACCGCTCTCGATGATTTTGCAGCCCTGGTAGTACCAGATGTCTCTGGCAGCGCTGAGGTCCAACCACTTTGCTCCCCCCTCTTCCTGGTTGCCCACCTCGTTGAGAAAGCGACTGTACTCGGCATTGGTTACCTCGTGATTATCAATGTAAAAGCCACGTAGATAAGTCGAACGCTGAGGGGTCTCGTCTTCGTAAAAGTATCGCTCGCAGTCCAGGTCGTTTACGTCCTCGTTGCACAAAGCCAGGGCACGGGCGACGTCGTTCTCGTTGGAGCCCATGGCGAACAGGCCAGGGGGAACATAAGCCATATCCGACAACGAGAAGGTAGGAGTAGGTGTCGGGGCTGGCGTGTCAGTGACCACTCGCGTATTGGTAGGGCTGGGTGCCAGGATAGGTGTCGCCGTCCCGGTCGGTGTGGTGGTTGGTGTGTTGGCGGGCGTTGCTGTCCAGGTGGCCAGAACCACGACCAGAGTTGCGGCTTCTGCCTCCCGCTCCAGTATCATCTGGTCGCTGAGTATCAGGCTGGCGAGGCCGCAAAAGACAAGGAAAACGGCTGTGCCCAGCCCAATGAGAATGGTGATTTGCTGCTTTGTCATCGCGATGAACCAGCTCTCATGTTACACAAAAGAAACCCGGTTTTTCAAAAAGAGCTACTTTGGTTCCTAAAAGCACCCACGGCTAGCCCTCCATTGTTGCTTATGGAGCGCCAAAAACCGGGTTTCTGATCTACTTACGCGGAGTTTAACCCTCTCCACCGCAGCCACAGCAGGCTTTTTGTACTACCCAGCCAGGGACCAACTGGTGATAGAGGGACACAATCTGATCCGCCACCTTCTGCCAACTGTAGCGCCGGGCCCACTGAGCGGACTGAGCACTCAGTCTGGAGCGCAGATCGTGATCCTTGAGGAGCAGGCTGATCTTCCCTGCCAGGGTTTCTGGATCGCGCTCTGGCACGTGGAAGCCAGTGATGCCATCTTGGACAGTGAAAGAGAGCCCCCCTACCTTGGAGGCAATGACAGGTGTCCCACAGGCCATGGCTTCCAGGGCTACCATGCCGAAGGATTCGTAATGAGAAGGCACGACCAGCACATCGGCCGCTGAATAATAGGAAGGCAAGGTATCTTGAGCCTGAGCACCGAGGAAGGTGACCAGGTCGCTGATGCCCAGTTCCTCTCGCAAGGCTCGCAGACGTTCCATTTCCGCGTTGATGGTCTCTGGTTTCTCACTGGCATCACCGCCTACAATGCAAACACAAATCTCATCTTTCCAGCGAGGGAAATCCTTGGCTACGATGGCCATCGCTCTAAACAGGGTATCAACGCCTTTGAGGGGTTCGATGCGGCCTACGAAAAGGACCATGTATAGCCGGTCGCATACACCCAACTGCTGCCGGGTTCTCTCCTGGGAGAGAGGGCGAAAGATGTTTAAATCCACGCCACAGGGGACCACGCTGATCTTGCACGGGTCAGCACTGTAGAGCCAGACCATCTGCGCTTTTTCTAAGGGGGTGGCCGCCACCAACTGGTCGGCGAAGGCCATGATCTGGGTTTCGACCTCAATGCGCCGCGAGGGCTCGCGCTCTTCGGGGCGTTGGGCCACGCTGTCTTTCATCTGGCCCAGAGTGTGAAACATCTGGACGATGGGTGTGCCCCAACTGCGGCGCAGTTCACGGGCTGCCCAGCCCGAGAGCCAGTAGTGGCTGTGAATCAGGTCGTAAGCGACACCTTGCTCTTTGGCAAAGCGTTTCACACCGGCCACGAACTCGGGCAGATGGTCGTAAACGAGATTCTTGTCATAGGGAGCCTCTGGGCCGGCCGGGACGTGTATAACGCGGGCGTTCTGTCCCAAGCCCAGGCTGTCCACTCGGGGGACGTCCAGGTTTTGGGAACGGGTGAAAACGTCAACCTGAAAGCCCCGCCGCCCTAGCTCGCGACTCAGATCGCGCACGTAGACGTTCATGCCGCCCGTCTCTTTGCCCCCCAGCATGGCCAGAGGGCAGGTATGAACACTGAGCATGGCAACACGCTGTATCATGGGTGATCCTCCCCACGGACGATGACCAACCGGTATATCTTTGTGTCCCTGGCCCCAAAGCGGTATTTATAGGGCTCGTCGCCCCGCAAAAAGTCGAACCTGGCCCGGCCCAACTCGATGGCGTGCTGGATGCAGTAGGCCAAAAGCACAATGCCCGGACTCAAATAGGCATAGAGCTGGGGGTCGTAGCCCGAGTTGTAGACCAGGATGGCATCCTCGTATTCAAAGTTGAGCATAGAAGCCGCTTTCTGGCCATCTAACTCTATAAAGGCCAACTGCAACCAGCCGCGAGGTTGCAGGGCGTGGGCCATGGCGCGGAAAAAGCCCTTCATTTGCTCGTCCATGAAATCATCCTTGTCAGCGCTGCTCTTTTGATGCAGTTCGATAAATGCCTCGATTTCTTCCAATAGATCTTGGTCCCGGCCAACGATGTACCAGTTGACGTGGGCCTCCCTTTCAATGCGGCGCATTTTGCGTCGTATCTCGTGGCGTTGCTTCTTATCCAATGAGTCCAGATACGCATCCCACGTGGCCGGTAGGTCAATGACGGGACACACGTCCTCGACGATGGTGCGGAACTCGTACCCGTGCTCTACGGTCATCTCTGCCAGGGCCTGATGGGCGGGGGATATCTCGGGGACATTGCAGAGCTCCGCCGCGTCCCAGCCTGCCATTTCCTCGCTGTCCAGGTAGTCCAGCAAAGCGCCGTAGACTTTTCTCTCCCGTCCCTGGGCGACGATGATGTCCAGATAGTCGGAGACATCCACGCAGCCCACAATGTTCAGCTTTCTCTCACCACTCACCGAGATGGTGCGGTAGAGGGGAGCAATGCCAACCAGATGGCCTTGGTCGTCGCGCATGGCGATCAGGAACAGGTCTCCCTCACCAAGATGCTCCCACCAGGTCCTCTGCCACTCCCAGGTGAGGAAAAGGGTATCAAAGGCGCTCCGTTTCAACAACTCATTCCATTCCCCAGCTAGAGCGTCAAAGCCGCTGAGGTCGGTGTAGGTCTCGATTCTCATCCAAATCCTCCCCCTAAAGTATAAC
>Ga0180438_10012534_pt1 | contig 10077 bp, 10 predicted proteins | sample SS_ome_12_FD_132455 | JGI IMG/M metagenome (GOLD analysis project Ga0180438, IMG submission 132455) | Hypersaline lake sediment archaeal communities from the Salton Sea, California, USA - SS_3_D_2 metaG | ecosystem: Environmental > Aquatic > Non-marine Saline and Alkaline > Hypersaline >...
AACGAGGCGCGAGATTGATGGCCATGGAATCTGCTGCTCTAGCTTCCTCCATCTACATCGTCGCCCGCAAGATGGCCCGCCAACCCACCGGCTTCTACAACGAAGTCCGCAATGAACTGCGCCAGCACCTGGACCGCAAACTGCAGCGCCTCTGGGAGGAGGGTATCGGCGGGGCCGATTTCTTCATCGCCGCCATCGGCTCAGCCATCGAGGTCTTTGGCAAGTACGAGCAGGTGATGGACTATGAGGGCAACACCGTCCGCGCCGACCGCCTGCTGCAGGACGTGCGCACCATCGCCACCGACTATGCCGTGCGCCAGATCCTGCAAAACGGTTTCACCGGCGAAGTCAGCGACCTGACCCGTCTCTACGTCCTCTGGCGCTGGAACTATGGCGAGGCCCGCGTCCCCTTCGACGAGGCCCGCAAGCTGGCCCAATCCTGCGGCGTGGACCTGGCGCGGGAGTGGGGTCGCAGCGGCTTTGTGCGCAAGGAAAAAGAGTTCGTCCGCGTCGTCGGCCCCAAGCAGCGCAAGCTGGACGAGCTTGAGAAAGACGACACCCGCGAACTGGTTGACGTCCTGCACCGCGTCTTGCTCCTGTGGGAAAAAGGGCGGCGGGAGGAGCTGGTGCAAACCCTGGCGGCCAGCAGCTACGGTCGCAGCGAGGCTTTCTACCGCGTCGCCCAGGCCGTCTCCGAGACGCTGCCCAACGAGAGCAAAGAGAAAAAGTTACTTGACGGGTTCCTGGTCGGGCGTGAGAGAGTGCGGGAGGAGGTGGGGAAGGCGGCGCAACAGGGGAGGTTGTGGGAATGAGCACGGCCCAGACGGAAACGCGCCACTCACAGCAAGATATGGACAAAACAATGTGGCCGCCTCCACGCAGCCGCGAGGTGGCGCTGTTTACAGACTTGACCCTATATGCCGAGACGCTTGCTCTGGCACAGGAACACGGGACGGTAACAATGGCGTCGCTCCAGGGACAGTTGAAACAGCGAATGCAAAAAATGCGCCTGGTGTGGCGTCAGAGCAAACGCACGGTGGGACGCCTGATGCGTGAGTTACGCAACTTTGGTTGGTTGCAACCACGCCGGAAAGGGCAAGAGCGAGTCAGCACCGCGCCGCACGTCATCACCCCGGAAGGCCAACGGGCGTTGAACATAGCTCGGAAGGACGGACGGGAATTTCGTCGCCTGCTGACCATCAAAATGCACGAGATCTACGTCATCCCCGGCTGGTTCGTCAACCGCCTCTGGCTAATCAACCCCGAAGGGCAGGGAGAAATCGTGATACCCGCACCGTTGTCGGCTTGGCGGTCTTCCTCCCGGCACTGGGATGATCACGAATGGGATACCGATTTACGTCATCAAACGTTGAAAGTAGCACACAACGTTCAGCGGGTTAATCCAACAGCCTTTCCCGTGGCCGATAAAGACTGGCTCGCTGCCGTGCAGGAAGCCTGGGAACGCCTCAGCACGCTAAATCCCCGCCGCCCGCCTGGGCGCAAAGCGGTATCCTACAGCCCCAGAAGCCGCCTGTCTCTGGCGATGCGCGAGGCCAGCGTCAAGTTATTGTTCAACCTGGTTCCTTATGAGTATAAACAGCCTGATTTCCCTGGCGAGCGGCCACCAATTTACCTGCGCACCTTTATGGCCTGGTGTCCACGCCTGGAAGCCCTGGAGTGGATTTTCTACACCGACCGCCACCCTCAGATCAACGGACGGTTGCTTTTCCCCACCAGCGTATTCCGCTTCACTGCGCCCACGAGCCGTTTCGAGCAAGTGCGAGAGATTATCCACCCCAATGGCGCTTCCCTGTGGTTGCATCAACCGGAGTGGGACGAGATACGCACACCGTTCGTACAGACGCTCATTGAGGTACATCGCCGCATCTCTAAATCCAGTGGATCACTGTACGTCTCGCTCCTTGACGTGCGAGATGAAGTATGCCGGCAACTGCGCCTTAGTTCCTCCTGTTTCGACCATTTGCTAGAACAGACAATGCGTGAATTGCCATCCGAGGACTTTCCGTGGTCTATTGCTGCGGAGACCGATGTGCGGGAGGACCAGAGTGGTGGCGCAGGACAAATGCGCCGCCCGGTGTACTTGCAGAACGTACCCCATTCCTTAATCGCTTTGGCACGTCCATCTTGAAGACATGCGGTAAGAAGTCAAGTAGCACTTTGACATACGAATAGGCTTCCTTCAGCCACCAGGTTGTGCACAAGCAGCACTCACAGATCCCAACAGGAGGTTCATATGACCGGCGATAGCCCTTTGTTCCGGCGTTCGGACCGTAAACGTCCGGCAGAAAATCCATATCAGCGTTTTGGACTGACGCAAAATCCCTTCCCTGACTCGCCAACCATCGTGCCGGGGAGCGATGACCCACGACAGAACGGCAAAATTTACTGTGCAGATCTGCGCACTGAGGAAGAAGCGCAATTCGAGCGGCTGTTGATTCCCCACCCCGAACGCCCAGAGCCGCGTCTGATTGCATTCTTGATGGACTTTGCTACCCGCCGTGGACGGGGCATCGGCAAGACTGCCTTCCTCAACCATCAGCGCCGCCGGATCATGAGCGATCTCGGCGCAGCGTTGACCGGAGGAGAATACGTGCTCCTGGCTGCACATATGATTCCGGCAGGCGGTGGACGCACGCGCAAGTTCTGGCAGTTCGTTCGGCTTATCGCCGAATCCCTCAACGAGGGAAACTGCATCGCTTGGGCCGTGTGGCGTCTGCGCGCCCTTTCAGACCAGATACCGGAGCAGGTACTGAGCGAAGTGGACCCCGATGATCCAGGCCCTACCCTGGGCAATGACCTTTGGCTGCGAGAGCAGGGCATTGACGCTTTGTTCACACTGAATCCCGCTGTCGAACGAATGCTCGTTAGGGCCGGTATCCAAGAGGACATTGCCCACTCACTGGCACATAACGGGCATGATCCAGAGCAATGGGAGCAAAGTTTTCTTTCCAAACAAAGCGACTATCGCTGGCGTCGAGGCGGATATATGCTTGTCTTTGATAACCTGGTGCGCCTTTTCCAGACTGCCGGCATAGACAAAGTCTTGTTACTGGTGGACGAAGTGGAAAAGATCGTCGTACCACAGAACCGGCAGGAACGACGAGCTTTCGTGGATGATCTACGTCGCTCCTTCGTAGATGGCCCTTTCCGAAACGTGTACGACCGTTTTTTTGAACTCTTGCTGACCATCCATCCTTACATTCAGGAACTCTGGACGCCGCACTGGAAGGCCGCGGGTCTGGATAGGGTGTGTTCCATCAGTGGCAGCACGGCACAGGAGCATACCATTTACTTTCGCCCGCTGCAGGCAGAAGAAATGTCCATTCCTCTGACGCTGGCTTATATGGACTATTTCAGAACCTCACCGGAACAACGGGGACATCTCCACCCATTCGATGAGGAAGCGGTCATTGAGGCCCTACAACTTTCTGGGGGTATGCCCGGCCCAATGCTCAAAATCCTGCGCCTGGCGTTGGAACGAGCCATGCGCGAGGATTGGGAAACCATCCGAGCAGACCAGGTGCGTGCGATCTATGAAGACACAAGCCCGATGGAACCCGAAGATGAAGGCATAACAGAGGAATTGCCACCTGCCCAGGTGCATTTGGACGAGTGAGGGAGTGTATTATGAAAGTTGTACTGCTATCTCGATCAGATGTGGAACGGGTCATCACGGACCCCTATGGGCGGCGGCAAGAGGACACTCTACTGCTTTGCACAATTGTAGAACCGCTCCAAATCGCCGAACAGGTACGCAAAGGCAGGTCCCGTATGCACTGGCCTGACTTTCTGAGAGAGTGGGAGGCCGCCCGAGAGTCACTCGACCTGGCCCCACTGGATGCTGATTGCCTGGAGAGAGCGCTCTTTGAACGAGCAGATACGTACATAGCCGTTGGCCTGTGGTCGGGGATAGATTCCCACATTCTGCCAATCGAACGTACTATGCACCGCTTGATTTTGCGTCCATCGGAACAAACCTGGTGGGGCGACGAAATATACGACGAGATGGAAACCTGGTATGAGTAATCATGAAACAGATATGGTGCTGGATGTCGGCGCGTTGGCTGAACTGCTCACCCAATATTTCCAGGCCGACGACCGCTCGTGTGTTCAATTTCGAGCGAACACATTCCTCTCACCCGCAGATGTCAGATATCTGAATCGTATCGTTGCAGAGGATGGACGCCGACACGTCGTTGTGGCCTCGGCTGCTGCTTTCGTGGAATTGGCGCGCAAGTGGGACGGGATTGTGGGCGACCAATTGCAGCCACATCAACTGGCTGCGTTCCTGCAAGCCACGCCCGACTGGTTCGCCGTTGACCCTGTGGACGAGAGCTTACTCCCAGCACTGGGCCAAGTTCCGCCGGAGGTCACAATGTCAGACGGCACAACAAAGCCGGTAGAGTGGCTTGATGCTATTCATGCCGCGACTGCTCTGGCCCGCGAAAATGCCCGTCTTGTCACCACCGACCGTACCTTATTGCAGATGAGAGTGGAACACGAATAAACACGGATTGAACGGGGTTTCACAAACAGAATAAACCCGTGTTCATCCGTTCTATCCATGTCCCATCAGGAGGTTAAACAATGACCGCCTTTCACACCATCGCCGTACCCCACGAGGACATCCTGGCCGGCAGGCTGACGCTCGACGTCTTCGCCGCCGACCTGTGGGAGGTCCACAAGGGCCGCGCCCCCGATGAATATCGCGACCCCACCCGCTTCTTCCAGAAGACCTACCAGACCGAGGGGCTGAGCAATCTGCTGGCCGTGGTGGAGAAACGATTGCGCGGGGAGGGCGGCGACCCGGTCATCCAGATCCAGACCCCCTTCGGCGGCGGCAAGACCCACGCCCTCATCGCCATGTACCACAAAGCCGCCGAGTGGGGCGCTAACCGGGTGGTCATCGTGGGCACGCCGATGGCTCCCACCGACACCCTCTGGGGTCAGATAGCGGAACAACTCACCGGCAGCCGGGCCGGATTCGAGGGCCAGACGGCCCCCGGCCGTGAACCGCTGCGGGAGCTACTGGACGCCCACCAACCGCTCCTCATTCTGATGGACGAGGTGTTAGAGTACGCCACCAAGGCCGCCGGTGTGCCGGTCGGCTCCAGCACCCTCTCCTCGCAAACCCTGGCCTTCCTCCAGGAATTGACCGAGGCGGCCAGCACCTTGGAGCGGGTCTGCCTGGCGGTCACCCTGCCTTCCAGCATCCTGGAGCACTATGACGAGGACGCCGAGCGCCTCTTCCGGCAGCTGCAAAAGGTGGCCGGGCGGGTGGAAAAGATATACACCCCCGTCCAGGAACACGAGATCACCCGCGTCATCCGTCGCCGCCTCTTCTCCTCGATAGACGAAAAGCGAACGGGGCAGATCGTGTCCAAGTTCCTGGACTATGCCGTCGCCGAATCGCTGCTGCCAGCAGGAGTGGAGCCTTCAGAGTACCGCCAGCGCTTTGAGATGTCCTATCCCTTCCTACCAGAGGTGGTGGACGTGCTCTACCAGCGTTGGGGCAGCTTTTCCAGTTTCCAACGCACCCGCGGCGTGCTGCGCCTTCTCTCCCTCGTCGTCCACGCCCTCAAGGAGCGGGAACTCCCCTACATCACCCTGGCCGACTTTGACCTGGCCAACCAGGAGGTCCGCCGCGAACTGCTCAAGCACATCGGCCCCGAGTACGATAGCGTCATCGCTGCCGACGTCACCGGTCAAGAGGCCGGTGCCCGCAAGGTGGACGGCGAACTGGGCGCGGCCTACCAGGGCTTACGCCTGGGAACGCGGGTGGCCACGGCCATCTTTCTCTATTCCTTCTCCGGCGGCGTCGAGCGGGGTGCCACGCTGGGCGAGGTCAAACGCAGCGCCACCACCACCGGTAACCCGGCCAGCGTCGTCGCAGAGGCGGTCGAACTCCTCAAGAGCCGCCACCTCTTTTACGTGCGCCAACAGAGCGGCAAGTACTTTTTCACCAACGAGCCTAACCTGAACCGCATCCTCCTCACCCGCATGGAGAACATCGGGCCGAGCGAGATCGCGGCCGAGGAGGAGACGCTGCTCAAGGCTCGAGTGGGGGGGCGATGGCTCAAGGTCTTTATCTGGCCCACCTCCGATGCCGATATCCCCGACACTCCCGAACTAAAGCTGCTCCTTCTGCAGGAGCGGGACGACGGACTGATGGGAGCCATCCTAAAGCAAAAGGGCACCATCCCCCGCGTCCACTGCAACACGCCCTTCTTCCTGGTGGCCCTGGAGAACGAACGGCTCGCCCTGGAAATGCTGATACGCAAGAGTCTGGCGTACGAGACGTTGGCAGGAGACGCAACTCTTAGCCTCACCACAGATCAGCAGAAAGAGATCAAGGATGGACTGAAAAAAGCCCGTGGCGACCTGGCCGAGGCCGTGCGCCGCACCTACCGGCAACTCTTTATTCCCGCCCGTTCGACAGGCTCAGGGCAGGCCCGTGATGGGCTGAAGGAGCTGGACCTGGGCATCCCCACCTACGGCGAGGACAAACCTCTGGACGAAGAAGTCTACGACAAACTCCGCCTGGATGGGGAGATCCTGGAGCGGATCGTGCCGCTGGTCATCAAGGAGCGCTACCTGCGGGATCAGGAATACGTGCTGACCGAGCAACTGGCCCAGGCCGGGCTGAGGACACCGGGAGAGACGCGGGTGGTCAGCCAGGAAGCGTGGGAGGAAGGCATCGCCGAGGGCGTACGCCAGGGCCTGTTTGGGTTGGGAGCATTGGAGGATGATAAGCCCATATGCCACTACTTCAGGGAACAGCCTTCTGTGGGACTGACTGGGGGTGAGGTCATCATCCAGGCCAAGACGTGTCAGGTCCAGCAGGCAGCCCAGTCCGTCCTGCCACAGATAGACGAAGCGCCCGGAGTGGGTCCCACTCCGGCGAGCATTCGCGAGACGCCCGCAGAAGCCGGGGCGGCCGTTGGTCGTGTGCCGTTGCACGTCCGGCGGCACGTTAGACTTCAGTTCACGGTGCCCAAGGGCAAGGTGGCCGGCCTGATGGGTGTGATGAACCTGCTCCAACACAAATTCGACCAGCTAGACATCTTGCTCTCGGCCGACGATGGCGAGATATCCGAACAGGAGTACGAGGACAAGATCCAGGAAGCCTTCCGCCAACTCGGGATCGACGTCGTGGAGGAGTGATGAACAAGTTTGACCCAAAAGCATTCTCGACACCTGAGCTCCTTCGGTGCTTTGCCGATATCTTGGACGAACTAAAGCAGCGTGGGGTAGTGCGTACCCGTAACAATCCTGTGGCTGACTATGCTGAGTGGCTTACTAAGCAGAAGCTCGATCTGGATCTGGCACCGAACTCGAAGGCGGGGTACGATGCCACCGGCAAGGCGACGGGCACACGATTCCAGATCAAGAGCCGTCGTCTCGATCCTCTCCGTTCGTCTCGGCGACTCAGCGTCATCAGAGACCTTGACGACATACTATTCGACCATCTCATCGGCATCCTGTTCAATACAGACTCCACAGTTGAGGAGGCGTACAAGGTACCACACGGGGTCATCGCGAAGTATGCGCGGTTCAGCGAGCACCAGCACGGACACATCCTTCACCTATGCGGTGACATCTTGAGAGATCCGAGTATTGAGGACATTACTCATATTCTGGGCAATGACCATTCAGCAGATGCACAATGTAGACTTGACGGTCCATTACGCTTACCTATTCCCTGCTCGTGCCCTCTGTCTCGGAAGGGTCCCAGGCAAGCGACGAGTCAGGGAATACCCAATGACCCAACCCCATCCCCCGGTCACCAGCACTACCCATCTCCTTCCCTGCGACCAACTCTCCCCTATTGAACAGGCGGTATAGCATTTTGACACCGCGACCGCAACCCTCTGGCATGGTGCTCTATACCTTCAGCCTCAGCGCCCATCTTTGACACGAGTAGCGCTTGAAGTCGAATCCCCAATCTGCTAGTATCTTCCACAACCATAGGTTTCAAGCTTTAGCCGCTTTGATCTCTGGCTTGACACCTTCCCTATATGTCACCCGAACACCGTAGCATACCAGGCTGGGCACAGCGAGAGCGCCAGGCTGATTTCGCCTGGATTCAGCAGAACCTCGACGTGTTCTGGACGGTGGTCACCACCGCACTCGAAGACGCCGGGCGGGGCGCTATCGTCGTTGATACTACGCTGGAGCCAATCCCTGGCGCAGGCAACCCGTTTGACTGCTTCTCTCAGGAACAGATCGAAGAACAGGGCGATGAGGACACCAGCCGACTGGTGTTCGAGTGCAACCCCACGCAGGAATTCGCCGCCGTGTTGCCAAAGCCCGACGACCACGCCAGCACCTACCGGGTGGGCACTGTTCCACGCAGCCCTCCGGGGGCCAGAGCATACGAGTCGCCGCCGTGCCGTACAGCCGGGCACACGCCAGAGCCGGAAGTCGAACCGCCCGACGTGGAAAAGTTGATGACGTAGGACGCGGAAGGGACCTGCAAGGCCACCTGTCCGCATAGCTGGAAGGTGCACCCCGCAGGATTGCCCCGCGCGCCGATCTGTGCTACACCGGGCAGAGGTGGCCGAGCCGCTGCGAGATCAAACCGCCTGAGGAGATGGCCATGCCAGCCGCGCCCGGGAGGCAATGGTCATGAAATGCACGCATTGTGGGTACGATGAGGTGGGCCAGGGGGCGCCGTGCCCACCAGATGTGGAGTGTGGATGCATGGCCGCGGCGGAAGTTCCTCTCGCAGGCCGAGGCTTTGGAGATATCGGCCAGGGGGAGGTCGCATGCGACGAGGCGTTCGGTCACCGACTCATTCCAACCCCAGCATCTTTATGACCTTGCGGTAATCCGGGGCAAATGTCCCCGGCGTCTCGGGCATCATCGCCTGCATTTGCACGGCACGATCTATCAATGCCAACACCTGCCGGCGGCCCTCGGGCGTTTTGGCCGCCTCCCGAGGCGTCAACCCACCCAATGCCGGGATAGAGTCGTCGATCCACTGACGCAGCATCTTGTCTTCGATCTCGGCGATTAACTCCGGAGGAGGTACGAACGGTTCTTCCGGCCTGGCCCTGGGTTTTCTTTCACGGAGCGCCTCGTCTGCGTCCTTGGCCTTGGTTCTGATCAGGCGGATGCGATCTCCCAACAATTGCTCCAACCGCTGACGGCAGTCGTCCAGGCGGCGCTGCGACACCGCGTTCACTTCCAACGCCGTCGGAGTCAACGCCAGGTTCGCCAACACGCGCTTTCCGATAGGCGCGAATGGTTTGGGAGCTCCAGGGCGAGTCTCATACCAAGGAAATTCAATTGGGCCGACTGCGCGCGCTTCCGAGCCAGATTCCGGTTCCAGGTCGTCTTCAAGCCCAAAGTCATCAGCCTGCTGCAAAACCGAGAGGATATCTTCCATGGCGGCATGCCGGTAATGGGCACTCGTCAAGACGAGCTTGTCGCCTTCGGGCGTCGTCAGGCGGATACCGCCCGACTGCACGCGCGGTCTGGCTGCCGGTTGTTGGGGGCGGGTCCGCCTGCGTCGTTTGGGTCGCTTTTTGCTCATGATGGCTTGAATACCGCACTACATCTCTCGCCGGGCTGCGGCGATATCCGCTGCGGTGATACCGAGACCCCGCCACAGGCCGCGCAAGGACTTGCGCATAGTGGGTTGGGCGGCCTTCAATTCGCGTTCTATGTCCGGGGCAAGCCGCTCGATCAGCCGCGCCTTGTCCACCGGCGAGAGCCGCCGCACCAGAACCAGGGCCTGTTCCAGGGTCACACTGTTCTCCATATCACACCCCCATTCTTAATCACTTCCGCATACAGCATATACGACCAGGATCTCACAGTGCCCTGACGTGCCAGGAACGGTCTCGGATAATGCGGAAGCAGCGAACGCTGCTGCTGTTCTGCAAGTATAGCACACACGCGCGCGAAACACAAAATCGCTCGCCTCGCGTGCACCCGCACGATTGTCCCCCACATCGATCTGTGCTACACTGGACGGCGGAGACCGAGCCGCCGCAAGATCGAGCCGCCTGAGGAGATGGCCATGCCAGCCACACCGGGAGACTGGTCATG
>Ga0180438_10012535_pt1 | contig 10075 bp, 7 predicted proteins | sample SS_ome_12_FD_132455 | JGI IMG/M metagenome (GOLD analysis project Ga0180438, IMG submission 132455) | Hypersaline lake sediment archaeal communities from the Salton Sea, California, USA - SS_3_D_2 metaG | ecosystem: Environmental > Aquatic > Non-marine Saline and Alkaline > Hypersaline >...
CAAAAGCCGCCCGGTGGTTAAACATATAGTTTTCAAAAATCATTATTTATTGGATTAATATAAGTTTTATTCAATATAAACGCTCAAATTTGATATACTGTAATCAAACAGATCGACGATCTTGAAGAACTTTCTCAACCAAGATTAAATTGATTTTACTCATCCTCTGCCTTCTTTTTGAAAACTTTACCAAGCTTTTTTAATGATCGTTCCGAAAAATCGTCTGAAAATTTTTCAGCCGCAGTTTCAATGGTCACATCATATCCCCACACTTCGCGTAAATAGTACTGGTGTTCGATAATCCACAAGTATAAATCTGTTGCCGTGCGGTTTGGGAACTCCTTTAATATTTCTTGTTCGCGAATAATTTTTTCGATTGGCGAGTAAACATTATCAAACCAGGATGTAACAGCCTGCTCTTCGGGAATTTCAACCTTCGACTGCTCTCCAAGGTACCATCGATGAACGGCAATATGCTCACGTAAAACATTGTATTGACCAGGAATAGAAGTCTCGACATTCGCCTCAGGTCGAAGACTTAATAAATGAGTCTCATTAATAAATATCTTCCTTTCTTGATTCAGAATCACATGTTCTAACCAATTCGTACGATTTAGCACATTTACAAGTTTTCTAACACCAGGGATTGGATAATTGCGTACCAGGGACTTGCCCGCCGAGGCTTTCAATACCAGCTCATCTTTTTCAATGGAATCGGTATCAAGAATCTGGATATAACTCAGATAATCGATAATTAACAAAGCGACATCCGCTTCATTGAACCCGGGAAACGCATCCATTAGCGCAGTTTCTCGAATAACATCAATTATCGGTGTATATATATGGTCATACCAGGACACGACCGCATCTTTATAAGGCACTTCTGAGCCAAATTCATCACTAATAAACCAGCGGTGAACATTAATATGAAGCAGCAGCTGGTCATATAAACCGCAAACTGTCACTTCAATGTTTGCATCTGGGCGTAATTCTTTCAATCCGGATGTAGTTAGAAAATGTGCGTATTCTTCTTTTAATGATAGGTCGGTCATCTTTGTATCGATAGGAAGGTCAACAGGAATCTCAATTTCGGTTACATAAGCATCTACTTCCAATTGACCTTGCTCACGTGCAACTGATACGCGATGATTGCCGTCTTTAACGAAGTAAATATCTCCCAGCTTATACAATTCAACTGGGGGCAGCGGTGTTTGGAAATGATGGGCTTTGTCAATAGATATCCAACGATCTTTGGTCCTTTTTTGTAATGGTAAAAATGCCCGATCGAAGTCCTGATATCTACCGAAACTGCCGACAATATTTTCCATCGGAACTTCTTTCAATCCAACATAATGCTGCCCTTTTATGGGAAGCCGGCTTCTCACCTCTTCGAAAGGAAGCAGTTCATTTGTCTTGCCGGTCAGCCGGTTCATAATCCTGCGCCAGACACCTTTACTATGCGCCTTTTCGAAATCCTGATTGGCTAATTGATCAATAGACACAAGTTAGTATCTCCAGGAATATTTGAAATGTATTCTAAAAAAATATTTCTATCCATTTACCGGATCTTTTAATATAAATTCCGTCTCTTGATAGCCGTATGTATTGATAACTCTCGTGTTGCCAAACATTGACTCACTTGGATCATCTGGACGATATAAATGGATATGCCCATGAAAGTGTATAGCTGGTTGGAAAACCTTCACAAACCAGCGGAATGCATTTATTCCTTGATGAGGTAAATCCTCCCTGTCATGAATGCCATTCGCGGGAGCATGTGTGACGAAAATATCAAGGTATCGCCCAGTGGCTATCCGGTTCAATATCATTTTTGGTACTAGTTGAAAAACTAGGCACCACATTTCTGTCTGTGTATATTGAAAACTACCCTGTTTGTATCTAATACTACCTTCAATTCCTGCCAGAGTTATGCCGTCAAGATTTATTGAAACGCAGTTTAAATCCTGGCCGCCTTGTGGTTTTCTTCTCTTCCCGATTGCAGAATATTCAACCTCATGATCGTGATTTCCCCGTACATAAAACAAAGGAACTCCCAGAGCAGTTAAAACAAACTCGAGATAGTAATATGGCAGGTCGCCGCATCCAATTATGAAATCAATATCTTCAAACCGTTTAGACACTGAAGGGCTGTAAATAAATGGTATTTTCTTATCACTTAATGAAAGTATTTTCACAAGGTTTTGGACATGTACACTTTCTAACCAGTTTTTGAAATTGACACGCAGTATCTAATTATGATAATTTTAGCCCGAATTATATCTCACTTTAAAATTATACAATTCAATTTTGAAGATTAGTGATTTTGAATTAAAGAAATATTCGATTCTTGACCGATATCGTTTACCGTGCTAAAATTCTTTTCACGACGCGCTGCGTCATAAATGCCTCCCATTCACGGAGAATATAAATGTGCAAAAAAGCTTATCGATATTTCATTGGAGTGGCAACTTACACATTTGATGGATTCGAGATTTCGATCCATAAGATTGGAAAAACAATCAACAATGGTCGTCAAAAACTTTCAAAGTGTAAAATCAAATCCCTTTACACGATACCAAACACAATATCAGGCAACAAATAAATTTCTGGAGGAAATCAAATGGCAACACAAACAAAAAAAGCGCAGGTTGAAGAACAGGTTGTTGAGGAACAAAGCCCATTTTTTGATGCTGCTCGTCGTGTAATGCTTGCCAGCATTGGTGCGATCGCACTGGCACAGGATGAGATTGAGGAATTTATTAACCGTCTCGTTGAACGCGGTGAGATCGCAGAAAAAGAGGGCAAGAGCCTGGTTCGAGAAGTAATGGACAAGCGCAAAAAAGAAGCTGAAAAAGGACAAGATGAATTTAATAAGCGTCTCGAAGAAGTACTTGACCGCATGAATGTTCCAACCAAAGCCGACATTGATGGGCTCGGTAAGAAGATAAACGATCTTTCAAAAAAAGTGGATGATCTGGCGAAATAAAGGATATCTTATTAAGAATTCTTAAAGCTTAACGGGGAAAAACATACACTTCACCACAAAATCTTTATATACTTGGGATGGAAGAATGACAATTCCATTATGGCTTCCATCCCTTTTCAAATTAATCATTGATCAATTTTAAATATAATGCCAATCATTAAACGTTATCCAAACAGGAAACTTTACGACACCAGTGCGAAAAAATATATCACACTGGAGGAAATTTCCTTATTGATCCACCAAGGTGAAGACGTTCAGGTTATTGACAATAAGACTAGTGAGGACATCACAGCATTGACTCTCAGCCAGATAATCCTGGAACAGGAAAAAAAACACGCTGGTATCCTCCCGAGGTCTGTTCTCACTAGCTTGATCCGTTCTGGAGGGAATCGGATATCCGCACTTCAAAAATCACTCGTACCCCAATTGAATGTTAATAAAGTTGTGGATGATGGGATCAGACATCGCATTGAATTATTAATGAGCATGGGCGACCTCAACGAAGAAGAAGGTACAGAATTAATCGAAAAACTCCTGCAAATTGGAGAAACGGAAAACGTGTTTAAGACGGACTTTCTCCAGGATACACTTATTCCAGAAGAACAATTCGAGGCTTATATTAAGAAACAGGGGTATCCGGAAAAAGGTGATTTGCAGCAGCTTTCAGACCAGCTGGATGAACTTTCCAGGAAACTCGAAAAAATAACCAGCCTCTCCTCGCAATCCTGAAAATTCAGTCATACATCCTGAATCGAATTCCATTTCCAAGTGATCTTAACCAAGTAGGTAGATATTAATCTAATGCAAATCATATATATTTCATTCTCTGGTAAGCTATGAACCAGTTTTTAATGAGGAGCTTTCATGTCTAAATTTCGAATTTTATTTTTCACTGCAATCATTTCAGCAGTGTCATTGTCTTGCAGTATTGTCCCAAATATATTGGGGACACCTGAACCAACCAGCACAGTAATCCCAACTACCACATCGTTGCCGCCGCAACCCATAATTCCTGGTGCTTCAAATCCGGATGAACCGGTTTTTATCAGCGGTGATATACCGTACACATCGCCTTTCTTTCTCGATACAATCGAACAACCATTCGTACTTCTGGAGGATCAATCTGGATTTATCCAGCGAGACCGGGAATTCGTATTCCCATTAGAAGGTCAGATACTTGGACCAGTCGAGGTGCATGAGGATGAAAGTCTTACCTACCAACTATCATTGCCAGCAGTTCCCCAGGGAACATTTGTTGATTTAGATAATGATGCTGCGGATGATACAGGTGTACAAGTATTTGCTGTCGCATACTGGTCAAACATCTGGGGAGGACCTTTCCTGGAAGAGCGCGAAGGCAAGGGATGGTCTACTGCTTACACTTCTACATTGGTGGATCCAGCAAATAATGATGAAATAACGGGAGGTACGCTTGTCGTATGGTCTCCGGACAAAGAACAAAGTTTCCCAACCGGATTTGGTGATGACGGCTTATTGTTCACAGAAGATGATCCAACTGCTCCCATACCAGCTGGATATAACCTTGTTGATATAAATAAGGAACCTTTTGTTGTATATAAAGAACCCCAGCCAAAAATAACTCTGAATGAGGGCGTTGTTGAAGTAAACGATTTCTCTGAAATGAGCTATGAAGAAGCCTTTAAAAAAATGTTTGATAAAGCATCTAAAGAATACCCTTTTACAGATGAAAAATCGATCAAATGGGATGAATTATATGAGCAGTACTTCCCCATTTTCCAGCAAGCAGATACAGCGGAAGAATTTTATTCGGCTCTGCGGGAATTTTCTTACGAAATACCGGATGGTCATGTGAATGTTTCACTTAATCCGGATGTTTTCTTCGAGCAGCAAGGAGGAAGCTTTGGCATGGTCTTGGAAGAATTAAGCAATAAGGATGTTATCGTAGCAGAGATTATCCCCGGTTCCCCTGCGGCAAAAGCAGGTTTGAAGGCCGGCGCCCAGATAATTACATGGAATGACCAACCTGTTTCGCAGCGCATAGATCAAGTAGCCCCATATTTTGGTCCTTTCTCTACTAATCATACAACCCGAGTTGAACAGGTAAATTATCTCACCCGAGTCGCTCCAGATACCAGCATAACCATTACTTACAAAAATCCAGGAGAATCGGAAGAGATTGAGAAGACGATTGAATCAACGGTTGAATATGAATCTTTATTCAAAACAATTCCGGATTTCAACCGGGATGAATTGTCCCTGCCCGTTGAAGGATATATATTGGATGATTCTGGATTGGGTTATGTTCAAATCTCAACTTTCAGTGATGACTACAATATGATGGCAAGCTTGTGGGATCACTATATTCAGGGATTGATCGATCAAGAAGTGCCAGGGTTGATTATCGATATGCGCGCAAACGGTGGGGGAAGCACGAGCCTGGTGCTGGATTTTATTGGATACTTCTTTGACGAAGAAATTGAACTCTATGAGAGTTACTATTACAATGTAAAAAACGGCAACTTTGAAAGCTCGGAACGGCCAGCAAAAATCGTGCCTGGACCAGCGCATTATGAAGGGGAAATTGCCGTTCTGGTCAGTCCTAACTGCGTAAGCGCTTGCGAAGGTTTTTCTTATGCGCTTCAAAATACCGGACGTGCTATCGTAATTGGGAATTACCCCTCGGCTGGGGCATTTGGTGATGTTGGTCGTGGACAATACAGCCTCCCTGATGAAATTAATATGCAGTATCCAACTGGCCGGCCGTTGTCTCCATCCGGAGAATTGATTATTGAAGGAAGCGGTGTAATTCCAGACATCACAGTTCCTGTTACGAAAGAAAGCGTATTGGGGGATTCCGATTCGATATTAAATGCAGCTGTTGAAGCCCTATTGGAAAAGATTAATTGAAAAAACGGCTGGTTCGGAATGGTTTCCAAGCCAGCCGTTATCCATAATATGAGCTTAATATCCTCAGCGCCATTCTACATATACAGGGGATTGGTTTACAACTAAATTTTTTGTAAGCGGCAATTCACTCCCGTAAACACCAAAGATTACAGATGGTTCTTCTGTAAGTTGGATTGTATGGTTGGAACCATCCTGTGACCAGACAATCCAGAATAACCTTCCATTCTGTTCAAATTGATACCCTTTTACACCTGGGTAGTCTTCCAACTCCCCAATGAATGCGCTTCCTTCCAACCGGGAAATATTATAGGTGAGTGCGTAATATACCGGAAATGGCTCAAAAGTCTCGCTCGCTAACCCTGAACCGCGCCAACCTAATAGACTGTACCAGATATAAGATTCCAAGCTGATTGCGTATGCGGTTGTATTCGCTTTTACCGCATAATTGGCTTTGGTTAATTCAAATTCATTTGTTAGACATTCAGGCTCTTGACCGTGCTTGCCGCACAACAATCCAGATTCAGTATTGAAGATCGGTTTTTCCTCATATCCGTACTCTGCAAGAACATCTCTTATAAAATCTGTTTTCTTTGAGAGCACTGGACCGTTTAAATCCGACTTGCTGGACCAATTGTAATTTTCATATTTATCCAGCCCCCGGTAATAATCATAGGCATGAAAACTCACACCGTCAAAGTATTCCCCGCCGCCGTTCTTTAGAATTCCTTCAAGGAAAAGCGAAGGTGTGCAATCTTTTGTTTCTCCGGTGTCTGCAGAGACTAACGGGGGATTCATTGGATCACAATCCAAAAGTAACCCACCAACCAGCACTTGAGCATCACCATCAGCTTTTTTGATCTGCGGGTAAACCGCTCTCAACATATCTGCGTAGTACTCTCCGCCATAAAAAGCTTCTCCTGCTTCACCCCAGCATCCAAACCGCCAATCTGGGGTAACCAATGATGGATCAATATCAGGCTCATTTCCCAATTCCCAAAATTTCACATTGAAAGGCGGCGCGCTGTATCGAAGTACTGCGTCATGTAGAAAATCAGCGTATGCGCCTAATTTATCAGGTCGCACTGCTCCGCACGAATTTCCAGGTGATTTTACCGCCCATTCTGGAGTGCCGAAAACCACTAAGATAACTTGCAGACCATTTTCAGCCGCATTAACTAATCCCGTTTCTAATTCTTCGACTGCTTTCCAATTACGATCTCCTTCATTTGGTTCGATTTTTGGCCAGATTAACCCGTTATTCCGCACCCAATTTGCACCAGATTCGTGCACCAATTCGATGCCAGTCTTCTCCTGTAAAGCGTAGATCTCCACACCAGTTACTGGAAATCTTTGTTTACTCGAATCTTCTGACATTCTTGGTGCTGTATTATTGGGGGTTGCTGAACTGAATTGATCTTCGTGATAAAGTTTAATTGTCTTTGTTGGTTCCAAATCTCTATTGCCAGTATTTTCGGTTTGATTTGTTGAAATCTCTGTGGGATCGGGGAGGATTTCTTCACTTGAAATCAAGGCTTCTGACCGGCAGGAGGAAATAAAAAAACATACGCATACGATTGGTAAATAAACCAATACTATACGTATGTTTGGCACTGGTTCCATCAATTTTTATAACCCTAATATTCGATGAAATGCGGTTCCAGTTTTACCGTGAAAGAAGTTCCGCTGAACGATTGAGGCGTACCGTCAAAATACCAGATCTTACTGGGTTTGGATGGCAGCGTTATTGGGTAATTAGCCCCATCTAAGGACCAGATAACCCACAGCTTTCTACCGCTGCCATCATTTTGGAATTCGTAAGCTTTTACATTCGGTCCATAACTCAAAATTTCATTTTCGAACGTTGAGTACCTGAGTTTCTCGCTCGTGAAACTATAGCTGTCGTATCCCGGCTGTATAGGTTGGTTACCATGATCGATCAGCGCTGAGCAACGCCAACCTTTTGCATGGAAATAAATATTCGCCTTTAAACCCAAAGCCTTCGCCAACGCATAAGTTTGCACAATATGAGAAGCCTTCGTATTTTCATAATTTGTATCGACTGGATCGTCGCAAATCCCTGAATTTTCATATATACTGCTTGTGTGCAATAATGCGCTTTCGGTATTATAAAGCTCCTTCCCGGTAATACTATATTTTGTCAAAACTTCCTTAATAAATTCTGTTTTTTTGATTACTACAGGTCCTGTAGTATTCCAATTTGTCCCCCAACCTTCGTTGAGAAATACGCCAAAACTCCCTGACCAAGGTGGCCAGTACGGGAAGTAATCATATGCATGAAAACTGACTCCATCGAATGAGTTGCCAGCGCCGGAAAGTAAAATGCCTTCCAAAAAATTCGGCTGTGATGTATAAGTTGGTTTTTTTAATTCACACAAAGATTTATTATCTGGTTGATTTGGTCTCGGATCACAATCTAAAAGTAGCCCGCCAATTAATACCTTCGCCTCGGGATCCGCTTCTTTTATCTTTGGATAAACAACATTCAACATATCGCCATACGCTTCCCCATTATTATATGGATCGCTCGCGTTCCCCCAGCAACCATGCGGCTCTCCAAACGGTGGATTGTTTGTGTTTAGAGGGTAATCAGGTTCGTTGTAGAGCTCCCAATACTTTACATTATATTTCGGATCGCTGTACCGTTTGACGGCATCATACATAAAATCTGCAAATGCTGCATATTCACTTGGCTTTATAGGTCCGCATGGGGATTGATCATTTAAGCTAGCCCATTTTGGTGTACTGCGAACGATCAGAATTACCTTCTTATCAAATTCAACTGCATTTTTTAATTGGGTTTCTAATCCAGACATTTCATTCCAGTTGCGTGCCCCTTTACTATTTTCCACTGCTGCCCAGATCAGTGCGTCTGTTGGGAGATCGCTTCGCAGATCATTATGCCGGATCCAGGTGATACCTGCCGCATTCATCTGCTGCAGTCCCCCCTTGACCGTCATATCATACATTTCGACACCAAATATCGTCTCAATCAACTCGCCATTGAACACGATGGGTATTGATATTTCGTTTAAAACTGCTGCCCGAACGCTATCAAAATTCAGCGCGCCTGCCCATTTTCCACTGTTGATTGCACCTTTCCACGTGATTCCAAGTGCCGTAAAAAAAACAACCAACAACAATGCTAGAAAAAATTTTTTATTTTTCATTTTCTCATCTCAGAATTTAAATTTTTTTGCCAGAATATCATATATTTTATCTAAAAATAGGTTTAATTATATATCCATAGAATTGTTATCTTTGTTTCAGAAATCAATAATATATCTCAAGAGCGTTCGCGGAAATTAAAATTCAATATAATGCGGAATGATGGTTACATTAAAATTTTGACCACCCACTGGCTGTTGGTTGCCTGACATATCCCAGATCACGGATGGCATATATGGCAGTTCAATAAGGTGAACTGCTCCATCCAAAGACCAGGTAATCCAAAATTTCGTCTCACTTTCAAAATACTGGAATTCGAACACACGCACATTGGGAAAGGCTGTTATTTCCCTTATAAATGTTGCATGACCAATTTTACTCGCAGCAAAACGATAAGCATCATATGCGGGTTGTACAGGAGTATATTGATCTTCCAATAAAGCACTGCATCGCCATCCATACACATGGAAATAGATATTTGTTCTCAAACCCAACGCTTTCGAATACGTATATGTTTGGACAAGATTAGATGCTTTGGTGTTCTCATAATCCATGTTATAAGGATTATTGCAAACGCCAGAATTATATTTAAAATCATCGTGTGGATGTAATACAGCACTTTCAGTACTGTAAAGGTCTTTTCCAAAAACACTGTATTGTTGAAGCAGCTGATTTAAGTATCCTACCTTAGCGACTAAGACCGGACCGGTCGTATTCCAGGACGTAGCCCACTCATCATTCACATACTGCCCGATTTTGTCCCCAAACCAATACGGGTAATACTCGTAAGAATGGAAACTCACCCCATCAAACGAATTCCCTGCTCCGGATACCAGGATGCCCTCGAAAAACTTGGGGAAAGTAACGTCCTTTTTCCTAAATTCACACTGCGATTCCGTGTTGCCATTAGGCTGCAGCTTTGGTCTTGGATCGCAGTCCAGCAGCACTCCACCAGTTAATACTTGTGCATCAGGATCAGCCTGTTTAATCTTCGGGTACACAACCTTCAACATC
>Ga0180438_10012536_pt1 | contig 10075 bp, 9 predicted proteins | sample SS_ome_12_FD_132455 | JGI IMG/M metagenome (GOLD analysis project Ga0180438, IMG submission 132455) | Hypersaline lake sediment archaeal communities from the Salton Sea, California, USA - SS_3_D_2 metaG | ecosystem: Environmental > Aquatic > Non-marine Saline and Alkaline > Hypersaline >...
ACCAACTGTAGGTCACGAGCTGATTCCTGTGACAGTGCTTGATGGTGCGTCCCAACTGCCGTCACTGCATTCCACACATCATACATCGTCTGGGCTCCCATCCCATCGTTCTGCTTCGCTACCTCATCCCGAATGATACCTTGGGTACGAGTGGGAATCCCAAACTTCCTGAAGATACTCTTCAGTGTACAATCCAACTGACCCACCACACCGATCTCAGTCAGCTGTTTGATTCGATTGAACTCACAGTCCAATTCCTTCACACTTCGATCCGCTGCCGACTGTGCCCACAACGCAATGTCGTCGGTGTTGTTGGATCTACGAGACCACTTGCTCAGACTCTCAGACGTGATGGCTCCGTTCGAGCACCACTGACGAAAGATGTAAGGTGTGACCTCCAATGCCTTTGAACCGAAGATGCTGTTCTGTACTGAGATACCACCGAACAAGGGATCACCCGTCTTTGGCTCAAACGTCTTGTTCAGCACCACACAGAACCGCGAGTAATCCAGATCTGTAGACACCTGATGATAGCCCAACACCTCTGTGTCTTTGATCCCTGCGACGATGTTATCATGGAGCATCAGGTTTGAATGGTAGTCCGGACGATTCTTGTAAGCGCCAACCACTTTCCCGTCTCGCAGATAGAACCGCATCTTGTTTCCCGGCACACTACACCAGTAATTCAAGTGCTCCCTCAGCATATGATAGGGACACTTCTTCGAATAGGACGCTGGAATGCCGATACACGTAGCCGCCTGCTGTAGACCCACATCCGTTAGCCCATGCTCCTCACCAAGAACCATCACCCTTGCCGGTTGCCCATTCATGACCTCTTGGAACTCTACCGCATTCTCCGAGCCCAGATCCACATCCTTATGTGTCAGTCCCTCCGTAGGCTGCAACGTCGCCACCAACTGCTCTCTCGACAACAAATTCAACTCTGCCATGTCATTCCTCCAAAAGCTCTCCCAACACTTGTATTATACGGCGTTCCGCAGAAACGTATCAACTTTCTTTCACGATTTCCACTTTTTCTATAGAACCACATTCCATGCAGTCATAGATGTGGTACTTCTTGTCACCCTCTTTCACCTTCTCATCCGACTGCCCCGTCGTATGTCCACAGGCATTACATTCCCGGATAGCCAGCTCGTGCATGTCATACCAGTTTCGCCCCACCTCCCACTCAAAGATCATGGGAACATCCCGCTGCCACTCAAAGTAATGATCGGTCATGAGTGTATCTACCATTGGAACGATCTTGATAATCTCTGTTGGCACAGCATCGAATGTCACACTGTCATGCACTTCAATGATAGGAAGGGAGGCGATGCCCTCTTCCACGAATCTCTTGGCAACCAGATCATCTTCGATGTGGTTGATACCATTCAGCACCAAGTGGAACGCAGGACCCTGGATCGGATAGTTCACCAGCTGATTGTAACTCAATGGCCCATGGCTCCGGAACCCCGATGCTCCCTCCAGGTATCCATTCAGAAGATAGTTCTCCCGGTTCGCAATCTGCCACTCACGCACACCAGCATACTCTTGCCAGAACTCTTCCTGCACCTTGAAGACATGCTCCTTGCGTAACCGTGGAAGGTTCTTAGCTACGGATTCTGCTGTGGCTCCAAAGAAGGATGCAAAGACAAATACATTCTTAGCGACGAACCGCTCCGTCTCCTTATCCACTTCATCCTCTGGCTTCTCGAATAGACGAGCTGCCCACTTCTTATGCATGTCCACGCCTTCCTTCAGCTGACGAATCAGCTCACGGTCATTGGAAGCCATAGCGATAATGCGTACCTCAAGTGAACCTTGGTCACCCTCCAAGAACACCCTACCATCGGATGGAACTATACACCTACGAAATCTCTTCAGCTCCTCATCATGTTTGAACACATTCTGGATATTCACATCCGACGCTGACGACCTGTACGTAGCCACACGGTTCAAGTTGTAGTTGGGATGCACATACCCTTCTGGGCTCAGGACCTTGCGATAGCCATCGACACGCTCTAACGCAGAACACGTGTGACGAAACTCCAAGATGTTAGACACGAATCGCCTCACCGATGCATTCTTGCTTGCCGCCTCGATAGCCTTCATGTTCTTCTCATCGGTACTTCTCGACTTGAACGGTGGTTCTACCCCATACTGATCGTAGAGCACCTTCGCCACCTGAGAAGGAGAATCTGCATTGAATGCCTCCCCACGCTCCAACTCCACCGCTCGCACCTTAGCATCCGCAAAGATCTTCTTCAGACACCCGTCCTGTATATCCCTGTACGTCTTCTCAAACCGACTCAGCTCAGCCTCATCAATCCGAACTCCACGAGTCTTATAGCTGGCTAAGGACCTCGCTCCCGGCATGATCAGATCATACCAGAATGCCCCCAAACTAGGATGTCGCTCAAAGAACCTAGTCTGCTTCCGATAGGCCAACATGGTATACCGAGAATCCAACGTGCTGTATGTCACTTGGTCCTCTACAGATGCATCCAAAAAGTTGACCACATCCAAAATCTCCTTGTAGTCATCTCCTCGCATCTGGAATGCCTGGAAGCCCAAATTGGTGGACTTGCTATTGCAGTACATCACGTGTGCGCCAATCATCGTATCATGCACTACGTTCTCTGGTTTCACTCCAAAGAACTTTCGTGTCCATGAGTCTTCCATGTTCAGGTTCTGCACCACCTTAGGCACGTCACTCTTGAACAGGTGCGTCAACGCCTGACTGATGTATGATAACTCCACCGCATTGAAATATGGATTGCCCTCCTTATCTGGCATGTCCAACGGGATCATCACCCCATAGTCCGGACTTGTGGCGAACGACACACAGTAAATCGTAGACCCTTCCATGTGTGCATGGAGTGAGTTAGTCTCAAAGTCATAACCAAATGGATCACCCTGATTGATCAACTCCTCGATGTAAGCGATAGCCTCATCCGGATCAGTGATCAACTCACACCCATCCCGGTCCAACGGACGTGGAAGCTTCTTTCCCAGCTTCGCCACACACCTAGCCAAGTCATACAGGAATAGGTTGTTGTCATCTGGATTGAACTTGTCATTCTTTCGAGCCAGATGGAACTTGGGACTGTATGTGCCACCAACCCAACACCCATACTCATGGTATGGCACCACCTGCCCATGCATCAGCTGCGTATTGAACTTGACCTTCTTCAGATACTTAGGCTGAATGACAGACTTTAATGACAACGTATCCATACAGAGAATCAACTCTGGCCGCACCTCTCTGATATCTGCTAACAGCCGTGACCGACAAGCCAGAACCTGTGTATTCGTTGGGTCCTTCTCCTGCCACTTGTTCTTCATCCCAGGAAAACAATCCACCACTGTAGTGCGAACACAATCCCGATCCAAATCGATGTTCAACCTGCCCAATGAAGAACGCAACAGATCTCCAGTACTCCCCATGAAGGTGAGACCATCTCGATCATCTATCCTACCCGGCGCTGCACTGACGATGAGGATACCCTTCTCCCCACGCCCATACCGCTCCACCTTCGGAGACGAGCACGATTGGCACAGCTTGCATGTAGAGCAGTCGTAGACCTTGGCCGCTTTAGGTTTGGCCTTCCGAGCACCACGCTTCGCTCTTCGCAGGGCCTTGCCCGTATCCTGCTTCAAGTCAGGACTGATATCATCTGGAAAAAAGAATGCTTTCTGCTTCGCCATCTATGCCTCTTCCCTTGTCCGAATCAAGTACTCCGATTGCCCATACGTGAACATCACGATCCCATCCTCAGGATAGAAGTCAAACGAAGTACACTCCTTCTCTACGCCATCAAAGAGCACTGGGTTTGCAAAAAACCCAACTTCTTTGTTCCCAATATCATAATCCATCTCCACTGTTTCCTGGAGTAGACCGATATTGCTCTCGGAAACGATGGTACACTGGTTCTCCGTCATCGCCACCTCGAACTCCTGCGCTCCAATGTCCACCTTGCTCTGATACTTCCCATGCTTCCCCAGAACCCCAAGGATGCACTCATCCTTAAACGACACCGTCACCGCCTCCGACTCAGGAAACATACGAGCCAAATCAGGATAGTCACCTGCCAACAGTGAAGAAGTAATCATGGCACCATCCGCAGCCACAAAGCTGATACGTGTCCCAAGGTGCAACTTGCCACCCTTTAAGTCTGCACCCTGCACGGCTTTGATAAAAGACAGAGGTATTGACCCATCCAGGCGCATCTCCTCCTCAAGGCTGTATCTGAAGATGCGGAACTTATCACAGGCATACATCTTTGAGCCCACGATCCGAACCCCACATAGTGACCCATCAGCCTCATCCTTCGAAACGCACACAGCACTTCGCCGCAATCCCATGACGAAACTTTCCAGATCTTGAATCTCTACAGGAGCATCCGTCAACGGAATCTTCGTGAGAGGCATCGCATCTTGTAAGAGTTTGAAGTCTACCTTCAAGCCGCCCGATGTCACGAGAAGCTTGCCACGACGAAGCACCACCTCCACCTCATCCCCATTCATCATCTTGAGCATGTCCAACAGTGGCTTACCGTCAACTACACATGATAGATCCAGTTCACCCGGAAGCGGAGCCTCCAACTGGAAACTCAGGTTGCCACTCCGCACCACACGCCCATCAAAATGTAACGTATCACAGATGATGACCTTCTTCAGACACGCAATCAATTCGTCACGACTTACCTTCATCTTCATCCTCTTTCAAAATGTTAGCGACGTAAGTCTTTGATATCTCTACACTTATGCTATTCCGACCCAATCGCTTGCACACTCGATGAACTGTTCCACTACCAGCAAACATGTCCACGACCATGTCACCGGGATTCGTACTCATCAACACCATCCGCTCAATCAAAGCTTCAGGATGCTGATTGGAAATCCATGGACGTCTCTCATGGAATGTCCCACACACTCTCGGAAACTCCCACACGTCATCCGGAACCTTCCCAAGAGGATTCGCCCGCTTGTCTTTGTACTTCAACTGACGCGCCGATGGAACTCGAATGCAATCCGTATTCCACTCCACATCATGCTTACTAAATCTCATCAATGGACGATACCCATTCCCACAATCTGTCTTCCGATGCTGCCCAAAGGTGAACCTCCAAAGCAGAAGACGATAATCACAGAGATGGCTCCATTCCGCTACATAATCCTGTGCTGCAAACTCAATCGCAGCTCGATGCGTATGATATACACTCCACCACACAACATCAGCCCAGCTGCCCCGCAGGGACATCACCAGGCGCTGCCACAACCACGTTCGGTACTCTTGCGCGCTCTTCCATTGCTTGTCATCGAAATCCGCATACTTCATCCCCAAGAAGTCCGGAGGATCGGCAAACACCATACGCACATGTGGATGCTCTTTCCGAAGATCACTCATCACCTCTCGACAGTCGCCGCAGATTACCTCATTCATATAATCCACTCCTCTCCGATTGCATCACGGATTAGCTGCCACATCTTTCCATGCCCAATCACATCTGGATCAGCCTTTATCTTCTCACCACCCTTCTCAATTACCAAGGGTAATTGCAGCACATACACCTCAGGTATGAATGGCCTGAAGTAGTCCGCTGCATCTCTCGCTTTCCAATATGCATCACCGTCCCATCCGAACACCAACTGCTGCACCTTGCTATCTATGATCCTCGTCTGCTGCTTCTCCGTGATGGAGGCACCAAACGTACACACCGCATGCTCATTCACACGCCACTGGTCCATCAACCCCTCAGTCAACACCATGAGACCGTCTTCACATATGTCATCTAGCCCATACAGATAGTCCATGTCATTGTCAGAGTTTTTGTACTTGACTGTCGCACGCCCTGTCATGTCCGCAGCCTGAAACGCTACCAGCTCACCATCCTCATAAACAGGAATGATGAGGCGATTCATATACGGCCCAGTCCGACAGACACCACACTTGCGATCTGTCAAATCCTCAATGTACAAGTCCCTGCGCTCTAGGTAGTCATCGATCAAAGGGAACTCTATGTCAGCTGTCACCTCCTCGAACTGACGTGGAAGACCCAAGAACTCATTCTTCTCCTCTTTCGTGGTAGACAGATCGTCACGCCGCAACATTCGCTGCACCTGTGACACAGGGTCATCCTCCAGGAAGACACCCATATCCTGAATCAAACGCTCACAGTACTCCAGCTTCGTGTTGGTGAGAATAGCTACCAGGAACGCGAATGAGCCCTTCTTGTTGCATCTCCAACAATTGAACTTCATCGTCTCTTTGAAGATGCCACAGTGATTACTCGGATCAGGACCCAAAGGCCCACCCATGGCGCAGAACGGACAGTTGACGTTGATTGTGTCCGATGATACGTTCTTGCCCTCTGTCCAATATTCTACCCCTGCATCAGACAGCACATCGATTATGACTTGCTCGTAATTCATGTCACCTCACTATGGGAGGAGGTATGAGCCTCTCATACCGAGTGTTGTGAGAGGCTCTCTCTTCCATGTCATGAATCTTGTCCTTACCCCAGCCCAGATCTTGAAGCTGCTTCTTCAACTTCTCCATCCTTTCCTCAATCCCGCCCTCTATCAAATCGTGCAGATTCAATAGATCCCGCATGTACGTTACTACTTCTCGTTCATTAAGCAGATCCACCTGAGCAGGATCAGGAAAATTCATATGTCACCTCCTATTGATTGTCCTCTACGTCACCGATGCCCTTCTCACGTTGCTTATCCTCCTTGAGTAGAAACTCATCGCTCTTAAGCTTGAGGCAGCTCCAACCACCGTCACCATCCTCAAACCACACTACGATGCCTTCCAAGACTGTGCCCACATCCAAGGTAGACTTACCCTTCGTAGCCTCCTTCAGGCCCTCAAAGGTGAGACACGTATGACTGTATCTCCACACTGCATTCCCAAATCTCTGAAACACACCACCATCCACCCCAATATGATTGGAGTAGTACGCCGCGATCCCCATCAGAGGCGGTGACTCCAAGCCCAACTCATAGGCCCGACGATATACCGCATCCCTCGGCAGATCCACACAATGCCCATCCGGCGTTGTGATGGTGACACGATACAACACTACCCGATACTCACCAGCTCTGCACCCGTATGAGAATCCATTCTGAATCTGGGTCCCCGTGGTACTGTGCCCGAAGATCTCATAGTACAACTGCTCACCACACCGAAGATGGGGAGCTACCTTCTCCTCGACTTCCTTACGTGCCACTGGCAGGTGTGCCCGGATACTATCCACCCGACGAGTACCACTCACCACACGCCACTCCTCAGATACCTTGGGAACCCAGAACTTCCACCACGGACGCTGGACCTTGAACAAGACCTTGCCAGTACGCGCAGACGTCCCATGGATCTTCTCCTCGATGTACACAAGCCCATCAGTCAAGCGACTCTTCTCTCGGAGCAAGTGCTTCGTGTCCCAATGCTTCCAGAACATCTCAGACACCGGCTGTCCCACTCTCTTCTTCCGAGACCCAATAGCTCCCGGAGACTTAGTAGGAACGATGTACTTCTCACAGACCTTGATGCCATACACATGAGTAAATTCATCGCCCACCGACAGATAGTCACCCAGCCCAGCCTCGCTCACCGAATCCAACAACACGTGGATAGAGGAGATGGAAGCCACATACCCATTCGACATCTCACCCCGGAACTTCTGAGCACGCACGCGACCATTCTTGCCAAAGTAACCCTTGACACTCGGATCAGCATTCATCTCAGCGTTCGAGTAGAGATTGTTATTGTGGAGATACTCCGGAGACAGACGCAAATTGGAATCAAAGTAGACCATCACGTCGCCGTCTTTCGCATCCAAACCAACTACCACTTGGTCACCCACCACAGTAGCCAACTTCAATCTGTCCGCATTCGGATGGGGCCGCACATTCTCCAGCCGCACCACGATAGCATTGTTTGATTCCGCTTTCGTCAACATCTCTTCTCTCCTAGCTCTCCATCCTCGCCTGCAAAGCAGTGATTCGAGCATCATTGAATTCACAAATCTCCACGAGACCCTCAAGAGCCTCCATCAACTTCATCCACTCCAGGGACTGCTTCTCCCGACTGCTCGCCTTCTCCAACTTCGCTTTGATTCCCGTCAGTTTCATCTGAACTTCCGCTGCCATCTTCGTCCTCCTCCACTGCCAAACCTTCGATTAGTGCTTCCATATACGCAATGCGTTCCTCACGATCCGGGAACGCACGATTGATCCCGATCACCAGATTCTGGAAGATCTTCATCTCCTCGGCCATCTTCTCCTGAGCCACCTTCTTAGGGAACGCCTCTTCCCGATTGAAAGCTCTACGCTTCTTGAATTTCGGCCCACGTCTCTTCTGCTTCTTAGCCATTCGATCCTCCATAGTCACTCATGTATTCATTGAACTCTTTCTGAAGGTCTGCTCTTGGTCCCTGATTGCTCTTGGTACGTTCGTCAAAGGTCCCACGCATAACCAACTCGATCACCGTTGTCTCTTTCTCTTGCCCGTCCCGATGCATCCGACCGATGCACTGCTTACGAGCTGTCGGAGATACCACAATGTCATAGAACACCACGATCTCGGCTGAGTAGCCCTCCCAGGACTCTCCTCCGCACTTCGTATTACACACGCACACCTGAACCTCTGGGTCCTCCAAAAACGCCTTCTCGGCCTCCCTACGCTTCTCAGCGCCCTGCCCACCTTTGATCGTCACATGATTGATCTTGGCCTTGTCCAACGCACGCTGAATCACGACATCTGCCCCGTCGTATTGATAGAATACGATAACCTTGACAGGATGGTCATCGATAATCTCCATCAACGTATCCAGCTTCGGATTTTTCTTCAAAAACTGGATCTGCCGATTCTTTTTGCCGTTAGGACCGACAATATCATAATAGATGTACCCGCCCAGAGCCTGCTTGTACTTGTGAGATTTCTGCGATGGCTCCTGCAAATCGACCTTGGTGCCCTTGATCGTCACCCACTTGTTCTGGATGATCTTCCGCTCCCACTTGCGGAACTCATCACTCGGCTCCACCTGCCACACCACCTCATTACAGTCTGGAAGATCCGCACACTCTGATCTCTCGAACAACAATGTCACTGGAGCCACCTGATCGAAGACCGCCATCTCCGTTCCCTCTTTCGGCTCCCAAGTGTAGAAGCCTTTCTTGAAGTACTCGATCCGATAGCGGAAGAAATTCCTGCCCAAGCACTGTCCCTGATCAATGGCCTTGTACACATTGAACAGCTCCAGCAAGCTCTTGTCAAACGGAGTCCCGGATAGCCCGATGACGTGACGTGCTCGCCTGCTCAACTCACAACAGATCTGTGACTGTAATGAATCGTGCGCCTTACACCGATGCGCCTCATCAAAAATGATCCCGTCGAAGTCATCCACGAAGGTCCTCGTGTCCATGACCCACTTCCGGCCTATCTTGCGACCATAGATGTACTTCAAGCCCTCGTAATTGACCACGTAGACATTGTGGTCCTCACCCAGCTTGTCCAGCCTCTCATCCACCGTACCCGACAGAGTGATGCCGTCATACGCCGTCCATGCAAGATTAGACTCCCATGCCCCGAATGATGATGTAGGACCCACTACCAAGATCCTGGGACATCTCCAGATATGCTCCATCACGTAGTATGCTGTCGCTGTCTTTCCGCTTCCAATTGGATGCCAGAAGGCCACACGGTCCTTCCCCACGGCAAACAACATGGACACCTTCTGATGCCACCTTGGTGGGCGCAGGAAGTCACAACTCGACAACGCCCAATCCAGCTTCTCATCTGATAAGTGCTTGAAATTCACTACCTACTCCACCTCTTGTTCACCCATATCATGTGGTGTGCTCCCCTCCATGTTCGCACTGTCTTTGGATCAAACGTGTATGCCTCTTCTCGCCACACGAACAGGTGCTTCTTTTGTAGATAAAAGGTCTCCAGCCCTTCGTTATACATGATCCTCATCTCAGGCTTCTCACCAGCCTGAATCGCAACCAACTTCTTGTCTGGTGATGCGAACATGATCACTCTCCTAATTCTTCGACTTCATGGGCCATG
>Ga0180438_10012537_pt1 | contig 10075 bp, 9 predicted proteins | sample SS_ome_12_FD_132455 | JGI IMG/M metagenome (GOLD analysis project Ga0180438, IMG submission 132455) | Hypersaline lake sediment archaeal communities from the Salton Sea, California, USA - SS_3_D_2 metaG | ecosystem: Environmental > Aquatic > Non-marine Saline and Alkaline > Hypersaline >...
CAGCCGGTCGGAGCCTTCAGGAAGCAGGAAGGTGGTATTATCTATATGCTTTCCAGACAATCTAATATACTGGCAGAACCCTCCGGGATATATGTTCGTATCCTTAAAGGCAGGGCACATGGTATGGTTTCCGTGCCGGCAGTAATGGCACCGGCCGCATGGTATATGATGGGCAGCCACTACTGTATCCCCTATCCTGAACTTCTTTACCCGGGAACCAGTCTCCACTACCCTGCCCACCACTTCGTGTCCGTATATTGCCGGTCCTTTTCCCCTGGTCTGGAAGATCTTTACGATATCAGAACCGCAAAGACCGCAGTAGACGAGCTCGATCAATATCTCGTCATCAGAGATAGAAGGCTTTTCTACATCTTCCAGCCGGAAATCTTGTTCATTGTAACATAGTAGAGCTTTCATGTTCTCTTATCCTTTTTAAAGCCTGAATATGTTTTTGGGATTATCATGGAAGAGCATCCCCGCTACTTCTTTCGCCTTTTCAATATCAAACAGGCCTTCATGTACCACAATGGATAATGCTTTTGCTACATCCTGCCGGGCAAGCTTAAGGTGGCCGTAGACTCCGTCCACAAACAGGAAGTCCCCTCCAAAAGCCGATATCTTATTAAGCGGTACAGTATCAAACCACTCCAGGAGAGCATTGACCGAAGCATTGGGAGAGACTATGTGGGCCCAGCACATATCAATAAAAACATGGTTAAAATTCTTGGCCAGCACGGTCAGCTGGTCCTGGTAGGGATAGCCCATATGGAATATATCAAAAGTCACATCCGGGTATTCCAGAAAAAGATTGGAAAGGAGTTCAGGATTGGAATGGGACAGTATATTACCGCTCCCCTCCTGGATACCGGTATGTATCTGCACTATCAGTTTTTTCTTATTGGCCATGTCCAGTATATAATGGAACATGTAGTCCTGGAAAGCTTTTCCGGCCGGAGCCGGCCTGTCGTCCCAGTCAGGAATATGTTTTGTATTAAATATCCGGTTAAAATCCTCTTCTGCCTGTGACCTCTTGACCCTCTCATATCTCAGGGTCCTGTAATATGCCAGAGCATTTTTCAAAGCAGCTGCCCCCAGGCAGTAAGCTTTTTCGATCAGTGCTTCAGCAGCTTCCAGCCACCTGGTAAAAGAGGTGATCCTGACTCCTGACTGTTTTTCCACTCTTGATATCTGTGACCAGAACATGGGGTATACAATATCTTTGATATTATAGACGGGGCTGTAATACTCCCTGTCACAGTGGATGCTCCTCTCTTCCCTGGGGTCATATTCTGTATCCAGGGTCCCGGTATCCAATAGGCTGGTCCTGATCCTGCATTTATCTTTAAGTATTTTTTTAAAATGGCCCGCCTGTCTTGCTTTTTTAAATCTTTTGTCCAGCTCTTCTATAGTGGACCCGTCTATTTTTTTGATACCATAGATATCCCTGACTGATATATCCAGGGCCCTGCCGTAACCGGTATACCTGCATGTCTCCCAGTATGGCTCCACCAGTTTCCACCTGTCACCGATAGGCATGTCTTTTTCTATAATACTGTCATAATCACCTGCAGGAAGGCCGGCAGAGATAAGGTCGCGGTTGAAATAATGGCTCAGGTATTCCTGCAGTACATCTGCATCCATGTCCCTGTCCTCTTCCCTGCCGGGAAGATGCTCGTGGGTATCTATTATTTCCAGGGTATCTATATGGCTCAGTATCTGGCTGTATATGTCTTTCATAAGGAACCCTTTCTGGTTATGGGTATCTTAATAACTGTCAATAATATATATTATCATATACATTACTTCTGTGGCGCATCCTTAACTTTACCTGTTGGCGGAATATTGAATAAATAACCCTTAAAAATAATTATAACCTTTTTATCTGATAAAATAATGCCGGCTCTAAAGCTGGTAAGACCATTTATCCTCTCAGTGAAGGGAGGTGCTGCTTCAGACTGCAAAGCTTGTATAAAGGTCCCAGGCTACCCTGGCTATTATCACTGCCAGCAGCAGGGTAAATATTATCTTTATTACTCTTTCACTGACCTTCCTGTTTAAGTAGGTACCTAATCTTGATCCGATAACAGCTCCCACTGCAACAGCGATCCCAATAAATATATCAAACTTAATGGATAGTACCTTTCCGATTATACCGGGCACTGCATTGAATAAAACTATCATAAGGGATGTACCGATAGCGACCTTGATAGGCAGGTCAAATAAGAGTATCAGAAGAGGTACATAAAAAAAACCTCCCCCCACACCAAGGATACCAAAAGAGAAGCCGGCTATAAGGGCGATAGGTATTATCTTTATATAATCTGATTTTGCCGGGACCCGTGGCGCTGCCAGCTTCAAGTCATTGTTTTCCCCCCTGTTCTTTTTTACATAGAACAGGACAAGAGCCAGGATAACTGTACCCAAATAAATGATCTTTATCACATTTTCCGGTATGACTGCTGTAAAATACGAACCGGCAAAATAGGTTATACCGCTGGATATTCCGAATATTATGGCATACCTGAAGTTTATGGTCTTTTGCAGCCAGTTAAAAATAGTGCCGAAAGAACTGGCAAAAAATACCTGGACAGCTGATATTGCTGTGGCCGGCCTGACTCCAACATCGGTAAAATATAGAAGGACCGGTAAAATGACAAGGCCTCCCCCTATGCCAAGCAGGGTCACTATGGAGCTGGTCACAAGGCCGATCCCGAAAAATTTCAGATATTCCATCAGCATGCGCTTCTTCCTGTCCCGTTTTCAAACCAAAGCACACTGTCTTCTATTGACTCTATGGCAGTAAAAAAGTTTTGTCAGGTAAGTATATCTATGATTACCCTGGCAAATACTGCGATGAAAAACAATATAAATATTATCCTGGTTACCGGCTGCCTTATCTTCCTCTTAAGGTATGTACCCAGCCTGGCTCCCCCTATACCCCCCACACCTACAACGACCCCAAAAATAATATTGAAATCTACAGATAAAGCTTTCCCAATAAGACCGGGTATGGATGTAAAGATTATGGCTCCCAGAGATGTCCCTGTGGCCAGGTTCATGGGAAGGCCGGTAAAGAATAGAAGGGCGGGGACAAATAGGAATCCTCCACCGATACCGAGCAGGCCGCCCATAAATCCTGCAATAACTCCTATAGGTATTATTTTGAAGATGTCTCTTTTTGCCGGTTCTGGCCTGTACCCTTCTATTCTCGATCTCAGGATAAGAAGGACAAAAGACAGCGTAAGGACGACGAGGTACAATATTTTAATGGTAAGGTCGGGGATAAACCGGGTAAAATATCCCCCCAGGAAAGAGAATACCATGCTGGAGAGCCCGAAATACAGGGAATATTTAAAGATTATGGTCTTCTGGTAATAATTGAATACGGTCCCTGATATGGAGGCAAACACAATATGGACCATGGACATGGCAGTGGCAGCCTTCACCTCCACACCGGAAAGGTACATGAGCAGGGGGATGATGACTGTACCCCCGCCTATACCCATGAGGCCGGCAACTGTACCGCCTACTATGCCTATAAACAAAAAAGTAACGTATTCCAAGGACCGGTCTTTTCTAGCACATAAATTTCAAGATCAAAAAATATATTAGATATGATAATACAATAATTAAAGAAAAGACTCTATTGATTTAAGGGGCATTTATGGTCTCTGCATCTGAAACTTCCTGTGGTAGCTCAGGAAGGCAGTAAGCACTGTGAGTACCAGCAATAATGCAATATTTATATAAAGCACGCTGTACCTGGAAAAATGCTCTGACATGTAACCGGAGAAATACTGGAATATCATCATACCTACATTGGCAAAAGCTACCGTTATCCCCGATGCCGAACTGGTATATTTGGGGAAAAGCCCCGAACTTATGGAAAATGTTATGGTAAAATTACCTGCCACCGCTATACCGAACATGAATATGAGTATTATTTTCGCTATCAGGTTATCTATAAACAGTATGCCCAGCAGTAAAAAGAACGAGATAATGAAGCTGTATAATAAAAGGATCTTTTTCTTAAAATGCTTTATCAGCTTATTGCGCAGTAACATGCCCAGGAAAATGGCCAGTCCGTATATAGAAAGGAAAAGTGAACTTATATTGAGGCTGATATCGATGCTGGTAAAGTAAGAAGTAAACCATACATAAAAAGTATTCATCACTGATACATAAAAAAGTATTATCATCCCGCACAGGATAAAAGCGGGGTTGGTGATTATTTTCTTATTTGCAGCAAAAAGCTTCCTCAGGCTGGTGTCTACCCTTACATGCCTGGGGACATCCATCCTCCATAATATCAGGGCAAGTATTAACAGCAGCGCGGGATGGATAATATAATAATATCGCCAGCCTATGCCTATATAGAGTATCAGGCTGACCAGTAGTGGTGCCAGGATAAATGCCGCGGTATTGCCGAAATTTACCTTCAGGAGGCTGGAAGTCCTGTTCCTGTGGTAAAAAGTCCCTACAATGGAAAGGTTGCCTATGATCAGCATACCCACACCCAGCTCCATCAGAAAATAGGCAAGTATGAACACCGGGAAAGTGTGGGAGAAGAAAAGGAATATGGAACCGGCAAAATTTGTCCCCAGGCCGATATAGAGCACATTTTTTAGTCCTATAAGCTCTATCAGGTTTCCTGTGGTGAGGGAGACAAAAAATAAGGCGAAGACACTGAGGGAAATGGCAGAACCTATATAATCCAGCCCTACTCCCAGCTGGCCTGATATCAGCGGTATAAGGGGTGCGATAATACTCCTGGCAATGGCCAGTATAAATATCTGGAAAAATGCATATATAAGTATCTTGCTTCCCCTTATCCTGCGCATAATCAGAAAACCATTTAATATGACAAATAGAAATACCTAAAAAATGATGTACTTATTTAAAAAGATGATATTGCTTGCTGTTAATAATGGCAGGAAAGCAGTATCATCAGAAAGGTATGGCAGTGTGCCCCTAGGACACTACATTGACTATCTTGCCCTTTTTGCTGTTCTTTATAAACTCAACACGGCCGTCGGCCTTGGCAAAAAGTGTGTGGTCCCTGCCCATCCCCACGTTGATCCCGGGACGGAACCTGGTACCTCTCTGCCTGATGATGATATTGCCGGCTGAGACCAACTGGCCGCCGGACCTTTTTAACCCCAGATATTTAGGATTGCTGTCCCGTCCGTTCCTGGTACTTCCAACACCTTTTTTACTTGACATAATACACTCCTATTTACCGGTTTTGATCTTATCCAGATGAAGCACAGTCAGAAGCTGCCTGTGTCCCACTTTCCTGTGATATCTCTTTTTGGGTTTATGCTTATAGGCTATCACCTTATCGCCTTTTATCTGTTCTTTTATGGTAGCTTCCACTTTGATGTTTTTTACACCAGGAAAACCAATAGTGGCCTTCCCCTCGTCGCTGAAAAGGCTTACCTGGTCAAGGGTAACTTTATCGCCCTTTTCCCCCTCTATCCTGTCCACAATGATATCTTTGTTCTCTTCTACTTTATACTGTTTCCCGCCAGTTGTGACTATCGCGTAAATGTCGGCCTCCTTGCATAAAACCAGACTGCATTATCACTGGTATTAAAAATCACAAATTGAAATCTTAACACAGGGACTTAGTGCCTGTCAATCGGATTTAATAATAAATCTATCCTATTATCTCTGCGGTAGCGCTGGTCTTAGATACAGATTTTATCCTTACTTTTACCCTCTCACCTATGTGGCGGCCCCCGCCTATTATCTGTACTATATAACCGTCCAGCCTGGAAATAGCATCCTCCTTGTTATGCAGGTACTGTTCCTCGATAACCATATCTATAACATCGCCTACACGGCAGGGCCGGGCTGCTTCCTTTATATCACCCACCGTACCCTCGGCCAGCACCATGAAAGTATCCAGGGGAAGCCTTGGGTCACTCTGTATGGCTATATACCTTTTGACAGTCCTCTCTATATGCTTGAGGTTTTTGCCATCCAGTCCTATTATCAGGGAGGCTATGTCAGAATTTAGTTTTAAAAGGAATGCTTTGCTGTCGCTCTCTCTGGCCAGCTTCCTGATCTTCCTCTCCACTTCCAGCCTTATGGTCTCTTCCGATTTTACAAAACCCTTTCCATCACAGCAGGGACAGGTCTTGCACATGGTCCCCAGTATGCCGTCAGAAACATTCTTCCTGGTCATCTCCAGGAGTCCCAGTTTGGAAAACTGCAATATTTCCGCCTTTGTCCTGTCCGTCTCCAGGCACTGCTGGAACCTCTTTATGACCTTGCTACGGTCCCTGTCGCTGGCCATATCAATAAAATCTATGACGATTATACCGCCGATATCCCTCAGCCTTAGCTGATTGGCTATCATCTCTACAGCTTCCATATTGGTCCTCAGTATGGCCTGGCTTGAGTTCTTACCCGAGGTGTACTTTCCAGTATTGACATCGATGGTAGTCATGGCTTCTCCGTGGTCTATGACAATAAAGCCGCCCGATTTCAGCCATACCTTCTTTTCCAGGGCACTCTCTATGGCGTCATTTACGCCGAACTCCTCGAAAAGGCCTTCCCTGCCGTGGTGTAACATTATATTGGGGAATTTTATCCCTATAGAAGCCAAATATTTCTCGATATCCCTTTTTATTACTTTTCTATCGACATGGATGGCACTGAAATCTTCGGTGAAGATATCCCTGAGTATCCTGATTATCATCGACTGTTCCTGGGATATGAGCACCGGTTTTTTCCTTTTAGTAGAACTCTTACTTATCTGGTTCAGCTTCCTTATAAGCAGTTTGAGGTCCTTTCCCAGCATGGCCTTCCTGGTACCCTGGGCGGCAGTCCTAACTATCAGCCCGAACTCCTTGGGTTTTATCTCCTCTGCGATCTTGCGCAGCCTATCCCTTTCCCCTTCTTCAAGTTTTTTCGATACGCCCACACCGTCATTGAAAGGGGCCAGTACCAGGTACCTGCCCGGGATGGAAATAAACGTGGTCAGCCGTGCCCCCTTGGTCTTCATGGGGTCTTTGGTGACCTGGACCAGTATCATCTGGTTTGCTTTCAGTATATACTGGATCTTTTTGGGGACATCATTTCCATTTTCCAGCTCACTGTCGTCAAATCCGACCTCATTGACATAAAGGAATGCATTCCTGTCTTCACCTATGTCTACAAAAGCCGCATCCAGGCTGGGGAGCACATTTTTGACCTTTCCCAGATAGATGTTCCCCACTATTGATCTCTTGTTCTTCCGGTCAAAGAACAATTGAGTCACCCGCTTTGATTCAAGGATGGCTACTCTTGTCTCGTTTTGATCGGAGCTGATCAGCAATTCTTTCTTCAATTTTTCACATACTCCTCTATAAAAATATATAAATATCTAAAATTATTGACAATCAAATATACCTTATTTTAAACATAAAGCTACAACACCTCAAATGGTGTCAGCTTTTTATTTTTTTCCAGTATGAATAATTCTTCTTTTATTATACTCTCTACTCCCATATTACGTCCTGCCAGGGCAGTGCCCAGGCATTCCAGAAAACCCCTTACCTTGAACACTTTTGCATTCCTGCCCGCCAGGGCTCTGACAAAAGCATGCAATCTTATAAGTATGTTACCCCTGTCTGCAATGGACCTGATAATTTCCATATCATGGACAGCCTCTTCCAGATCCAGGTCTTTCAGGCAGCCCTTCATACAATCCAGAACAACTGTTTTCTCTTCACTTCTGCCCCTTACCCTGATAAGGTACGAGGCAATATCTACCTGGCTCATCAGGTTTTTGGTCCCGGGAGGGACCTCAATGGCACCAATTAGCTTCATCCTCCCCCCCAGCTCGCTGTTGAGGAGGACCAGGAACTCCTTTTCCTTTACCGGGTCCGTTACAGTCACATCAGCATATTCTGCCAGGCTGTCTATCCCCAGGGGGATGGGTGGGCTAAAGGATATCCTGGGCCTGGGGTTGAATCCGCTGGAGTATTTCATTTTTACCTTTGCCCTCCTTAGGGCTCTTACCATCATATTTATCATGTCCAGGTGTGACAGGTACTTTTGCTCTCCCTTTTTTATAAACCTGAACCTTATTGTCTTTTCCATAATAATTATTCAAGGCCGCCTGACATGCGGAGGGCTTTTCTGTACCCGGACAGCAGGACCTCCTTTTTTATTCCTATATCGATAATATCCCAGGGGAGTGTCTCCCGGGTCTGGTATTTTCTTGAAGTATAGTATCCTATTTCCACACCATTATTTTTAAAAGCATCATACCAGGCTTGTTTATGGAACATATCAGTCCAGTTATCAAACCTGGCGCCATTTTTCCATGCATCTTCAATTACATCGGCTATCCTGTCATCTCCCCTGGATAACGCACATTCTATCCTGCTCCTTTCGGGGTCGCTCCAGCTGATATTGATATACTTCTGCTTTGTATTATCCAGTACCAGCCTGAACTTTTTATCCAGTTTTTCCGGTTCATCCTGGGAAGCCCATTGAAAAGGGGTGAATGGCTTGGGATTAAACACATTTATACTCACCTTCATACTGAACCTTTTTCTCTTTTGCCCGATCATGGAATCCCTGGCCCTGAAAGCTATCCTTTTGATGAGTTCCGCTATCTCCAGTACATCCTCTTCTGTCTCTCCAGGCAGGCCTATCATAAAATACAGTTTTATTTTATCCCATCCCTTCCTGAAAGCGGAATCGATGCAGTCCATTATCTCTTTCTCGGTTATGTTTTTGTTTATTATATCCCTCATCCTCTGACTGCCGGCTTCCGGGGCAAAGGTAAGCCCTGTCTTCCTTCCCTGATGCACCAGTTCCGCCATATCCACAGTGAAGCTGTCCAGCCTCATGGAGGGCAGGGACACAGACAGCCTTTCATCCCCTGCACCTTTTGATACTTCCTTTACCAGTCTTTCCAGTCCTTTGTAGTCTGAGGTTGAAAGTGAAAGGAAAGATATCTCATCATATCCAGTATTGTCAAGACCTTCCAGGGCCTGCTCTATAAGGCTTTTAACATCCCTGGGCCTGACAGGTCGGTATATGAAACCTGCCTGGCAGAACCTGCAGCCCCGGCCGCAGCCCCGCATTATCTCTACAGCATACCGGTCATGCACCGGCTTTATATTGGGTATCACTGGCCTGGTGACTATCCTGGCACTATCAAGATCAGGAAGGAGGGCTTTTTTTACCTTGACCGGGGGGTCTATCTTCTCTATGCTGCCGCTACTGCTATAATAATATTTATAATGGGAAGGTACATATATGCCGTCCAGCCTGGATATCTCATCAAGGAATGCATCTTTATCAATGATGCCTGCCCTGAAACGGGCCGTGCTTTCCAGGACAGGGATGATCACCACCTCGCCATCACCTATGACCATGAAATCCATAAACCTGGACATGGGAGCCGGATTTACTGCAGCAGGACCTCCGGCACATATGATGGGCCCTCCGGCAGGTCTTTCTTTTGCCCGGACCTCTATTCCGCCCAGGTCAAGCATATTAAGTACATTGGAATAAAGCAGCTCGTGCTGGAGGCTGAAACCTATAAGGTCAAAACAGTCCAGGAATATGCGGTTTTCCAGGGAAAACAGTAAAACATCTTTATGTCTCAGGCGTCCTTCCATATCCTTGAAAGGGGCAAAGACCCTTTCTGCCGAAAAAGACGGATGCCTGTTTATGATGTCATAGAGGATCTGCAGCCCCAGATTGGGCATCCCCACTTCATATATATCAGGAAAGGCAAGGGCTACCAGCATCATATCTCCCCTTAATTTTTCCAGGTCCTTACTGGAAATCCCTATTTCATTGCCTATATACCTGCCCGGTTTTTCGATGCCTTCCAGAAGCTGTGCTAGCTTATTATACTCTAAAAACTTAAATTCCCTCATTTTTCCCTTCTACAATGAATCGGAAAAATCATCATAGGCGATCTCATGGTCCTTCCTGGTGTCCCGGTAGATATTGACTGTCGATACCAGGGCTATTCCCAGCATGGTGGATACCAGGCTGGAGCCCCCTGAGCTTAAAAACGGCAGCGGTATTCCTATTATAGGCATTATCCCCACCGTCATGC
>Ga0180438_10012538_pt1 | contig 10075 bp, 10 predicted proteins | sample SS_ome_12_FD_132455 | JGI IMG/M metagenome (GOLD analysis project Ga0180438, IMG submission 132455) | Hypersaline lake sediment archaeal communities from the Salton Sea, California, USA - SS_3_D_2 metaG | ecosystem: Environmental > Aquatic > Non-marine Saline and Alkaline > Hypersaline >...
ATTGGGATATGATCAAAAAATATATTAAAAATCAGTAATTCCTATATGTTAAGCACCGGCCTTTAGGCCGGTGTCTTTACTCTTATCTCAAATTCCTTTCCCGCGCAAAATCGCGGCATAGCTCCATGGCTAAGCACGAGAAGTGGGATAGTAGCTCCTTCGGCAGGCTCAGGACAGGCGCCCGCATGCCATTCAGTGCGCTACCGGAATAATACCGTTCTAAAATATTAACCTGCCAAAATTCAAAGGCAATCTTTCTTATAATAGTATGATATTGTATCTTCCGTTCGTTCCGAGTGCCTGGCGAACCGGGGAGGCGAAGACAGGTGTATCGAGGGATGCCGCAAGTATTCATGAGGAAAATATCATTTCTAAATGGTAGTGGAATTTCTTAGAATGGTATTAGAGGAGAGACATTGTTACATGGATTGATGATTTTGTGAGAGAAATGGGAATTTAGTGAGCCAAAACTGTTTCCTGACTCACCATGTCTATGTTATCGACGGATAAGGTCTTGCAAGATTTCTTTTAGCTTTCTATTTGATTCCTGCTCTAATTTATTACGAATATACTCCTTATCAAATGTTGATCCTTCTTTAATGATGACACACTCTTGGTCTAAAAATGCCTTTTCAAGCTGATCTCTTTCTCTTTCATATTCTGATACATCTTTGCCCAAACGGGAAATAGCTTCTACGAGTAATGTTACTACAAATGCACCGCCACCGCAGATTAATGCTCCCATTCCGACATACTCAGCTTGATTGTGGCGTTCGGAAGCCATGCTTCCAACTGCTGCGCCTGCACCGGCACCTAAATAACCTAATACCACTGGCCAGCCAAGGCCTGGTCCGGATTTAAGATCTTTAATTACATCCACAACTGTTTTATGACGGTGATGTAATGCACGATATTCTTCAAGCATTGAGTCATACTGCTGGCTTTTTTCTTGGCTTATGCCGAATTCCGAAGGACTAAAAAATGGCATTTCAGTTGGATTGACGCAGTTGCTTAAGCTTGAAGAAAGTACTAGTAAGCATGATAAAGGAGTAATATATTTAATCATCGTGATTATCCTTTGTTTGTTAAAAGTGATACTACAACAGTAGATAAGTATAATCCTATTTCACATGCTGTAAACATGGTGGATGTAACTTAAGCAAGATGTTAGTCGATTTCTCCTCAAAATACAAAGTGAAATAATTATAAGCTTTCCGCATTATTTCATACGGGCTGATAAATTTGTGTTAATCTAGTAATCATCAACATGCTCATTGAATGTAAGCTCAAAAAATCTATGTGAAAGGTACATGTCGTGAAATTTAACATTGTGTCAGAAACATTTCAGTCGATTGAGCAAGAAAGTTCACGGCTTGCGATGACGCAGCTGCTAGCTGATTTGCTAAGGCAGGCAACACCATCAGAAGCTGCCATTATTTGCAATATTTCTTTAGGGCAATTGCATCCTCCGTATATTGGTACACAATTTAACATGGCTCAAAAAGGAGTTGTACGAGCTATTGCCAAATTTTTAGGTGAATCTGAATCAACTGTTCTTTCGAATGCAAAAAAATTGGGTGATGTCGGTTTGGTTCTCGGGCAATATTCATGGCAGAGCGATGATGAACTTACGGTTCACCAAGTATATTCAGCATTAGAGGAAATCGAAAAAGCGGCAGGAATAGGATCGCAGGAAGCAAAGATAGATAGACTTTTTCAATTGCTCAAACAACTTGATCCGATTTCAGCTAAATATATTGCGCGTATTATACTTGGCAAGCTTCGTCTTGGGTTTTCTGATATGACCGTTGTTGATGCGCTTTCATGGATGGTAGCCGGGGATAAATCATTACGGCCTATCATTGAGCATGCGTATAATATCTGTGCAGACATAGGTCTTATTGCTTCAGATTTAAAGGAGCATGGCATTGAAGCTTTTGAAAAAATGAAAATCCATATTGGCATTCCAATTATTCCAGCGGCTGCAGAACGTCTTCCTACAGCGCAAGCCATCATGGAAAAGATTGGCCCTAAGGTAATAGCGCAGCCAAAGATTGATGGATTCCGTCTACAGATACATATTGATAATACCGGAAAAAAACCGGTTCTTCATTTTTTTTCTCGCAATATGCAGGATATGACAGGGATGTTTCCGGATCTCGTTGAAGCATTCGAAACATTTAAGTTGCAGCAAGTAATTTGCGAAGGTGAGGCTATTGCATATGATCCTAACACCGGTACATTTTTACCATTTCAAGAGACGGTTAAGCGTAAAAGAAAGCATGGTATTGAAGAAGCAGCTCAAGAATTTCCGTTGCAGGTGTTTATTTTTGATGTTCTTTATCTAAATGGAAAGCCGCTTCTGGATGTAGGCCACGAAGAACGTAGGCAGAAAACAGTGGAGGTATTTGGTCAAACAGAAAATCCTATTGTTCGTGTGATAGAAGAAAAGATGATAACTTCTTCGCAAGAGCTACTTGATTATTTCAATCACAATATTGCAGCAGGCCTTGAAGGTGTTGTTGTCAAACGGCCGGATGCAATCTATCAGCCGGGAAAAAGGAATTTTAACTGGATTAAATTAAAACGACAGGAAGAAGGTCATTTAGAAGATACGCTGGATTGTGTTATTCTTGGCTATTATGCGGGAAGTGGAAAGCGTGCAAAGTTTGGTATAGGGGCTTTTTTGGTTGGAGCCTACAGCAAGCGTGAAGATCGATTTGAAACTATTGCAAAAATCGGAACGGGTCTTAAAGATCATGATTGGATAGATCTTAAAAAGAAATGTGATGAATTAGCGATTGCTCATAAACCGGTCAATGTTGAATGTTCCAAAGAAATATACCCAGATGTATGGGTTGAGCCTGAAATTGTCTGTCTTATAAGAGCAGATGAGATCACAAAATCTCCTGCTCATATGGCAGGAAAAACTGAAAAAACGGAAGGATATGCATTACGTTTTCCTCGATTTATGGGATATCGTCCTGATAAATCGGCTTTTGAAGCGACAACAGTAGCTGAGATTGAACAGATGTTTAAAAATCAATATGCTCGCTGAACTTACTCCGGATTTTTTGGAAACATAACATTATGGAAAAATTCAGCTGCTTCACGAGGATCTTCTGCATTGACTATGCTGCTGCCGATGATGATTCCATCAGGTTTAATCTTGAGAATATCACTTATATTATCTCGATTTATTTTTGCTGATACAAATACAGGAACCGCAGAATTACCTCTTACCATTTCCCATTGCTCCAAAAATACGAGAGATTCAGCGGCATCATAAGGCTGGTGGAAAAGAAGTGCATCGATACCAAGGTTTTTAGCTTCAAGTGCAGATTGCCCAACAGAACTTGAATCAAGTAAATCAAGCATCACTTTTTTATTGAATGAATGTGCTGCGGAGGTAACCGAATGAATAACCTCTCTGCTTGTGCCTGCCATTACTGTGACCCAGTCAGCATTTGCGTGAGCAAAAAGTGTAACTGCATACTTACCTCGGTCTACTATTTTTGAGTCAACTAGAATGGTATGTTGAGGATATAATTCTTTGAATTGCTTGACTGCATCAATACCATATTTATAAATCAATAACGTGCCGATTTCAAAAATGTCGACGTAGTCTGCAATCTGTGAGGCAACATGCTGTGTTTCTTCAAGATCGGTTACATCGAATGATACTTGTAATTTCATGCTCCTCCTCGCTAACATATTATTTTTTGGTTTTCAACAATAGAGATATGCCTAGTATATCAGTCTTTATATTTTTTGAAAAAAGCTAGTTTTCCTCTCGTGTGTCACGATTTAACAAATTCATTAAATTATGCGTCTAGAACCATTTCACGAATATTTAGAGCCTCGCGTAAAAATTCTTTTTTTACGGGAAGGAAGAAATGTTTGATGTTGAGAATATAAAGTGCATTTTTTAGTTTCATTATATCCTTTTTTACGTACACGGCAGGTAAAATAAAATTTTGAGTTTTATCTGTCAATGAGATGCCAAGTGGTACATACACTTTTTGAGGTGCTGCGACTATCCATACAGTACCAGCAGGAATACTGAGACTTTCGGGAAGAGATACTTCTTCTGTTTCCCAATAAAAGTTTTCTGTTTCCTCGTCTTGTTTGCGTTCACATTTATAGAGCTGTGCCGGTGTTCCTTCTTCTAATTTCCAATGATGTATGGTGCTTCCAATCATTACTATTGGTGTCAGGCGCGTTGTAAACAATAGCTGCACGATTGGTTTTGTTTCTTTATTCGGAAAAAGAATTTGACCGTTGTAATTCGAGACAGTTAGATATCCTCTGTATGCTGCAAAAATCCCTGAAGTCCGCGGATCATGCATGAGACTTTTTATGCTATAATATGCTAATCGAGCGGGCTGTTTTATTTTTTCGGCATTACGAGCAATTTTTTGTGGTGTAATCACGCTAGGGTAGGGACGTAAGAATAAGCTTATTACATGTGAAGCGTTTATATGGTTGCTGATATAGCATAGAAATGCTATTATACAGAACATTCTTAACCTTTTTTTCATAGAATTCCTTGCTATGACATATGTTTTTGTTTCATTATTCATTATTGATAGTCTAGCAAAGTTTGAAAATAAAAATCTATAGTTAAGGCCTAAAGGGTGAAAGACACAAAGAACATTCCCGAAATTGATAAAAAATGGAAGAGATTTCAGAAGCACTTTAACCTTCAAGAGAAACAGATAGAAAAGTTTCAACGATATAGTTTAATGTTGCAAGAATGGAACAAAAAAATAAATTTGACTGCTATTTCTGACCCAGGTGACATTATAACCTCTCATTTTCAGGACTCCTTGATGCTCAGTCATTTTGTCGAGATTAACGATATCTCTATGCTCGCCGATGTGGGTGCAGGGGCCGGCTTTCCTTCCCTTCCGCTTAAAATCTGTTATCCTCATCTGTCTATTGTACTCATTGAAGTGATACAAAAAAAGATTCAATTTTTACACAAAATTATTGATACGCTTGAATTGTCCAATGTTGAGATTTGCGATCTTGATTGGCGCACTTTTTTGCGAAGCACCGATTATCCAATTGAACTCTTTTGTGCGCGAGCTTCGGTTTCTGTTGAAGAATTAATTCGTATGTTTAGTCCGATATCACCATATCACTCTGCTCAATTAGTGTATTGGGCTTCCAAAAATTGGGTCATACCTGAATTCGTGCAACCATATGTATGTCGTCAGGAGCAGTATACTATTGACAACAAACAACGGCGTTACATATTTTTGCAGTCTCCAGCTAGGAAATGATTATGTTCTATTGATGATACTGATAATCACAATCACTATGTTTGAGCAATAAGTATTAATAAGCAAGAAAGGATTCATCATCATGATTGGTGACACAAAAAAATATTATGGAGAGCGATTTACAAAGATTTTGCGCTATTTTTTTCCGGAATTTGTTACTGCTCTTCTGATTTATTCTCTTCCCTTATTGCTCGATGCATTTTTTGTTGGTTTTTTAAAATCTACTCCGAGTTACACGGTTCTGGGGGCTTCAAATGGCTTGGTGCGCCTTTTAATTAAAATGGCTGAGGCGTTTGCTGTCGGAACACTTGTTTTAACTGGACAGTATAATGGTCAAGGTAAGTTCAAAAGAGCTGGAAATGTTTTGCAAGATGCTTTTTGGCTGACCGTAATCATAGGAGCTGTCATTGCGGGCATTCTTTATTTTGGAGCTTATTGGATTTATTGGTGGCTTGGCGTCTCTGAAGAATTGATCTATCTTGGGATTCCATTTTTGAGATTGAGGGCGATCGGCATCTTTTTCACCTTTGTATCCTTTTCAATCATCGGTTTTTTGCGCGGCATAAAAAATACGAGAGTTCCTATGTTGATATATGTCTGTGGATCTATCGTATTTGTTCTTTTTGATTTTGTGCTTATTTTTGGAAAATTAGGTCTGCCTGCTATGGGATTATATGGTTCTGCAGTTGCATCCATAATACAATCGGTTGTTATGGTTGTTGTGGCAGTTGTTTATGTTCTTTATACTCCAGCTGTACGTCAATATGCTATACAACTCAAACCACACTTTCCCTCTATTGTATATATAAAGGAGCTTTTAGTTCTCAGCTGGCCGGTAATGGTGGATAAATCGATTTTAGCAACAGCCTATATTTGGCTTTTTAAAATGATATCAACTATGGGTACCGCTGCCTCGGCAGCTTATAATGCGGTGCGCGACATGGAACAATTTACCTTTTTGCCAGCTGTTGCATTTGCTCAGATTATCACGCTTCTTGTCAGTAACGATTATGGTGCAGGGAGATGGCGAGATATCAGATATAATCTTTATAAAGTATTTTTTATGGCCTTTTCGATGGTCGCCGTACTTTTAGTAATATTCTCCATATATTCTACACAAATTGTTCAGTTGTTTGACAAAAACAACGATTTTACGGAGCTGGCTGCGCGTACCTTCCCCCTTTTGAGTATACTTGTCTTCTTTGATGTGCTACAATTGATACTGGCGGGTGCGTTGCGTGGGGCAAAAGATGTTCGTACGGTAATGATGGTGCGGCTTATTGTGTGCAGCGTTTACTTTGTGCCGGTGTCCTATATGCTTTCGATGCTTAACGTAACGGATTTAACTAAACTTGTACTCATATATTCATCATTTTATGTTGGCAATATGTTTATGAGTATTATGTATATTTGTCGTTTTCGTAGTGGAAAATGGAAGAACCATCCCATACAGGAAAATTAAATGACTAAAGTTGCACGTGATGAGGTCTTAAGAATAGCATATCTTTCAAGAATTGCCCTTAAGGATGATGAGATAAGACGAATGGCTAAAGAGCTGGATGAAGTTGTTACGTATGCTCACAGAGTGTGCGATATTGCTGCTGAGGTGACGGCTAAAGTCCACAAAAATATAAACGTGTTCAGAGAGGATATGATTATTTCTGATGACGCAGAGGCAATACAAGCCCAAGCGCCGGAGAGTGCGGAGCATTTTTTTGTGGTGCCGGCAGTTCTTGAAACGAATGAATAAGGGATATGGTTATCGCTATGTTCCCCAAAATCATGAAATGATAGGCGACAACTATGAAAATTAATCCATTTGCTACGATCAAAGAGCTCAAAAATCAAATAAGTGATAATGAAATTTCTTCTAATGAGCTCCTTGAGTTTTGTATTAAGCGTTTTGAACGCTACGATGAAAAAATAGGATCTGCTTTAGAAATTTTTGAAAAAGATTCAATCGAGCAACAGTCTTGTAAACAAGGTATGTTATTCGGAATTCCTGGGCTGATAAAAGATAATATCGCCCAAAAAGATCGACGGCTTGGCTGTGCATCAAAAATTCTTGAAGGATTTGTTTCTCCCTATGATTCAACTGCAAGCTCATGCTTAAAAAAGGAAGGGGCTTTTCTCATTGGTCGTGGTAACTGCGATGAATTTGCAATGGGCACTTCTGGTGAAACTTCAGCATATAAAAAAACCGCTAATCCTTGGGATTTGTCGCGGGTAGCGGGAGGATCGAGTTCAGGGCCTATTGCAGCTGTTGCTGCAGGATTTGTTCCATGGGGCCTTGGATCTGAGACAGGTGGATCAGTAAGACTACCTGCAGCATTTTGTGGCATTGTTGGTCTTAAGCCAACTTATGGCTTAATATCACGTTACGGATTGGTAGCATATGGATCTTCTCTCGATCAGATTGGGGTTGCTACTCGTACCGTATCTGATAATGCAACAGTCCTTTCGGTGCTTGCTGGACAGGATCTTCATGATTCCACAAGTTTGGCTGTAAATAAAAAAGATTATACGCAGGCTCTTGATGGCAAGTTGCGCGAAGGCTTGAGTATAGGTGTTGTTGATAATGCTTTAGAAGCTCAAGGATTGGATCCTGAAATCAAAAAGATTGTTCAAGAGGCAATCAAGCAGTTAGAAGATCTTGGCGCTACGATTGTACATCTCACGTTACCAGCAATGGAGTACACCGCCGCTGCATACTTTATTATTAGTCGTGCTGAGGCTGCATCAAATTTAGCTCGTTTTGATGGTGTGCGCTATGGAATGCGTGCAAAAGATGCGCGAACGTTATTGGAACTTTATGAGAACACCCGTCATGATGGCTTTGGAGATGAAGTTCAACGGCGCATCATGGTCGGAAATTATGTACTTTCTGCAGGTCATCAGGATGAATATTATGGTAACGCAAAAAAAGTACAGCAAGCTATCAGACGTGAATTTGAGGAAGCTTTCAAGAATGTTGATCTGCTTGCAATGCCGACTCATTCAATTCCTGCATTTAAGTTTGATGCATTCAAAGACAACAAGTTGGCACTTGATTTGCTCGATTATTACACCTTGCCTGTGAATTTAGCAGGAATTCCTGCGTTGTCTATCCCGTGTGGATTTACTTACAACAAGCTACCGGTAGGGTTCCAGCTGATTGGCCCACATCTTTCTGAAGAACTAATTTATCAAACTGCATATGCCTATGAGCAGCAAACACCATGGCATACCATGCATCCTAAAGGATTTGAATAATCCTACTGACAGGAGCTCCACGTTTTATAAATATGGCTTTTTATGAGATGTTATGAATTATTTTTGTGAATACGCTTCAATAAACCACAGATTTTTATCCAACATTTTTGCAAAATCAACATAAATCTCATTGGTGACCATATCATTAAGTTCATCGGTAAGATCTATGTTTTTACGGGCTAGCTCGCCCAGAATCGCCATGTTGTGAGTTAAGTGCTCTATATGATCTTTTGCTGAAAAAATATCCGTTGGATAAACTCTTAATTCAGTATTATTTACCGTCGCTTGAATCGTTCCGAGTGCGGTTCCACCAAGTGCCATTATCCGTTCTGCAATTATATCTACGCGATCTTCAACTTCTTCGGCAACTTTATCAAACAGTAGATGTAATGAGATAAATGATTCACCTTTTATATTCCAATGCGCTTGTTTCAATTGTGCGTAAAGATCGGATGCTGAAGCGAGCGTTTTATTGAGGATGCCTACAATTTCTATTCTATCTTTTTCGGGAAGGCTCATTTTGGTAAAATGCATAATACTTTTCATTGTGTTTCCTTTTTTAATTGTTGGGACATTTTTGTTTTATTCTACAAAAATTATAAGAATTAAATCAAGTCGCAAGATATTCTTTAATACGATCAGGATAATCTGATATTATGCCATCTACGTTGATATCAATCATTCGTTTGATGTCTGAAGGATCATTTACCGTATAAGGAATTACCTTCAATCTGTGTTCATGAGCTTGCGTAACAAAGTCTTTGTATAACGAAACATATGATACTGCAATCAGAGAGATAGGAATCTGTTCCATAATATCAAGCCAATTTTCAGTTGCGTTTGAGATAATTGCCATAAGCTGAATAGTAGGTAATAATGAATGAATTTTTTTCAAAGGGATAAGATCAAAGGATGAAATAATAAAATTATTAGGTTGCCATCCGCTGTTAACATAGCTGTTAATGATTGAATACAGAAATGGTACGCAAGCAGGATCTTTGATTTCTATATCTGCAATCGCTTGCTTGTTAATCAGATCAAGAGCTTCTTGTAGCGTAGGGATTTTTTCATGATTGCCAGCATCATATTTTTCTAATTCACTCAGGGACAATTCAGCTATGCTGCCAGATCCATTCGTTGTGCGATCTATCGTATCATCATGCATCAAAACCAGTTGATCGTCAGCTGTTTTATGGATGTCAAATTCTATCGCATCAACCCCTATATCCAAGGCTTTCTTGATTGAAGCGAGCGTATTTTCTAGTGCATGGCCACATGCACCGCGATGACCTATTATTAACATAGAAGTTTCCTTTATTGTTCATGTCAGTTAATCCAACTTATTTATTCTATACATTGATTAAGATATTTTTTCTTAGTATTTGCATTGGACTGCCTTTAGCTCTTAATCTAAGAGCTAATCCGAAAATTCCACACATCTTAAAAATCCTTAAAGAGCAAGCTATCTGAAGCGCCGCTCGAGCTGAAATTAGAGTCTTTGACCAACAAATTTTTAGTCCTCTGAACCAAGCAAG
>Ga0180438_10012539_pt1 | contig 10075 bp, 9 predicted proteins | sample SS_ome_12_FD_132455 | JGI IMG/M metagenome (GOLD analysis project Ga0180438, IMG submission 132455) | Hypersaline lake sediment archaeal communities from the Salton Sea, California, USA - SS_3_D_2 metaG | ecosystem: Environmental > Aquatic > Non-marine Saline and Alkaline > Hypersaline >...
TCCACTCCGCTGATACAGTACACGATAGTTCATCGGACACGCCTTTGCGAAGTTTTGGTCAACTTCTAGTGTGTTCGATGAACTCCTTTTTCTCAACCTCCAAACATGTCCTCCCCTCAGCCCTAAAAGGGGGAGGGCTGGGGTGGGGGTGGTACCGCCGAGCAGAATAGGCTCCACAGATGTGGAACGTCGAGAATGACAAAGCCCCGGTTCGAGGGTGCTTGCACACCTATCGCTTCATGCTATACTGAGTTTGATGACGAATGACGACCGCTATGAACGCCTGATACAGCGTGTGGATACCCTCCACAGGTGGCTGGCAGACGTGGGCCTGGACGGCTTATTGGAGCCTCTGGCCCAGACGATGCGCCCGCTTGGACCGTTAGGGGCACACCTCTTGTGGTTGGTACAGCCGGGCCTGGGCGCCTTCGACCCCTCGCTGTCGCAGGAAGCGGGTGCTCTGGCCGACGTGCTGGAAGACCCACTCGCGTTCGACCATCTGTTATCACAGGCAACGACCGGAACCGGGCGAACGGCAGGAACCGAGTAAACCATGACTTTGGATTTTGTAACCCAATCAGATCTCCTCACCCTGGGAATGCTGGTCGTCGGCTTGCTCCTGTACGCCATTTTCTTCCTGCTGGCTCGCCTGGGTCGTCTCCAGCCAACCCTGCGCCGTCTGAGCGCCTACGAGGCGCTGGAAGGGCAGGTAGGCGAAGCCGTCGAGAGCGGGGGACGGGTGCACGTCTCGCTGGCGGGCAACAGCATCGTAGACGAGAACACCGCCACCAGCGTGGCCGGTCTGGACCTGCTGGGGGTGGTCGGCGAGCGCTCGGCCATCAGCGACCAGCCAGCCCTGGGAACCACCGCCGACGCCACGACCTTACCGGTCATCGGCGACACGATTCGCCACGCCGCCGCGCGCAAAGACGCCCTCGAAGACTACGACCCTGGGGCCGCGCGTCTGGTCGCCCTGGACCCACTCAGTCTGGCTGCGGGCACGACCAGCCTGATCGTCGACGAGAACGTCACCACCAACATTCTCATCGGCTCGTTTGAGAGCGAGGCCATCCTCATCACCGAAGCCGGGTCGCGCCGGGGCCTGTCACAGACCGTCGCCAGCGACAGGCTAGAAGGGCAGGCTGTGGGTTACGTGGCTGCCGACCACCCGCTCGTCGGCGAGGAGCTTTACGTCGCGGGGGCCTACCTGACGGACAAGCCCACGCGCTTGGGCAGTCTGGTGGCCCAGGACGTCTTGCGCTGGCTCATCGTGATCGGGACCATCGTCATCGTCGTCCTGCGCTCCATCGGCAGGTAAGAGACCATCTACCAGGGGGACTAGCGAGTGAAGTACATTCTGCCGGTAGCCATCGTCATTGGGGTAGGGGTGGTGACGCTGACCTCCTTCTTCGTCGACAACGTCACCCTCAGCCTGGTGCGCCTGGCCCTGACCGATTGGGTGGTCATCCTGGCAGGTCTGGCCTTGCTGGTGGGGGTGCTCAACCTGTTGCTGGTCAACATGCGCAAAGCCCAGTTAGGCTCCAAAGGCTGGCCCTACAGCCTGGTGGTCGTGGCGACCACAATAGGCGTCATGGCGATAGGCTTGCTGGAGGGGCCAGAGGCAACCTTTGACCCGGCCAGCGTGACCCAGGTGATTTTCAACGGCATTCTGGTCGCCACTCAGGCATCGCTGGCCGGGTTGGTCGTTTTCTTCCTGGTTGGCGGGACCACCCGCATGCTCGGCAAGCGGCGGGAGATGCTGTCGGTAGTGTTCCTGGTCTCGGTTTTGATCGTCTTGCTGGGATGGCTCCCCCTGCCGCTGGTCCAGAGCAGTCTGCTGCCCGCGATTCGTAACTGGGTATTGCAGGTGCCGACCACAGCCGGAGCGCGCGGTATCTTGCTCGGCGTGGCGCTGGGCACGACGATGGTTGGCCTTCGCGTCCTGACCGGCGCTGAATGGCCTCATAAAGAATAGTCCAATAGGTGTTACGGTGATTACCTGCCCAAACTGTGGGAGAGAGAATCCAGAAACCGTCCGGCTGTGCAGCTTCTGCGACCACGAGTTGCAGGCCTCTAAAGCCATCAACTGTCCGGTGTGCGGCAGGACGAATGCCCCTGACAACGAGGTGTGCCCGCATTGCGGCACCAACTTGCAGGAGGCCGTGCATTCGCGCGCGGAAGCGAGTCCGGCGGAGGAACCCACACCTGCCGGGCCATCCGCCGAAGAAGACGCAGACGACATCCGCGACCTGTTCTCGGATCTGGCAACCGGCGACACGCCCGAAGCCACCCCCTCTGAACAGCCGTTGGATTGGCTGGTCGATGGTCTTACGGATCAACCAGGCGAAGAAGCCGCCGAGCCAGGCAGAGCGGACGCGCCCGTCCCCGAATGGCTCCAGGAACCAGCCGAGCCTGTTCAACCAGAGACCCCAACGGTATCCGACGACTGGCTCGACGCGGTCCTGAAGGCCGACGACCAGCTCGAGGAAGAAGCCGGGGCGGCACCCGCCGAAGACGACGCGGGCACGCCCGACTGGCTCCCGGAAGCGACCACCACCCCCGCCGCACCCGCCCAACCGGAAGCCGAGCCTGCCTCCGACGACTGGCTCGACCGGGCACTGAGGACCGACGACCCGCTCGAGGAAGAAGCCGCGGCGCCACCCGCCGAAGACGACGCGGGCACGCCCGACTGGCTCCTGGAAACGACCACCACCCCCGCCGCACCCGCCCAACCGGAAGCCGAGCCTGCCTCCGACGACTGGCTCGACCGGGCATTGGGGGCCGACGACCAGCTCGAGGAAGAAGCCGCGCCCCCCGCCGCGACACCCGCCGAGGGCGACGCCGCCGTCCCTGATTGGCTCACAGACCTCGAACCCACCCCTGCTGCACCCGCCCAACCGGAACCTCAAACGGTCTCCGACGACTGGCTCGACCAGGCATTGGGGGCCGACGACCAGCTTGAAGAAGAAGCCGCGCCCCCCGCCGCGACACCCGCCGAGGGCGACACCGCCGTCCCCGACTGGCTCACAGACCTCGAACCCACCCCTGCTGCACCTGCCCAGCCGGAACCTCAAACGGTCTCCGACGACTGGCTCGACCAGGCATTGGGGGCCGACGACCAGCTCGAGGAAGAAGCCGCGCCCCCCGCCGCAACACCCGCCGAGGGCGACGCCGCCGCCGACTGGCTGCCAACAGCGCAACCGTCGTCTCCAGCCGCCGAGGGCGACCCGGATGCGCCCGACTGGTTAGCACAGGTGGGCATTACCTCCGAGGCACCCGCTGGCACCGATGCCGACGCCGACGTGCCCGATTGGCTGTCACAGGTAGTTAGTGACAAACCCGCCCCCTCGCCACCGGCGCAGGAAACCACCGCGCCGGACGAGGTGCTTTTCACCGACGCCCGCCCCCCGGCCCCTGAACAGGACATGCCCGACTGGCTGGCCGCAGTCACCAGGGAAAAGACAGGCCCACTGTCTCTGCCTGAGGGCGAAGACGAACCAGAACCGGTAGAGGCGATGCCGCCCGACGCTGGCGTTGCCGCACGCCCCGCAGACGAGGGCGAGGAAGACATGCCCGACTGGCTGGCCGCCATACGGCCAACCATCCCCCAGACCGCCGACCTCCCGCCCGCCCCCAGCCCCGCCCCATTCGAGGGCAGCTTGGCCGATTTGCTGGCCGAGGACCAAGCTACCCTGGAAGAGGCGATGCCCGCCGAACCAGTTGAGGCAGTCCCCGCCGTCGAACCCGTGGACCTGGAGAGTGGCGACCTGCCAGACTGGCTGCGAGCCGTGCGCCCTGCCGAAGACGGCACCATTGAGGCCGAAGTCGGACCCAGCGACGCCACCGCCGCGTCCGCAGAACTCCCTGAGCAAATGGAGATGCTCAGAGCCACCAGCATCCCCGGTGTGCTCGATCCAGAGGCCGATGTCCGCGAGGAAAACGTCGGCCCGCTCAAAGGCGTGATGGGCGTGGTGGCCCCCGCGCCGATCTTCATCGAGTTGCAGCATCCGGCAGAGGCAGCGGCAGAACCCCCCGTCCAGGTCGACAACGCGCAGGTCGCCTTGCTGCAAGACCTCTTACACCCGGAGGCCGAAGGCGCGCCCGTCGCCGGGGCGCTGAGGAGCGTGCAGGAGACAGCAGGCCGTGGGCTGGTCACGCTGCTGCTGCTGGCCGCTATTGGACTCCCCATCGTCGCCGGGATAACCCCCTTCGACGCACCCGCCACCATCGAAATCCCCGCCGCCGACGCAGCCCGCAGCCTGAGCGCCCTGGATGCGTCCTCCACCGTGTTGCTGGCCTTCGAGTACGACCCATCGCAAGCGGGCGAAGTCGGTGCTGAAGCCGAAGCCCTCATCACCACCCTGATGGCCCGCGACGTCACGCTCTACGCCGTCAGCACCCAACCCACCGGCCCGGCCATCGCCCAAGACCTTCTATCGGGTCTGGCCGAAGAACAAGGCTACGTTTACGGCGAAGACTACCTCAACCTGGGCTACGTTTCGGCCAGGGCCACCGGCGTGCGAGGGTTGGTGACAGGCGGAGCGGCAGAGACGATTTCCCCCCTAGCCTACGACTATAAGGGCGCAAGCACAGGCTTTGCCGGTGCCCGGCTGGCCGACCTGGACCTCGACATGATCGTCCTGCTGGCCGGAACGCCGGAGTCGGTGCGCATGTGGGTCGAGCAAGCCGGTAATCCAACCGGCATCCCGATGGTGGCCGCCGTTGGCGCAGGCACAGAGTCGATGACCCTGCCATACTACCACCAGGGCCGCCAACTGGAAGGCGTCGTCAGCGGGTTGGCGGGGGCCACCAGCGTGACCCTCACCACCCAGGACGTGGAATTATCGCCAGCCCTCGACACCCGCATGAACGCCCAGGTCGCCGGAGCGCTGGCCGCCGGGTTGGCTCTAGTGATCGGCATCGTAGTTCAGATCTTTGCGGGCAGGTCTCGACGGCCATAGGAGCACCGATGATAGACCTTTCTCCAGAGTTAGCTGACATGCTTGGCGGCGCGCTTGGTTTCGGCTTCAGCGTTGCCATCCTCAGCTACCTTATTGGCGACAACCCGCTCTACCGGCTGGCGCTGCACGTCTTCATCGGTGCGGCGGTGGGCTACACCGCGCTGATCGTCGTCCACCAGGTGCTCGTTCCACGTCTGGTCGAGCCATTGACCAGTGGCAGAACCGACGTGATGCTCTTTGCCCTCGGGCCGCTGATCCTGTTCATCTTTCTGGCGCTCAAACTCAGCCCGGCCCTATCGGACTACGGCAACGTCGGCATCGCCGTGATGCTGGGTGTCGGCACGGCAATCGCCATCGCCGGTGCGCTGCGCGGCACCCTGCTGCCGCAGATCGAAGCCACTCAGGTATCGCTCGCGCCCATCACCAGCGTGACCTCGATCAACAATGCGATCATCCTGGTCGGCACCCTCTCGACGCTGCTCTATTTTCAATTCTGGGTGCGCGCCCGACCGAAAGACGGCGTCGAGCGCGTATGGCCCATGCGCATCGTCGCCGGTGTCGGGCGCGTGTTCATCGCCCTCACACTGGGCGCGACCTATGCAGGCATGATCTTGTCGGGCATCTCGCTCTTCAGCGAGCGCCTGATCTTCTTGTGGGATTACATTTCGCAATTTCTGGGATAGCCCTCCATGGCGATTGAAGCAAAGGCCGGCTCCATCCTGGCTATCGACGTAGGAACAGTCAACACCCGTGCCGTTCTGCTCGACACGGTAGGTGGCGTCCACCGCTTTATCGCGCGCGGCGAAGCCCCCACCACCTCCGGTGCCCCCTGGGACGACATCGGCGAGGGATTGCGGGCCGCCATCAGAGACATCATCCACACCACTGGCCGACCGCTTCTGGACAACCTCGAAAACCCGATCATCCCCGAACGTCCAGACCGGTCCGGCGTAGACAGCATCGTCGCCAGCGCCAGCACCGGCAGGCCGGTCAGGGCCATGCTGGTCGGATTGGTGCCCGGCGTCAGCCTGGAGAGTGGACGCCGGGCCGCGGAGGACACCTACGTTCTGATCGAGGACGTGATTAGCCTGGCCGATGGCCGCACCCGCGAGCAGCAAGTGGACGCCATTCTGGCACTCGACCCCGACCTGATTATCATCGTGGGCGGCACCGAGGGCGGGGCCACTCAGGCAATGTCCGAGCAAATCCTGACGGTAGCCATGGCTTGCCTGCTGATGGTAAAGGGAAACAAACCTCGCATCCTCTTCGCGGGCAACACCGCCGTGCAGGAGGAGGTCACCGCCCAACTCGAAGAGGGGGTGGGCATCGAGGTCATCTATGCGCAAAACGTGCGCCCCAGCCTGGAGAGGGAGCAACTCGACGACGTGCGAACGCACCTGGCCGAGTTGGCCCAGGGCTTCCGCGTTTCGAGTTCCAGCGGGTTCGAGGAACTCAGCCGCTGGAGCGAGACCGGCGTCGTCCCCACCGCCAAAGCCTACGGACGCCTCGTCGAGTTCATGGGCAAACGCGCCGACTGGGACGTGCTAGGCATCGATGTGGGCAGCACCTCCACCATCGTCGCCGCCTCGTTGGGCGGGACCTTCCTGCAACGAGTTTGTAGCGAATTGGGCATCGGGCACGGTGCCAGAGGCGTACTGCAAGACATCGAAGCAGAGCAGCTCACGCGCTGGCTGACCGTCGCCCTGGAAGACGAGCGCGACGCGATCAACTACGCCTGGAACAAATGGCTGTATCCCCACACCGTACCCCAGACGCCAGACGACCTGGAACTCGAACTGGCGCTGGCCCGCGAAACCATGCGCGCCGCGCTGAGACAGGCCCGGCCCACCTGGCCGGTTTCTCTGGAGGAGGAATCACTGCCTCGTCTGGGCGAGATCGTAGCAGGCGGCGCCGTCTTGGGCCGCGCCCCCCATCCGGGCTACAGTGCGCTGGCCATCCTCGACGCGCTCCAGCCCGTTGGCGTGGTCAAACTGTGGCTGGATAGCTATGGGGTGGCGACCGCGCTTGGCTCCGTGGCAGAGCTGGCGGCGCGAGCCGCCGTCGAGGTGATTGAATCCGGCGGCCTGCTCAATCTGGGAACCGCCGTATGCACTGCCGGGAGCGCCAGGCGCGGGCAGGTCGTCTTGAAAGCCACCCTCACGCCAGAAGGCGAAGCTGCGGGCGAGAGCATCCCCGTGCGCGCGGGGAGCCTGGTTTCGCTCCCACTCGCACCCGGCCAGCCCGCCCAACTGACGCTGCAACCCCGCGCCCGGGGCACCGGGCTATCCCGGCAGGACCGCAAGCTAGACGTGATAGGCGGGGTGCTGGGTGTGATCGTCGACGCCCGTGGGCGCCCGCTGCCCATCCCTGACGACGCCGAGGAACGACGCGACGTAATGCGCGAGTGGCGCAGCGCGTTTCTGGAGAGCCAGCCATCATGAGTTTGCTGCCCAACCACGGTCATATCCACGACTACACCGTGATTCGTCGCGCCCGGACCCTGTCCCGTCCCGGCGAAATCCTGAAACGACCCGGCCAACCCGTGAAACCGCTCGACGTGGTAGCGCGCGCCATCGTGCCACAAGACCACCACATCATCGACATCTCCAAGCGCCTGCACGTCCCCGTGGACAAAGTCCACCACTACATTCTCAAGCAACCGGGCGAGCCGGTAGAACCGGACGAACCCATTGCCGCCCGGCGGCAGGTAGCAGGGTTGCACCGCCTCATGGTGCGCTCCCCCATCCAGGGCGAGGTCGTCGAGGTCGGCAGCGGAATCATCATCCTGGAAGGCGACCCGGCCATTGTCGAGGTCAAAGCCTCCATACCCGGCGAAGTAGCCGAGGTACTACCCCCCTGGGGCGTGATAATCGAAACCACGGGGGCGCGCCTGCAACTGGCCTGGGGGCACGGCGAGCTTACCTTCAACCAGCTGAGGATACTCGTCCCGCCCCAAGAAGGCGAGATCGACCCAAACGTGCTCGATGACATGGAACACCGCAGCACCATCGTCTTCATCCCGGCCCCCTTGACCGAAGAGCTGTTGCAAGCCACCGTCGGCGTGAACGCTGCTGGCCTGGTAGGGTCCAGCATGGACGCCGGGTTGGTCCCCCTCGTCGAGGAGCTTGACCTTACCGTTGGGCTGACCGAGGGCTTCGGGAGAGTGCACATGTCCATCGAGGCCGCAAACCTGTTGCGGACCAACAATGGCCGCGAGATCACACTCGACCCCGGAACCTCCGGCCACTGGCGCGGCTCGCGCCCTGAGATTATCATTTCATTGCCGCAAGACGACGCGCAGCCCAGCATCCCGGAGCCGGACGAGCTACTGCAAGTGGGCGATAGCGTGCACCTGCTGCGCGGCCCATACAGAGGCGCTGTTGGAAAAGTAAGTGCTTTGCCAGAGCGTCCCCGTCGCGTGCCCAGCGGCCTGCGGCTGAAGGGGGCAGAAGTCGCCTTGGAGGACAACGTGACGACGTTCGTGCCTTTTGCAAATTTGGAGCATCTGGGTTAGCGTTGTGGTTGCGCCCTCGTCCGGCGTACTGAAAATCCCCTAACAGGGAGGAGAGTCTCTCATGGGTCAATTGGACGACGATCTCATTATCCCCGACTTCTCAGAGGACGACGTACCTGAGCCCGAAGTCGCTGCCGAGGAAGCGCAAAACCGGACCTTTCTCATCGCAGCGGGCATCCTGGCGGCTGTCTTCGTCCTGGGCCTGTGTGGGGTGTTGTTCATCATCCTCAGGCCCCAGGAGGGGTTGGAGGATCAGCGGTCCGCCATCGAGCAGACCAACGCGGCCAATATGACCTTCGCCGCAGAGACCGCCATCGCTGCACAGTTCACCGCCACGCCCGCGCCCACCGAGACACCTGCGCCCACAGAGACACTCGCCCTCGGCGCCACAGTAAGCCCGACGCCCCTGCTCGTCGCCACGCAGGCCGAGGAAACCGAAGTCGCCGAGGTGCCAACGCTCAGCGAAACCGAGATCGCTCAGGGAACCACCACGCCCGTCGCCGTCGACACCGCCGCACCGGCCATCGAGGTCACACAACTAGGCGGTGACGGCCTGGCCACCCCGACGCGCATCGTCAGCACCATCGGCGCTGCCGGGGCTGGGGTCGTGACAGCCACCGCCTTGCCAGACACCGGCATCCACCTGGGCAGCGACATGGCCGGGGTCGGCCTGGTGGCCCTGGTGCTGGTTGCAGTCGTATTCGTCGCCCGGCGTCTGCGTCTCTCCTGAATCCGCTAACGGGCAGGATTGCTCATGGCCGGGAGGCGTGACGCCACACCGGACGACTTCGAGGGGCCGGTGAGTCTACCGGCCTCGTTATCTGTACACTCATCGAGACGGCTGACTCTCTACCGGGATAGACACGCGTCCAATTATGCAAACCGTCACCTTCATCCCACGCCCTGACGTAGAGGTACTGCTCGGCGCGCTCACCGGCGCCAACTGCGCCGCGCTCATCGGTCTGAGCAACATGGGCAAATCGACCCTGTTGCGCGCCCTCAGCGACGAAGCGATAGCCAGTCGCTACCAGGTCGAAACCGGACGCCAGGCCAACCTGATCTACGTCGACTGCAACCGCATGTTCGACCTGACCGACCAGGGCTTCTACGAGGTCATTCTGCGCGCCATCAGCGAGAGCATCCACGACCTCGACGGGGACCTTCAGGCACAGGTCCAAGCCTGCTACGAGAAAATCGTCCGCCCAGATTCCCCCTTCGACATCCCCCTCAATTTCAACAACGCCATGACCGCCATCCTCGAAAAGAGCGAGCGTGACATCATCCTGCTGCTGGACGAATTCGACGAGGCATTCGCCGCCCTGGATGGCCGCGTATTCCTCAACCTGCGCGCCCTGCGCGACAAGTACCAGCGCAACCTCTCGTACGTCACCGCCAACGTGCGCCACCTCGGCACCTTCCGCACCACCGCAGACGTGTCCGAATTCGTCGAGCTGTCCGCTGCCTACATCCACGTCTTGGGGCAAGGTCAACGCCCTCCCCCGTTTTGCGGGGAGGCTCCGCGAACTATGGTCCAGCGCTAGCTGGAGCGAGGGGGGTGTCAGCCTCAAGACAAGAAAGGCAGTTGAAAATATCCGTGAAA
>Ga0180438_10012540_pt1 | contig 10074 bp, 14 predicted proteins | sample SS_ome_12_FD_132455 | JGI IMG/M metagenome (GOLD analysis project Ga0180438, IMG submission 132455) | Hypersaline lake sediment archaeal communities from the Salton Sea, California, USA - SS_3_D_2 metaG | ecosystem: Environmental > Aquatic > Non-marine Saline and Alkaline > Hypersaline >...
CCACGATGATCGAAGGACCGCATCTCCGGGACTTCAACACCATTGGTCGCAGTTCTTGCAACACCAGCGTTCACGAAAAGGTTGAACCCTGCATCAGTGCCAGACAGGTTGGTTGCAACTGTCGTTGAGACGACGCAGTTGTAGTAGCTGAAGATGCTGTTCAGTGTGACTGTTGCAGAGTCCTTGAAGAAATTCAGCGAAGCGAGAGCGGGGATAGCAACGGTTGGATTGAAAGTAATCCCTACCACCGCTGGTTGAAAAGAAACAGGATTCGGTGCATTCGGCCAGATTTCTACCGTGGCATCGATGACTGCAGAAGCCTGGGCAGCAACGTTCCCCTCCAGAACGAACTTGCTGTCAGAGGTTCGCAGATACGTGTAGACGAACGCAAGCGCACCGTCGTGATACGTGACACCAGGATTCGTCCCGTGGGAAATCGTCAGGTTCCCGGTCATCGACCGAGTGCCGTTGATCAACAGATACTGCGTATGGTCATCGTTCGGAGCCGCAACATCCAGAAGATCGGTGTGGCTGATCGTCGTCGGATCGATCGGAGTGTTGGTCGGCTCGCCATGTACTGTTCCCATGGTCTAGTCCTCTACGGTGAACTCCGGCTCACTGGGCACACTCAACTCTTCTTCAAGCTCTTCTTCCGGATCATCGCCCAAGCCAAAGTAGTCTTGCACTTTTGACAATACCCCACCGGCCACGCCCCCTGCGACTGGCTGCCCCACCACAGCGCCGACTCCCGCTCCAACGGCGATGTACTTCGCCGTCTTGTTCAGCTCCGCCCATGCCTGCTTCAGCTCTTCCGACATAGCTTGATCGTTCGCGATCTGCTTGATGTACGCGTCCTCACCATCGGTCACGATCTCCGTGTACCCCTGGCCAACGCGCATGAAGTTCGACCTCTTGACGGCCACTACTGGACGTCCTTCTTCCGTGGTGGTATACACCATCTCCATGGTTGTACAGCCGAATAGGAATACGGTCAGCAGGAATATGCCCCTCATTCCTCTTCCTCCTCTTCCGACTCGTCCTCAGGCTCATCTTCCGGCGGAACATCGTCTTCCGGCTCAGGCATCAGCGAGACATCGATCTCTGGCTGCTTGCTAAGACCGAGCACGCCTCGCACCTCGTTGATGGCCGGATCGTCAGGAGCAAGTATCGCACCAGCGCTCGCCATGTCAGCCAACGCGCCTGTGATCTGTTCAACATCTCGGAACTGAATCGGGTCGGTCTTCAACTCTGGCTTCAGCTCCGGATCCCAACCATTCATCTCCCAGATCGGATTGACAAGGTCCTTCTCGAACGTTTCGGCGAGCTCGTTCAATGTGCTGTGAACGATGAGACCGAAATTCTGTGTCTTGTCCCTTGCCAACGCCAAACTCCCCTTGCCGTCTCCGCCCAGGAGGAGATGCTCGACACCCATGATCCGAGCCAGCTCTCGGTTCAGCCGCTCGATCGCCTTGGCCACCGCTTCCGAAGACTGACTGTTGCCACCCTTGAGCAGCTCCAGATTCCAGAGAGGCGTCACTCCGGGTGTACCCTTCTCGTCCTCGGTCTTGTAGACTTGGCTGTCGAGGAGCAGGCCGAGCTCAGGATTCTTGATGTGCTTCTCGATGAACGTGCGGATCGGCTCTGTGGTCTGCGACTTCTGCTCTGGGCTGAGGGCACCAGATTCGATCTTGCTCTGTAGCTCTGCCAGCGGTGCACGGCCAATCGGGATTCCTCTCAGATCCGTCTCGTATCCGTAGCCTTCCAACAGCTGGTACTGCATGAGACGCTTGGCAGGCTCTGCGAGATGGCGAAAGATGCCGAGCCCTTCCGGCGAGTCGTTCAACGAGTCATCGACCATGTACACGAGCTTGTGGCGGGGAAGGTAGATCTCTTGAGATGTCTGCGGGGATCGTTGAACAACACCATGCACCTTGCCCGTTTGCTCAACATCCCATCTTTCGATTGTGATCTGCGGACGCGGAGAGATGTCTTGGTAGCCAATGACTCCATCGTCACACCGACAGGCGGTCCACTCTTGGATGCTGAAGCCATAGTACCGATACATCGCCGCTCGGCGAACGACACGATGCCATGGCGTGTCCATCTTGTAGATGAGTTCTTCGAATCGCTCGGCGAGCTCACGAGAGGCGGGAGTGTCGTCCGGTGGGATCACTTTCCAACCGGCTCGAGAAATCAGGTTCAGAAAGTAACGTGTCCCCGCAGCGATGATCGAGACGTTGCACATGATGTCGCTGTAGGTCTTGTACTTGACCAGGGGTCCAAGCGACGCCTCTTTCTCATCGACTTGAAGGTATCCGGAATGAAGGACCGCCCCATGTACACCGAGCGTCTTGTCAGGCGCAACGGTTGTGGGGCGGAAAATGCCAAGCAGTCGATCTCTGAATGCCATCACTTCGCTCCGATCAGCTCCGGTGCTTGCGGAGTCGCTTGCGGACGCTTCATGACAAGACGTGCGTACGCACGACTCGCTGCGTCGATCTGATCCTTGAACTCACCGTTCGGGAACAAGCATGCCTCGCTGATGAATGCATCATTCCACGACGCTCTCAGCAAGTATAGGTTATGAAGCTCGTTTTGCGCCGCCAGGGGTTGAGCCCTGTCTTCCTTGCTTCCCGTTTCCGGTGAAGACCTGACCTTGTACCCTTGCAGGATGCCTGCGAGGTGTGACTTCTGGCTCTTTCCCGCCTGACCTGGATCTTGCGGAATGTCGATGATGACTCCCTTGCCGTCCATCTCCGCGATCGCCTTGATCCGATCCTCCACCGCTCCAGGACCCAAGCGGAACCGCTGAACGTCCGCGATGTACACACGTCGTTTGATGATCGCCATCTTCACCGCAGCCGTGTACGCTCCGCGGTCTTTTGACGCAGCGAGATCGTATCCCCGAACCCAGATTCCTCCCTCCGGCAACGAGTCGACGAACTGGAAGTCTTCCTTCTTGAAATCCCCACCACCACGTGGCGACGGACGCTGTTGGAGCTGTCCGGCCTCTGCATAGCTGCCGCCCCAGGCGCGGAGAGGTGGCTTCAGATCGTTCTCTACGTGGTCCTTACTGAATCGCTCCGGCCAAAGGAGTTCGCCCTCTTCAGTCCGCCTATCCTGTGGGAATAGCTCCTTCCAGTCCGGTTCATAGCCCTCTGGCAGTGTGTCTTCCTGGGCCAACTCCTCTTCCGTGTACCACTTGGGCACCGCTTCTGCTTCTCGTTGTAACCACGTCACCTTTTCAGGCTGGGGCTCGTGGCTTGGTCGAATGGAAGTGAAGCATCGATGTGTTTTCTCGTACTCCATCGGCAAGCACAACCACTCGTAGCCAAGCTCCTTGCTCAGGATCAGCCCAGAGACGTCACGACTGTGTACACGCTGCATGATGACGATGATGGCCGACTTGTCGGGGTCATTGAGTCGGGTCGGGACAACTTCGGTGAACCACTGGAGAGCGCTCTCCCTCTTGGCCTCCGACTCGCCGTCCTTGATGTTGTGAGGGTCGTCGATGATGAAGCGATCTCCCCGCTCACCGGTGCCAAGGCCACCAACACTGGTCGCGATCTTGAAGCCGGTCTTGTCCGTGTCGAACCGGATCTTCGCGTTCTGGTCCATCATCAGCTTGAACCGATTGTGCCAACAGCGCTGGTACACCTCGGACAGAATGATGTTGCGGGTGCGCCGGTTGTCTCGGACCGTGAGCGCCTCACTGTAGGATGCAGCGACGTATCGCAAGTGTGGCATGTTCTTTGGACCCCACTCCCATGCCGGCCACAGCACGTCAGTCGTCAAGCTCTTCATACACCCAGGCGGCACGTTGATCAGCAGTCGTTTGATCTCACCGTTTGTGACCGCTTCCAGGTGTTCGCAGATGGCGCCCACTGACCACCCATCCACAAAGGGACGCGACTGCGGCTCGATGACGTGCCAGACCATCGGAATGAAGTCCCGCAGACTCTCCTGCGCGTTGGCAGCGCGGCAGGCCAGCGCGATGTCAGGTTCCTTCAGGAGCTTCTCCAGCTGTTTCTGCAAGCTGCTTCATCCCTTCGTCGAGCAAGATCAGAGCGTTCCGCATCTCCCGTGGCAGCTTCTCGACATCCGCCAACAGGTTGATCACGCCTCCGGCCGCAACTGCCGCTCTGGCGTCGACCGATACGTGTTCACGATAGCCTGGATCGTGCTTCTTGATGTGAAGCTCGAGCAGGCGGTCACTGTATCTCACCACGTCACCGAGATGTGTTCCGTCCTTGTCGAAAATTCCACGTTCGACCCATCCTTCGACGCCTCTTCGATGGACTTCGGCTCGGCACTTGTCGGTGTACGCTTCGATGGCCTCAGCCACCTCTTCCACGAAGTCCGCATCGTACCACTCGTACTGTGGATCGCGGAACTTCTGCATGGTCATGTAGGCTACGCCTGCTGCCTTGCAGCTATCGTAGAAGCGTCCTGTCTCCGCCAGCTCTTCGAGGAACCGCTTGCGAGCCGAGGATCCCTTGCCGAACTTGGTGGTGCCTGGTTTTCTGCCCACGTCAGTGTCCTACCTTCAGAGTTGGTGGAATTTTGCACGGAGGACGTGGAGCCAGCGAACAAACGTCGACCGGATTGTCTCCGCGAAATCTCGGACAAGAACCATCCTTCCTCTGCTCCCAGGCGTCAGATGATCACGACGCTTCCACGCAGCAGGCCGATCATCAGACACAACACACGTCCCCTGTTCACACCACACGACACACGATCCTCGGCAGTGCACACCTGGTCAGTGCATGCTCCTCTTGGTGCTGCGCACGTGCACCCTGCTGTCGGCAGCCATGGCCCTGCCCTCGCGTGGTTCGGGCTGCGCTGAGCAACCTGAGCCAACCTGACGCGTGGTGAGGCCTGGTATTCCCTGGTTGCGGCAGGCTGACGTTGGTTGACGCAGACTGATCCCTGGTTGGGCCTGCTACTCCCTGGTTCCTGTGGGCTGACGCCTGGTGACGTTGGCTGATGCCTGGTGACTCCTGCTGATGCGTGGTTGGTGCATGCACCTGCACCTGGATCCTGGCAAGAATTGTGTCCCTGCATTTCCTATCCCCACCCTGCAAATGCAAACTGGGAAACGGCAGCACGGACCTGCACTGAGCAGCATGACGTCGACTGATGCACTGATGCATCATGGCAGCATGCAGTGGCCTGTGTCCAGGCAATGCATATCCCCATTCCACATATGCAAACTGGGAAAATGGCACACTCCGTGCATGATGCACTGACGCATGAGGATGCATCATGCCCTCAGTGCATGACACTGTGTCCCTGCATTTCCTATCGCCAGAAACCAAATGCAAATTGGGAAATTGTGTCCCTCCATGCACGTCGGGACGTGCATCAGTGCATGACTGACAAGGACACTGCGGCGCTGTCCCCTGTGAACGTGCATGACTAGACGTGCACCATGCACCATGCACGTCGCTGTGTCCAGCCAATGCACTTCCCTCTTCGACTATGGAGGCTTGCCAGTTCTCTTGGTGCATCGACCTTGTCCTCAGACACGCACGCGCGCACGATCACAGCCTAGCATACTTGGCTGGGCAGCTCCTCGCTACCCTTCCTCTCCTCCATGTCCTTCAGCCCAGGCAGGACCAGTCAACTGAGCCGAAGGCCAGTCCAGGAATCACAACTCAGCCTACTTACCCTCACAGTCCAACGTTGAGTAGACGAAACTCCAGCGATTCCGAATGGTACTCAACTTTACTTACCCTACTTACCTTCGAAAAGAAGTATATGGAAATCAGCACGAACGTTATAACCTACACAGCTCACACACCAACCCTAAGTGTGCCAAGTTACACAAGCAGAAACAGCTACTTGTGGACACTTCAGTACGGTAAGTGAGGTTGAGTAGGGTAAGCTAGAGAATGTCGCTGACGTCTGGTGTGCGAGGAATTGTTGCCTTCGGCTCTTGCTCTTTCAGAGCTTCGCCTGCTGACCTGATGCGTTGCCATGCTTCAATCAGATGCGTTCGGCAGAGAGCAGACCCAACTCGACCGAAGCCAGGCTCACGATAGACACACCGAGGCTTGTCGCAGTCACCAGGAGCAAGACACGGCCCGAGGTTACGTTCCGCGCTGTTACAGGTAGAGGAACCCCCTGTATCGTTACGTTTCGTAGGTTCTTCTTGACAATCACCTACGAATAGATCTAGCTGCTTGCTCACCGGAACCCCAACATCAGCTTCTCGCCATGTCGTTCTGCACAGCGAGCAGCATAGAAGTAACCACGTGCCCGTGCCAGCCATCGAAGTGGCACGCCCATGGTTGGTTCCCGCCGCAGCACAGTCATGTGATTGGCATACAGCCACAGTCGCTTGCGACCACGACGCCTCAGCTTGTCTGCCAGTCGAAATGCCCGTTGGGCCTCGTCTGGGTTGGGCCAGGTAAGCACAGTCCCACGTCGATTGCCGATGTAGACGCGTCTCATACCAACGAATGCAGCTCACGAGTGAGTTGACGGATCTTGCCCCAGGTTGTCTGCCACCCAAGACACCGTGACCTGCGGACGTCCTCAATCGCGATGTTGAGCAGCCGACACTTCCCATGTCGTGTGAGCACCTTCTCTTCGAGGGGCTCAGCATGGCGACACGACTCACAGCGGTTCGCTCGTGACAGATTGTAGGTGTAGCTCCGCCTCAGCGCCTCAAGATCCGGATCGCTCACCTGTCCCCTCCTGCTCTTTCTGCTCAAGACCAGCCAGCGCGTTGGCGATGGCCTGCCTGAAGAAAGGATCAGCACCCGTCACGAACAGTCGCAGCTGCTCCCACGTCATCCGAACGTGTGCATTCAGAACCTGGCTGCCGTCCGCCACGCGACGAGAAAGCACCAGAGTCAGACCAGTCGAGCCAAGGGACACGGCCCATCGGTCACAGCCAGGCAGCCCTGCCTCCAGCAAGCGCAGGCCAGGGATCAGCGCCCCAACGTCTAGCCCCACTGGAGTCGAGCGGTCGAGAGAGGATACGAGCTCCTGAGCGTTGGCCAGCAGCTCTTGGTCGATCATCTTCTCCTTCATCGGTTCAGAACTCCCCATGCGAGGTGGACCTGCTTGATCTGGTAGAGGCAGTCTTCCACCGCTGAGTGCCGGAGCTCGGTCCGTTCAAGCTCAACCATGCCTTGTTGGGTGGCTTGGTCGATGATCGTGCGGACACATCGCTCCTGCCTGTGGTGCCATGGCGCACCCATCTTGCACCTGCGCAGCGCAGACTGAAGGATCACGAGATCGAACGACGGTCCCTTCGCCCAGATCCGCGTCTTCCGATCCGCTTGAAGAGTCTTGCCGTACCAGTCCATGAACGCAATGCAGGCCGCAGTCAGGTCCATCGCGTCAGGACGAAGCCACGTCTTGACAGCCTCCTTGTCTTGGTCGAGCCACCAGAGCACGGTCCGTGGGTCAATCTTCATGCCCATCTCGGACGAGGACACGAGTGACACCGCCAGGTCAAGCACTTCGCCGACCTGTCCGGTCTCGATGTTGAAGCCAACTGCGCCAATGGCCACGATTGCCCCTCGCGGCGGACGCCCCATCGTCTCCAGGTCAATCATCAGATCCGTCATCACAACTCCTTCTTCACGTAGACACCGACCCCACTCGGACAGTCACAGGTGTGGATGGACCAGACAGTCTCCTCGATGATCTCGATGATGTCGTCGCGATCGACCTCGACCTTCCGAGCGATGGCGTTCTCTTCGAGCATCCTGATGTAGCCAGCCAGGTCGTTGCCTCGCAGCGGACCACGAGCCGTCTGCATCCCGCATTCCTGCTTCATCTCCTCCGCCCAGTTCTGCACACGCAGTCGTACATCTGTGAAGTCGTCGATCAGACCAGTCCCACCACACATCTCGTACAGTGCTTGCCCCATGACCATCATCTTTGCGTTCTTGGTCTCGAGCTGACTGATGTAGCCGACGAGCTCGTCGCCGGACAGTTTGCCCTTCGCCGTGTCGACGATGAACTGTCCACCCAGCTCCCGGATCCGAGATTCCTCTTCCGGGGGCAGGCCTATTCCACCAAATGCTCTGAAGTAGGCTTGCCGCTTCTTCTCATGACGATCCCATCTCTTGGCCTTCTCAGACACAGCCCGAAGGATCCGCTCACCATCGCCAGGCGAAAGCCGACAGACGATATCGAGCGCATCCCCACAATGCTTGAAAGCCTCGTCGTGTTTGCTCATCACTCCTCCGGAGGCACGTATGCACGTGCCACGCCAAGACGGTCCTTACAGCACTGCCCCACTGTCTTGGCCGTCTGTTCGTAGATGCCTGTGCCTTCAATCCGGTGCAGAACTGCTCCGCACCCGACACACAGGATGACCAATGCGTCCATGATCGCCTCTCCTTCGTACTCGTTTCATCCGTTCCGTGAACATGTCTTTGGCCCAACAGTCCACGACCTCTTGCGTGCACGTTGCCATCACATGCGTGTGCACGCCCCCACCATATTCGTTGATCGCCTTGTCGTTGATGTACACGACAGCCTTGAACCCCTCTGAAGTCATCTGTGCCACGATGTACGCACGTGCACTCATATCGCGGACCGCGACCAGATGCCCAAGAGGCGTCTCCTGGGCCAGTTCCTCCCAGGTGGTCGTTTCAGGCACCATCTTCGCGTGCCGCTGGATTGCCGAGAGGAGTACAGTAGACGATCATGCTGTTGGCCGAGTCGGGGACGATGGCGAGCCCCTCGCTCTTCCATCCCCGTTTGCTCGAGCCGGATGCACTGATGCGGAGTGCGTTGGTGTGTCGCATCCCATCATCGCGCAGCACCAGGCGACTGCCATCGCGCAGCTCGACCTCGATGATTGAGTCGGCCATGACCGTCTCGCCGTTGTAGAGTCGCTTGACCTTCACGTGTTCCTCCTGTATCTCATGACCCAGCCAGCAGCACCTGACAATGCCAGTGAAGCTCCTGCAAGTCGGTTGTCTTCCAGCATTGTGGTGTTCTTGCCGATCTTGTCCTTGTTCTTCATCGACTCGTTCAGCAGATACACCTGCACACGGATCAGATGCTTGCGGGCAAGCCACAGTGTGAAGCGATCCCATCTATTCATGAATGACCTCGTCTGCGAGTCCGGCTTCGACAATCGCCTTGCCTCCCAGCAGCCAGTACTCGGCTTTCTTCTTTTCAGTCAGGTCCTTCCACCACTTCGCTTCCTTGCCTGTGTAGCGAGCCATCAACTCACACCATTGGGTCAGGATCCAGTCTTCCCACTGTCGGCGGTCCTTCGCAGCTCGCAGCCCCAACCCATCTTCATCGCCGGTGACCTTTGGCTCGTGAGACATCAGGCAGCAATTCTCCATGACGACACGCCTGTGAGCACAGGCGAGGATTAGTACTGCGGCCGAACAGATCTCTCCGTATCCGACAACGCAGATGTCTCTCGGTGATGTACGGATCAGATCGTGTATGGCAAACATGCTTTTCACATCGCCACCAGGTGAGTTGAGGCGGATCGTAACTTCTTGAATCCCTGAGTGGGCGAAGTAGTCGAGTGCCATCGCGAGATCTTCGTCCGTGTCCTCTTCGATCTCGCCCATGTAGATGTATCCGTTCTGCGGATTGACACGAAGATTGAAGATGTGTTGAAGCTCGGGCGCCAGCACGATCGGACTGTTGCCATCGCCTTCTTGTATCACCACAGTCTGTTCCATCATGACCACCATCTTGGCTTGCTGATCAGCCCATGCGCCGGAAGTGGAGCCTGAGGACAGCCGCCACACGTATTGTATATCGCCTTGAGCGTATCTGGGTACTCAGACCACATCTTGAACTGGAGCTGTAGCATGAAGAGCTCGCGGACCGTGACCGGACCGACGTCAACAAGCGCAGCTAATTCCCCGATGGCTCTTGGCCCCCACGTGCGGAGAGCCCACTGATCTCCGATGTGCTGTAGACAATGACGTGCCCACGCAACAGTTCGTTCCCGGATGTCGTCGCTCATCCAAGAGCAACGTTGTTCGATGTCAGAGAGGGTCACAATGTTTCTCCCGGCCAGACATACGGCAGGTCGTCGGGCTCTGACCACCCGAACTGTTGGTAGTGCTCGGG
>Ga0180438_10012542_pt1 | contig 10073 bp, 15 predicted proteins | sample SS_ome_12_FD_132455 | JGI IMG/M metagenome (GOLD analysis project Ga0180438, IMG submission 132455) | Hypersaline lake sediment archaeal communities from the Salton Sea, California, USA - SS_3_D_2 metaG | ecosystem: Environmental > Aquatic > Non-marine Saline and Alkaline > Hypersaline >...
TAATCAATCTGGCTTATCCAACGATTCGCCAAGGGAACACCCTTGGCTTCATCGCTGGTTAAGCCATCTTAATCATCTATTTAAGTTGTAGCAAGGATGTAGGTGGCAAGTTGGGTTTTAATTCAATTATGGCTGAAGAATGGAGAACATGGCAAGAACGAATCTTCCTCTCTTATGTTACACAGCTCATTACAAAACAATGCCCACAAGATATTCAGTCGTATGTTGAAAACGATGTTCAAATCAACATCGTCTTTTATCTCTCAGAATGTATTCAAATTTTACGAAGCACACACCCAAAAGATTTCATTATTCCTATGATTGTAGAGGGATGTAAAACGAATGTGCCCCTCACCTCAGAATGGTTTTTGAGAGAGGCAAAAGCTAATTATATCGACCTCTCTTATAAAGAGCTTGTCACCTTCAATGCTTTGCTTCATGGTGAAAATGCCATGATACCCGATGACTCTCAGCGCCTTGCAGCCCTTATCGAGGGATGGCGACATCTTAATACTCACCTTTCGGTTCAACAACAGAGTTCACTACAAAACCAATTGACAAAAGCCCTCCAATCAACATATAGTCCAAAAGCCCGACAGATGACACCGTCAACTAATGATCTACACCAACACAAAAGACAGCGTAGTTCTTATACCAAAACAAGCTGATGAATTGGTTGGACAAGCTAGTTTTGTGGTTACGAAAAGTCGGATCCAACCAACCCACATGGGTAACGCTTATTCAATGGACCTTGCCGAAAACAAGAGCTCCTGATATACTTGTTATATCAAAAAATTTTGGAAGTTAGATATGTCAAAAGAATGTGTTGTTACTGGTAAAAAACGAAAAGTTGGCTTTTCTTATGTCACACGTGGTATCGCCAAAAAGAAAAAAGGAATTGGTCTTAAGGTCACAGGAAAAACTAAGCGATCTTTTTTACCAAATTTACAAGAAAAAAAACTTTGGTTTCCAGAAGAGAACCGTTTCATTCGATTACGGCTATCATGTGCAGCTCTTCGCACAGTTGAAAAGCATGGATTAGCCCATGTTGTCCGAAAACTACGAGCTCAGGGACAAAAAATTTAACCCTTGAAAAAGTGGCCACAAAAGAAAAAAGCTAATTTTCGAAGATGCCTTAAGCTACAATCGTCGGCCACTGTTTTTCTTGCCCTACTTCTCTATTCTGCACTTTCTTCATACTTGTTTTCTCCACGTGTTGTCACGATCTCAAATACAACATTGCAATGCATAGACACAGGTCAGGATATTTCTACCAGAAATAGCCTGACCTCAGCTATTGCCAACGCCCGAGAATCTATCACCCTTATCCATTACTCGCTCACTGACAAACACATCATTCGAGCTCTTCAGGATGCTGCTAATAATGGTGTAAAAGTCAACCTTATCTATGATCCAACAGCTACTCCTGAACCTGATTTTTTCTTAGGCCCGGCAATAAAAAAACATGCTCGAAAAGAGCGAGGGCTTATGCATCACAAACTTCTAGCTATCGACCATGCACATGTATGGCTAGGCAGCACTAATTTGACCGCCCCATCTCTTTTATCGCATGGAAACCTAACCTTAGGGTTCAATTCGCCAGAACTTGCCAATGAAATTGAAGAATTGGCCAAGGTCCTTAAAAATAAACAGTCATTTCATGCTACTCCTTTGGAGATGCAACATAATGGACAAAGAATTTCCTTTTTCGTTCATCCCTTTCATGGCAAAGCCTCTCTTAATGCCCTTCTCGAACGAATTAAGAACGCTCAACAACGTATCTTTGTTGCTATGTACACCTTCACCCATCAAAAGATCGCCGAAGCCTTGTGCGAAGCACATGAACGAGGTGTTGATGTCAGAGTTATCTTTGATAAAGATTCCAAAAAAGAGACGAGCAAACATGTTTATGTAAGGTGCAAAAGAAACGGTATTCGTACCGGACATCGCACAAAACCAGGACTATTACATTATAAAACCGCTCTCATAGATAATTCTCTTGTCACAGGCTCTTGTAATTGGACAAAAGCAGGGTTCCAAGCAAATGACGACTCTATTCTTATCATTGACACATTAACCCCTGACCAACAATTATGGTTTGAAAATTGGTGGCAAAGTGTTGAAGATAATGCCACGTACTCCTAAAAAGGTTTGCCATGAATATTGCACTCATTGGAATGGGCAAGATGGGACGAGAAATCCTCTCCCTTCTCGATCAATACCAATTCACAGCTGTTTTTACAGCTGATTCTACCACATCCTTAATCGATGCCCCATGGAAAACCATTGATGTCTGTATTGATTTTAGCCAGCCGACCAAGCTTCTTGATCGCATGGAAATCATTTGCTTCCACAAAAAACCATTAGTATTAGGGACCACAGGATGGGACTCTCAACGCAATGAAGTCCTCGCCATGTTTCAAGCTTCCAATACATCTCTCGTATGGGGCTCCAATTTTTCTCCTGGCATGTTTATCTTTCACCAAATCGTTCGATCAAGCGCCCATCTTCTTGAAGGTTTTCCTGATTTTGATGTTGCCCTTTTTGAAGCACATCATAATAAGAAACAAGACGCTCCTTCAGGAACACTTCTATCTCTTCAAGAAGAATTCCCAAACAAAAAAGAGAGTGCTGCCCTCAGAGTTGGATCAGTACCTGGAACTCATATGGTCTGGATCGACGGACCTGAAGAATCGATCACATTAACCCATGCTGTGCGAAATCGCCGCACTTTTGCCCATGGCTCGTTACGAGCAGCTCAACTCTTGCAACAACATCCCGGTATATGGCATATTTATGATCTTTTCAGGAGATCCTTATAATGCACCGACCAGGCTTATACACAGCACTGATCACCCCATTTGCAAAAGATGGAACCATAGCTTTTACTACTTTTGCCCACCTCGTTAAGCGTCAATTAGATGCGGGTGTACAAGGCATTGTTGTCATGGGAACAACAGGTGAATCTGCCACCATCTCACCTGATGAACGATCAGAACTGATCAAACATGCAAAAAAGGCCTCTCTTGGCAAAATTTTTGTTATGGCAGGGTGTGGAACAAGTGATACAGCAACTTCCATAAAACAAGCACAAGCAGCTGAGAAATCAGGTGCTGATGCTTTGCAAATTCCTGCTCCTGCTTATAACAAACCCTCACAAGAGGGATTACTACGCCATTTTAAAGCCATACATGATGCTGTCAATATTCCTATGTTCATCTACAATGTCCCTGGGCGCGTAGCTGTCAATATCTCACCCCAAACCCTTGCCCAACTCATTCAACTTGAACGATGTATTGGAGCAAAAGAGGCATCTGGAAATGTTGTGCACGCGATGGAACTCCTGGATCTCACTAAAAGTTCTCAAAAACCTATAACCCTTCTCTCTGGCGATGATCTTTTGGCACTACCTCTCATTTCTATTGGCGCCCATGGAGTGATGTCTGTGATAAGCAACCTCTTTCCTCAAACGATGAATCAGCTGGTCACTGCTGCCCTCGAGGGTAATTTAGAAAATGCCCGACAACTGCATTATCGACTTCGTCCTCTTATGCAAGCCTGTTTTATTGAATCAAACCCTGTTCCCATTAAATTTATGATGGAACATGCAGGCCTTGCCAGCGAACAATGTCGACTCCCACTTGCTCCTCTTGCTGAAAACAATAAAAAAGAACTATCAACGCTTCTTGAGCAATATACATATGAAACGTAATCCCCTATTTGGCACACTTTCTAAAAAATACCTCTTCCAAGAGATGCATGACCGAGTTCGCCTCTTTGCCGAAAAGAATCCAAATCATCAGCTTATCTCCCTTGGTGTTGGTGACACAACCATTCCTTTAGGAAAAACAATAGCGGAACGAATTTCGCAAGCTGCAATCGATTTCCAAAACCCCCAATCCTACGTCGGATATGGGCCTGAACAAGGTCTAAAAGAACTCAGAGAAAAAATTGCTTTTCGTGTATATGAAAACAAATTTTCATACAAAGAAATATTTATTTCAGATGGGGCCAATTCAGACATCTCTCGAGTGCTCTGTCTTTTGTCAAACAATCCTACTGTAGCTGTCCAAAACCCCTCCTATCCCGTTTATGCTGAAGCATCAGTTCTTCAAAAAGAAGCAAAGCTCATCTACTTAGAAGAAAAAGGTGGAATTCCTGATCTCAGCCAAATCCCTGAACAGACAGTCATTTTCTTATGCTCTCCCAATAATCCCACAGCCACGTGTTTCTCGCATGGGCAATACGAAAAACTTATCCAGCAAGCTCGTAAAAAAAAATCACTGATCATCTTAGATGTCGCTTACAGAGCTTTTGTTCGCTCTCCTTTTCCACAATCAATCTACGAAATCGAAGGCGCTGAGCGTGTTGCTATAGAAATCGGCTCTTTTTCTAAAATGGCAGGCTTTAGTGGTATTCGCCTTGGTTGGTGTACAGTCCCATTTGCCTTGCAATATGAAAGTGGGCAATCTTTTAATCCCGATTTTGATCGTATTATTACAACGCTCTTTAATGGCGCATCAATCCTCTCTCAATATGGTGGCTTACATGTCCTCTCAGAACAAGGAGAACAAGAAGTAAATGAGCAAATTCACACATACATGAAAAGAACAGAAAAACTCAAAAAAAGCCTTGCCAATACCTCCTTTGATGTTTCTGGTGGAGATCACGCCCCTTACGTCTGGGTCAAAACCGGCCATAAAAACTCTTGGGAAGCATTTGATTATTTTCTCCATCAAGCAGCTCTAATTGTTACACCTGGCATTGGATTTGGACCAGGTGGAGAAGGGTATGTCCGCTTAAGTGGATTTGCACATGAAAAACATATTGATGAAGCATGTAAACGATTATCCATCCTATAGGTTACTCTATGGCTCGTGTAGCAAACAACATCCGATCTGACAATGCCGCCATAATAGGTGGCGCTCTTGTTCTTGCCGCATCCGGTGCAATTTCATATATCCTTCCCTGCCCTCCCACAAGAACATTTGTCTTTGTAATCGCTGGCTTTTTATCGGGAACACTTGTCAATAAAGCTTTGGGGCAATATAATATATACAGAAAAATTCGAAGAGAATTATTGATTTTTGATCACAGCTTTCCAAATTTCAGGATTGTTGCATTAATCATTGCTGAAATAACCTCATTTGTCTTCCCGCTCTTTGCCAGTTCGACGGCATTTTGTACCGGATTTATTTCAGGGGTGGTTTTTTAATTTGAGGGATTCCGTATGAATATATTCCAGATGGTTGCCACAATGCTTGCTATTGTAAATCCTTTTGCTTGCATTCCTATCTTTGTTGCTATTGTCAAAGATTTTAGCCCTCACAGACAAAAAATTATCCTCTTAAGAGAATCAATTTTTGCAGGTATCTTAGCTCTCATCCTCCTCTTCGTTGGCAAACCTTTTCTACAAACCATACATATTGAGCAATATGCAGTAAATTTAAGTGGTGGCATTCTTATTTTATTAGTAGCCATCGGCATGATCTTTCCTAGCGCATCCGAATCCCAGTCTGATAAAAAAGAGAATGAAACCACTGTAAAAAAAGAACCTTTTGTTGTTCCCATTGCCACACCTCTATTAACAGGTGGAGGTTTCTTTGCTGTTCTCATGGCTCTTTTAAAAGATTCGACAACAGATCAAGTAGCTATTGCTATTTTAATCACATGGTTGATCGTTATCCCTGTCACTGTTGCCGCAACATTCATACAAAAGCTCATCGGGCAAAGAGGATTACATATCCTTGTCCAAATTATGGGCATGTTATTATTAATGCTTGCGATACAAATTATTTTAGGCGGAGTTCATGATCTCGTTGCAAAAAAGGCCATAACTCTTGCAAATCTTGTAAATTAAGGGGCGGACAATATGATGTCACTTTTCAGCATTACACTTACTCTTTTCCTAGTTATGGATCCACTGGGAAAAATGAAACAATTTTTAAGCATTTTAAAAGAAATACCTCCAAAAAGGCAGGTATTCGTTATTTTTAGAGAGATGATTCTGGCCTTAATTGCTATGCTCCTCTTCTCCATATTTGGCGAATATCTTATTAGTTTCTTTCAGTTAGAACTGCCTACCGTTTTCCTCGCTTCAGGAGTTATTCTCTTTCTTACAGCGATCAACATCCTCTTCCCCAAGGCTGATCACCTTCCACGAATCCATGATGAAGAGCCCTTTTTAGTTCCATTAGCAATTCCTCTTATGGCAAGTCCAGCTCTTCTTGCTATGATTATGCTCTTTTCGCAAGCAGAACCTCTCGCTTGGCCAATGATTCTCAGCATTTTAATTGCCTGGGGACTCTCTTCCCTGCTCCTTCTCAGCTCCCGTCCAATTTACCGAATTCTTACACAAAATGGTCTTCTAGCTATAGAGCGTCTTATGGGGATGATCTTGGTGCTCATTGCAGTTCAAAGATTTATTGAAGGAGTTGTTCTCTTTATCAATACAACAACATGAGTTTTATTCACGTTCTTTGCCTAGCCTATGATGGAACTGAGTACTATGGCTGGCAAAGAACGCACGATGGTCCAACCATTGAAGAACTATTGTCAAATGCCCTTAAGCATATATTTCAAGAACCTACACATCTTATTGCGGCATCAAGAACAGATCGTGGTGTCCATGCTTTTGGTCAAGTAGTTGCCTTCCGTACGCAAAGGGCAATTTCCGACTACTCTCGTCTCATTATTAGTATCAATGCCCTTCTTCCATCCGATATTCGAGTGACTGCGGCACATGCAACAACAAACAATTTTCATCCAACACTCGATGCAATAAAAAAACAGTACCGATATCTTATCTCAGTAGGTCCTGTACAACCCCCTTTTAATCGGACCACCCACTGGCATGTCCATTATCCGCTTGATAAAAATCTACTGTATAAAAGTGCCGAACATTGCATCGGCACACACGATTTCCGTGGGTTATGTAATTTTCGAAAAGATCTTAATGACGAAGACACAATACGAACTGTATACGACATCAAAATTGTTGAAAACAAAAACCAGGTCGCGATTGATATAGAAGCCAATAAATTTCTCTATAAAATGGCCCGTAACATCGTTGGAACTCTCATCTGGATTGCGAGAAAAAAGATCCCTGAAACTGCTTTGCAACAAGCTATCCGTAGTAGAAAACGCGCCCTCGCCGGCGTCACGGCCCCAGCACATGGCCTCACACTCATGAAAGTATTCTATCCAAACATTGACTTTGAAAGAAGCAATCTTATATAAACATGAAATATGAGAAAAATACTTTGTTATCTATTCATCGCTCTATTTTATTCGCTTTTCGGCGATAATTTGCCTCCAAAAGCGACAAAAACATATCCAATAGTGCCGATACGTATGTTGGTTTCAAGTACGCCACCCCAAGATTCTATTTGGGTACGCGCTCAAATTGTATGCCGATTAGATGATGATACATTTCTGATTCGAGATAGTTCTGGAGAAATAACCCTTTTTCTTCCTGTTGACAGCCTCCTTGTCCTAACACTCAATCCTGAGTGCGAAATTTACATCTACGGGAAAGTAGATTTGAGCCTTGTCAATCCTAAAAAAAATGAATTATACGCCGAGAGAATATTGCTAATTACCTCAGAGTAACTCTAGTGCTCGTGCAAAAAAATAGGCGGCAATTAAAACACCACCAAAAGCCATTGCCCATACAATATTAGGTAATGACCGAACACCAGTCCCTGAGTGGCTCCTTTTTTCTAATCCTCCAATACCATAGAAAAATTCCTGCTGAATAGGCTTTTTAAAAACCTCTGAATGCTCGCTTATGATACGATCCCCATCAATGCCTAGATATGCGGCATATTGCCGAACAAAGCCCTGAGCATAAACAGGAGATATCAATCGATCCATCTGTCCTGCTTCAATAGCTTCTAAATAAGAACGTCGAATAGAGGTTGCGCTTTCAACCTCTTTCAATGATATTTTCAACTCTTCTCGCTTTGAAGCAAACTCTTGCCCCAATGTCTGCAAATCACTAGACATACACACCCTTCATTTCATCAAGTAACCTATGCTAAAACAAAACGAAAAATTTTGCCACACATCTTTTTTCATGAAAAACCAAACCATTTTTTGGAAATAATGATTACTAATTCACTAAATAGCAAAACAACAATACAATGAGATCTGCTCATTATTATTAATAATCTTAAGGAGGGCAATAAATTATGAACGCACCAACATTACGCGCTCAATTTGAAGGGGCAGTCACTACCATGCAAGAATACATGGTACAAAATACTAAATTAACCGAAGAAAAAAAGACCCTAACTAAGAAAATTGCTGAACTTCAAGAGCGCGTCGAAGAACTTATGACAAAAGTCAATGAAGCAGCCACTCGAGCCGATACGAGCGAAGCAAAGTTCAATGAACAAACCCACTCGCTTTGTGAATTGCAAAAAGACAACCTAGATCTTAAAGCAGCTGGGGAACTGCTCAAACAAGAGGTTGAAAAGTCTAATGCGCTCATAGCTCAATTACAAGAGAGTCTTCCTCAACTTTATAAAAGTCATGCAGACGAAGTTCGAGCATATCAAGAAAAATTGGAAACTGGCAATAAGCTTACTCAAAATTTCTCTCACAATTTTCAACAATTAGTCAAAAGACAACAACTGGAAACTGTAGAACTACAAACAAAATTTGATGCTGAAGTAAATAAAAATATGGCTCTTAGAGATACAATTAAGGGCAAAGATGATGAAATCGCACAACTTAAAACAACCATGCAGAAAATAGGCGGGAAAATCCACAGACAATCCGGTAGAAAAACTCCTTGTAAAGTAATTTCCTCATACAATCTCCGATCACGAGAAATCAACCCTCAACACAAATAAACAATGCCTACCGCGAATAACACGTGTTATTCGCGGTTTATTTATGAAGAAACTGTAATTAAAAACTGTTCCCCACCTCGACCATGACAATGTAAATCATTTCGTAAGGTAATATTATCTTCTAATGGGACACAACCTTTAAAAGCTATGTTAATGTGTTCTGCTGGCAAATTCGCAAATTTTGAAATCGATTTTTTTATTTGCCCTATTGAAAGCGAACGATCGGCTAATATAAAATCGACACTCGCTGGCAATTTATGTTGAACACCATCTTCAAACCGAAAAGTTCCTCGAAAAGTCGTCTTTAGCATCTGAAAAAGCTCTTTATAACTGGCAACTGTCTCAGCAGCTATAAGCCATATATTTTTCTTGAGCAAATTTTTTTCAGTATTTTCCCAAACAGATTTGAGCTGAAGTTCAGAGGATGTATTTATTGCAGGTAATATATTTGAAAACAACATGTTATTGCCCACTGAACCCATCGTAACTCCTTAAAAACTATTCCTTTTAACCAAATACTTTATAATACGCTTGCCATTCATTATCTTTAGGAACAGATAAAACAATTTTTTCAACACTTGTATGGCCACATATTTCTTGAATAACTGATCGAACAATTTGTGCTGAAACTTCTACAGGAAAAGCGTAAAAACCACATGCCACACAAGGAGCAGCTATTGATTTTAAATGGTATTTATCACAAAGCGCAAAACAACTTCTGTAACAAGTTTCTAAAGCTTCGATATTAGGAGAACCGTTTTCATTAAGTAAAGGACCGACAGTATGAATCACATACTTAGCTGGCAAATCATACCCTTTTGTTATTTTCGCCTCTCCAACTTCACATCCATGCAAATAGGCACATTCCTTAACTAGATTGGGACCAGCACCATCGTGTATTTCCTTATCAGCACCACCGCCGCCTAAAAGCGTTTCATTTGCAGGGTTGATAACAGCATCGACTTCATATTGATTAATAGGATCCCTAAAAAGATACACATGTATTGAATGACCATTCTGAGCAGTTATTGTACAGACGGCAGGAGCTTCCGCTATTTGCTCTTCGCTTAAAAACGTGTCCACTCGATAAAATTGCCTTCTTGTTTCAAGAGAATGAGAGTTGCTCCAATTTTCTAATAAAATAGGAAAATTAGCCTTTGCACGATCATCTTCAAACGGTTGTTTTTGATACCGTGAACAGGCTTGTTCAAAATA
>Ga0180438_10012543_pt1 | contig 10073 bp, 7 predicted proteins | sample SS_ome_12_FD_132455 | JGI IMG/M metagenome (GOLD analysis project Ga0180438, IMG submission 132455) | Hypersaline lake sediment archaeal communities from the Salton Sea, California, USA - SS_3_D_2 metaG | ecosystem: Environmental > Aquatic > Non-marine Saline and Alkaline > Hypersaline >...
ATTTGTCCTCTAGTAATCTGCTAAATTTCTCTTTATACTTCTCTATCTTAGGACCCCTATTACCTAACCCGCCATACCAAATACCAGCCGCTTCAACTAAATCACCATCAGCCTGTTTAAGAGTTAAAGCTAAAAGCTTCTTAGCTACCGAAGTGTAAAGAGCTAGAAACTCTTTATCATTTGCTAGGCCTAGTGTACCACCGTAATCGAAATCATCTAAGAAAGCATCAACTGATTCATACCCATACAACTCAGCCCAATAATCAGCCATAGCATAATACTCACCTGTAAATTCATACAGCTTCCTATCTCTACCACCTACCAATAGAGCTACACCTTGACGCTCTAACAGCTTTTCTATAGCTCGCATTTCTTTGACAGTAAAATCTACATGACCCCCCTCTATCACATTCTCTAGTAGTCCCATTGTTATTTGCCACTTACCCCAAGCACTACTACCTGCTTCGGGCTGGTAAGTTGTACGTATGTTTTTATTTATAAAAGGGCCTGTCTCAATCTCAGCTATTAGTGCTACGAAAGCTACGAGCTTAGCGTCCTGCGCACCCCGTAGCGTTTTAACCAGTGTAGGGTTCTCCTGCATGTACTCCCTCAAGGCTTCCTTCACATCTTCCTCAGCTACAATGAAGTTAGTGTTATATTGATGTCCTAACTTTATCATCGGTGCTTCCTGTCCAAATAATAACAAGCCTGCGATAACTACTAAAATAAACAACCTAACCAGCGTTTCACGTTTCATTTCGGTTCCTTAATCTTTATCGAATTCCTCTATCACCTTAGCTCTTTCTTCCAGTTGTTCAAGTTTCTTTAGTGCTTCTTTATCTCCCAATATAGCTTGTCGTACCAGCTGCGGTGTCTGTAACCTCTCTATCTTCTCTGCCTCATCCTCAGGTATTAGTTTCTCTAATAACCGCAATAAGTAGGGTAGAATAGCTGGTGTCATTGCAGGATCCTCAGTAGTTGAATAGCGTCTTCTATCTCGGACAGTTTGCCTAAAGCATACGCTTGTCCCTCTAGTGCCTCTCTTAAAAGGCGGGGTGTTTGTTGTGCTTCTAGGGCTTCTATCTGCTCCTGTATGGTAGGCAGGGCTGGTTTAGGGATGGAAAAGTCTTCCCCATCAAACAGCATCCCACAGCAAATAGAATCATCCACCTCTACAAAACCCTCTCTAGGGTTACAGTCAACTTGCACAACTTCATTATTTTCAATCTTGGCATAACGCATTATGTTAATCTCCATATTTCTAATTCGGCATAAACCTCAACTAAAGAATCATTAGTAGCCAACCCAAGGCCCGTAGTAGCAGAGCCCGCTTGAATGTAATGTCTTAGCTCAAACACATGTGTAGCGGTAACGTTTAGCACGCCATTCAGAGTACTAGATGTAACTGTAAAGTTTCCCGCGTCAGCGAATTGTGAACTGCCTATTAAAGCAGTAGTAGAGGTACTTGTGTTATAAAACGTAATCCTATGTCTACTAGCTTTAGAGGCAGGGCTTACAGCTCTAACGTAGTATGTACCTGCTGGTAAGGTCACTCGACTAAAGCTTAAACTACATCCTGATATATTATTAACTACAGTAGTATTTAAAGTACGTATGTTACTTCCTGTTCCGCTAGTACCGCCTGCCGTGCCCGTGGCCTTCTCGTCTCTAAAGTACGCATAGTTATCTGTACTCAGAGAGGTTACAAACTCTAGAGCAGTTTCACTCGCGTTAACCGCAGCTACTTTATAAGCACTTCCCGTAAGGTTAGCTGGAGTGTCCTCTAGCTCTGTGAAGCTATCAGTCACAAACTCTACAGCTGTCTCACCAGAATTTACTTTAACTCTCTTATTAGCCTCTCCAGAGAATGAGGTCGGTGTTTCATCTAAATCAGTAAAACTTTCTTTTGTCTCTAACACTGCACGGGTAGCTGCTGCCGTTAGTTCATCTAAGTACGTCTGAGCGAAACTAGATACAGCTAGAGCCCCCTGTAAACTTATGTCTACATTCTTTAAGTTACCGTCGCTATCCCACTGTAAGAATTTATCAGTATCAGGTACGGGTACAGTTAGACCAGTACCTATTTGTGATTCGCTAAGACGTAATGTTCTATTTAGTTCTTCCTTCTGCTGCTGCACAATCATTGTGAGTTTATCTAAAGCCGCCTCATGACTCTCAGCGGGGAAGGCGTCATTCTCTACGTAGTCTGTGCCCTGCGTTAGCGGGACGTCACGCTTGATAGTTAGGGTCTCACCACTAGCGGGGGCTACTAACATAGTGACAGTACCACCCGCGTCAAGTCCTGCACCTGAAACAGTATAGTTGGTAGTCTCCACTTGGACAGTCTCTACACCCGTGGCGTCTACTGTTAGTATTACTCTTAGGTCAGAATTCTGAAGAAAACGAAACCCTGTAGCAAAGGCCGTTGTCGAGCCGTTACCTGCGTAATCGCTTCTACTTATTGCTGATGAAACAGTCATTGCTTATCCTCACTTAAATAATAACTCTTGGTCATTCTCTCGTTTAATTCGTTGTTCCATTCTCTTCTTATAACCTCTGTCCAAGGCTTCCATTACGTTGTAATAGATGAGGTTATCCATAGCAGCCTTAGCATAAGCTGTATTTAATAGCGCTGCTGGGGGGAAGTACAACGCAGCCACCCCCGCGTAGTTCTTGTAGAATACGTTAAAAGCCGCTGTAACAGAGGTCTCGTCTCCCTCTCTCACCTTACCTACTAGGTTAAATATTGTATCGGCTTGTGATGCTGTAGGACCTGCTAGTGTGGCTACGACACCACCCCCGTGTCTCTGCTTCAATTCACCGAATAAGAAATCACCAAAGATACCAGCTCCTCCACCCTGTAGTGAGGCTGCTGTCCACGTCTTAATATTCGTGGGGTCTCTAGGTTCTCTATTCTTTAATATGTCCTTAGCACTCATTGAGATGTAACCAAAGAGTGTAGAGGCTACAACTGTTTCAGCTAAAGCTAATGCAGAGCTGCGCTTGCTCTCTCTGCCGAATATCTCCCTACCCCATACCCGCTGCACTAAAGCAAAAGGGAAAGACTTGAACTGCGTAATAGAACGCATAAACTCACCCGCCACAGTACCCGCCTGTGTATCACGGAGCATCATAGCCCTAGTCTTAGCATCCGGCTCTATAACAGCAAACTGACTACGGTCTACGTAGTAGGTTCTAAAATTTCTTTGTAAATCTTCTCGTGTTTTTTGAATCTGGAATTTAGTATCCTTAACACCCTTAGCTTTAAGGTAGGCCTTGATAGCGTCGTCCTTAATGTCAGCTAGTGATTCAGGCGTGATGAATTTACCATCGACACCTTCAAATGTCTTAGTACCTACTGAAGATATTAAACCCCACTCACCTTCGCCTATGTCATAAAGCTTGAGCGTATCTTTGATGCCTTTAGGCAGTTTACCGAAAGCAGAACCCGATAAATCCCCTAAGTGTTGGGCCATACCTATAATGGCTCCACCTCTCATAGAGTCAGTCCAGAGTGTTAAACCATTAAGACGGAAGAACGTACGCATAGCATCAGACACTCGACTGTTTAATGGGTCGCCTGACGCATCAAAACGAGAGCGGAAGGCTCCCGTCATACTATCTAAACTGATAGCTAACTCAGCCATAACCCTACGCTTCTCAGGCGTTAGGGGTGACAGGCGTCTATTAACAATAGATTTAGCCATATCACCTAACGCACCACCAGCACTAGAGAGGGCTTTAGCATAGGACTCAAAATAGTTCATACCTTGGTAACGTAATTCACTGGCTGCATATACAGTATCAGGGAAGGCTGATATTACAGCTCCCCCTAGCATTGTTAGAGAGTTTAAACCTCTTACTACCTGCCCAGTAAAAGCACCTAGCTGGTTAGCAGGGATACTAGTTTGTCCACTCACTGTTTTGTAGTAGTTATCTAGTTTACCCCTACGGGCCTCTTCAAAGGCTATAGCTTTCTTTTGGTCACTCTTCTTTAATGACTTGCTAGTGGCTGTCATAACTTCTTCTAGGTTCATCTCGGCATTTACACCTAGCTTCTGCATGAGAGCCGTGTTCTGAGAGGAGAGCATCATACCTGACATGATGTTATCTGATAGTCCACCTCTACCATATTTAGAACTATACGTTAGGTAAGCTTCTGCATCCTTAAAATGCAAAACACGTTCAGCACTTACTTTCTTACCTAGGTTTGCATGACCTTTGAATCCGGCCACACTACCACTACCATGATGTATACCTGTGCTTAGGTTGTCATAAACACTAGACATAAAATCGTCTATGTTATCTACACCCTCAAAGGTACGTGAATCCAGTAGAGATACTACTTCGTCCATCCACTCGGTTTTAGGTGTGTTACGTATTTTATCCATGTCATGAGTTTGACGTGTAACATAGCTAGGGGCTTTCTTGATAAAGGCTCCTGCCTTGTTAGCATCAGTACGTACGCGCTCATGGTGTTTGTTAATCACCTTAGCTATCTTAACAGCTTCGGGGTTCATCCCCTGTAAGCGTTCAGGGAAATCTATATCCCATAGTGCACGAACAATATCGTCATCTAAGACACCAGAAGTGTATGCATCAAACGTAGCTCTACCTAAGTTATCTAGGTCATTCACATACGAGCTTAGGTAAGCCTCTTTTAGGGCTTCCTGTGTTGCTGCTACAGAATTACGGCTTCCCCCTTTAACACGATTAACACCTACGAGTAGGGCCTCAAAACCCTCTGTGGGATCATCAAACTGAGCAACAAAGTTTTTCATATTTACTTTGGCCAGTTCATTTAAAGCTCTATTACGTACTTCTATTTTCTTCTCAAGTGCAGAAGCTTCTAAGAGTGAATCTAGTTCCTTAATTATCTCTTCAGTGGCCTTTCCCTTAGTATCCTCAACAATGCGGGCAGCTTCTTTAAATGCTGCTACTACTTCCTCGTCGGATGCACCTTCCATAGCTGCGGCTACTCTAGCCTTACAATCTTTTATGCTCATACTACTGCCCTATCCCGCACATAATGCCCGCTTTAATACCTTCTAGGTCACGGGTATGCTTTGTTTCTAGTTCCTTTACAGACTCTCTTAGTCCTGTGAGGTCTTCCCCTGACTCCTCTAGAGCAGTGAAGATATCTTGAGTCTCTGTGTCTAACTCAGTCAATGCATTTTGTGGTGTTAGTTCTTCTACCTGTAAAGGTTCTTTTACACCCACATCTTTAAGTTTAGGTGGTATCTGCGGTTCTGCTTTGAAGTCGTCTACACGTTTACTGGCTATAGATATAGCTTCATCCATCATAGCTTTAGTGGGTCTACCCTCCTCTATATCCTTCAATGCCTTACGTGCTACTTCATCATTCATAGCTTCAAATTTAGATGTCTCTCTTTTAACCACTTCATCTAGAGCTTTATCAAATTCCGCTTTAACACGTGGGTTCACTTCGCCATCAGGCGTATCGATAACTTTACGGATTTCTGCGTCTCTGTAAGCTTGGCGAAACGATGAGTGTTCTTGTGCCACTCTAGACACATCAACTTGACCTTCATCCATCATCTGGCCTACGGCGGCTTTCAATACATCACTCTTAGCTTGAGGACTGGCCTTAGCTATAACATCCCCTATAGCTCCCGCCCCTGCGTGTAAGCCACCACCTAACACACCACCGAAGGTGATGTTAAGGAAGCTATCGTATAAACCATAATCAGCTTGCTCTTGCATCATAGGGAGGAGTACTAAAGGCTCCACAGCAATAGCACCAACAACACCACTAGCAGCGCCTACACGAGCTCTTACGCCAGCTCTTGCTACAGTACTACCTGCCTTAGCTAACATACTTGTGTAACGTGCTGTACCCACTACAGGGATAAACGCAGAGGCTATGTTAATAGGGTCGGCTAGTGAGACCGCTAAACCCGTACCGAACTGTGCAGCACCTGACCAGAAACCGGAAGGGGCGGATTGAATTAATGCTTGACGCTTGTTCTCCTCTCTCTTACGGGAGATGAGTATTTCAAGAGCTTCTTTAGTAATCCCTCTCTCACCTATCTCTAAATCTACACCAGCATCTTGTACTTGCTTCATAGCGTCACTTTGGTCTAGACGTTCTTTAGGCTCAGGGAAGCGTATACCTGATGGTGTTATCTGTGGCTGCCCCTCTGCTCTAGATAGTTCCTCAGAACGTATCAAAGCTTGTAGAGGGTTCTCTTGCCAGAACTGCTCAGCAGCAGCCCCTAGAGCTGTAGTGAGCTCAGTACCCATGTCCTCTAATGTCATAGAGGTATTAACTCTTACTTCATTCGTCATAAGAATAACCTCTCGAAGAAGTTAGGAGTTTCTTTCTCTAACTCCTCAAACTTAATAATTAGAGGCTCACCGTTAGATTTAAGGATTGCATCGCCATTCTTATGAGTGAATACAATACCTGTGTTATCTTGTAGAGTGTGTGCATAAGGCGTTAGCTTATCTAGGTATACGGCCTTACGGTCTTCTTCGTTTCCTATCTGACCACTCTCAGGTATTAGTAAATCCATCTCACCAGACTTTAATAGTTGTAAAGTATTCTGTACACCAAACTGCACATTTGTAGTATTAAATTTACGAGGTATTCTGTACTCATCTATAAGTTCATAACGATCATTAATAACCTTATCCATGGCTACATCGATAGCATCACCAGCATCATCTTGTAAGCCATCAACCATCAGCTTCATAGCTAATCTCTCAATAGCTTCTCTGTGTTCATTAAAATACACAGGGTCATTAGTTGTTGTTGCAAACTCTTGTAGCTGTAGTTTGGTATCTTGTACTATCTCTTTAAACGCTTCATCTTCTAATATACCTTTGTATTCCTTCTTAGGGATAGCTATAGCCTCTGCGAGTTGTACTTGGTTCATTCCGGTATCCATATCAGCCACTATAGTTATACCACTTTTTAATCCACCAGAATTAACTAACTGGTTACGTACTAATGAGAAGTCATCTCCATATGTTTCTTTTAGGAAGTTAATCTGTTCTACCGCCTGCTGACCGCCCTCACTCATATCGTTTAGTCTTTCGACGTACATAGCCTCCATAGCTTTAGGAATTAGTTGCACACTCTCAGGGCGTACCCCCATGTTAATCTGGTTAGCTTTCTGTACAGCGTTGTACTTAGTAACAGATTCTTTGATGAGCGCAGGATTACCACTAGCCATAGACTCTTGTAATTCTTCGAAAGCAAACTGCCCTAAACGTGTGTTCTGATTTACATAACCAGCGGGGTCTGCTTGTATAGCTTTCTGTCTTTGTTGTATAGCACGGGTCACAACATTTATTTGCTGTGCTTCGCGTGTGAATCTCTCGGCTGATTTAGGAGTCTCTTTAGCTACTATCTTGTTTAACTCTTCTACTGAGGCATCTTTGATGTCATTCATCACCTGACCGAAGGCTCTAGCATCTTCAATGTCATCAGCTAGCCGTTTACCCTCTTCACCTTTAACCAACTTCCTAACTTCAGCAGGGCTATACTGCTGTTGTAGTACAGTGTCATCTTGACCGCTCTTTAGGAAGTTAACATAATCTTTAGCCCCTGATAGGTAAGCAGCGCGGTTAGTGTTCTCACGTTGTATAATGTCTCTACGGGCAACATCTACTATACGACTTAGAGTTTTAGCATCTGCATACTTGTCCCACTTACCAGACTTAACCTCACTAATTACAGACTGAGAATCACCCTGATTAATACGGCCAGATAAATGTGATGTAGTTAAGCTGTTAAAAGAGTTGACGCGCTCTTGAGACGCATCTACAACACCACCTAATGTGTTACTCATCCCTTCTAATACAGCCTCATTTCTCTCCGCAGCTTCCTCGAAAGAAGTACGACCTAGGGCCACATCTTTTAGGATGTCGTCTTGTGCTGACTTATAGGAGTTAACGCGCTTATTAATATTCTGTTTAGCCTGATACTTACTGTACATTGGGAATAGTTTTTTACTGTACATATTATCAGCTTGTGCTTGTAAGGTTTCACGAGCCTCTTTACTAGGAGCGTTATCTAGCACCTCTTTGATACGCCCATTGAAATCTGCTTGGCCTGTTTCTAATTCTATATCTAGGCCCTGTGTGGATACTTCATTGAATAGCTCTGACTCTGTGCGTGATATCTTGTTAAATGCTTCCGTAACATAGGCACTATCATCAGCTTGTTTCTTAGCCGCTGCTAGTTGAAATAGAGCTCCCCCAACTTGTGTTAATGCTTGTCCTTGTTGTATAGTGCCTCGTCCTTTAGCCTCTGCTACTGTGTCACGTGAGGTAGTTCCTGCTAGATTAGGTTGTGCGCTAAAATTCTGCTGCGGTATGCGTGGCATATCAAGCTCCTTATAATAACTGGCCGAATATACCCCCAACACCTTGTAACAGTGTTGAGGTCTTCTGGTTAGCTAAGTTCTCATTAATTGCCTGCGCTTCTTCTTGTCTAGCCTCGCTAGCTAAATCAGCCCCGTATTGTGCTGTTAATATAGCTAACTCTGCGTCTTCTGCTGACTGCTTCATTACGTCCATAACACTACCACTGGCTTGGACACCACTCTTACCTATAGCGGCTCTCTGAGCACCTGCTAGTCTTTCGGCGTCTTTTCTTATAGCTGCCTTTTTAAATGCCGCTTGCGTCTGTGTGAGTTGCGCCTCACGTACTAGCTGCTTCTGCTGTGTCACGGCTACTTGCTCTTGGCCTCGTACCTGTTGTACGGTGCCCAATGCTGTAGTCCCAAAAGCTAGTGCCTCTAAACCTGTACACATTAGTTATTAGTCCTCAATCGAGTGATGATAGCTAGTACTGTCATCGGTAATGGTTGACTCTGTCTTAGGAAGACTCTGCCTTCAGTGTCATAATCACCATTAAAGGCTTGCTCTTTATCTCCTGAGAATCTAGGAGGGGCTGAGTCCATAGGGTCAGATGTTTCTCTAAACTTAATTATGTCTAGGTCATCGGGGGCGGGGCCGAACATAGCCCCTAATGTTTCATAGAAACGGAATATGACATCCGATATACGTTTAATTTTACCTTGTGCTGTACCATCAGCAGAACCAGCCTCAACTCGCATTGTCTCCAAATCAGAGATATATTGTAAACCTACAGATGCCTTCTCCACCGCTCTATCGAGAGTTATAGAACCAGAACTAACAACCTTATCCGCTTGTACTGCCCCATCACCCAGTACTTGGACAGTCTCCCCTTCTAGGTGGTCAAGTCCTGATATAGTTGTAGTAGACACTCCGTCGTATTGGATACCACTATCTACGAAGAAATCATCTGCGTCTACAGGAGCGAATGTACTTCTACCTTCCTGTAATACCTCTACATGTCTCACTTCTGCGCCATCTACGTAACGTTTAACAGACAACCATAATTCATCTCTATCATCAGAGGGTATAACAGCCACACTCTCCACTTGGGCCTGTGTCCCGTTAGCGTCAGACACACCTCCCATAACGTGCTTGTGCCAGCCTATAACGTCTTGGTCCCTTTCGTAGGTCATACCTAATAATGTACCATCTTTACGAACACCCCATACAATAGAATCAGGGGTGCGTTGATAATCTATCTCTACTAAACCATTACGAGTTATATGCTCCGATAATAAGGTTAAATCTGATGCTACATAGGTATCAGACTCAAACTGGTATGTAAACTGTCTTATCTTCTTGCCAGCCCGTTGTACGAATAGGACAACACCATTAGCCCTGACAGGAAGGATGTAAGCCCCACCATACTCTGTCTGTCTAACAATCTTAATATTACTAGGTGTAATGGCTTCTTCACGACTAGAGGCTGAGAGAAGAAACTCACCACCTACAGTTCCGATGGTAAGAGACTTACCAGAACTTAACCATCGTATAGCGTTTACTTGGTCCGAGGCTATCGTATACTTGACACTATCGTCATCATCGGGACCTGTCTCAAAATCGTTATAGATACTAGATTTACTACCCCATAGTGTTTGTGGGTCAGACGTTGTACCTGCGTACATTAAACGCTGTTCAAAGAAGGCAATACTGGATGGGTATCCAGTTGTATCAGAGAAAGC
>Ga0180438_10012544_pt1 | contig 10072 bp, 9 predicted proteins | sample SS_ome_12_FD_132455 | JGI IMG/M metagenome (GOLD analysis project Ga0180438, IMG submission 132455) | Hypersaline lake sediment archaeal communities from the Salton Sea, California, USA - SS_3_D_2 metaG | ecosystem: Environmental > Aquatic > Non-marine Saline and Alkaline > Hypersaline >...
CAAGGCAAGCAAAACAATCTCAATTCTCTTTGATCTAATCATAAATCTTCGTCTCCTTAGTTCAATAAAAGCCAATTAATTCCTGTGTCTGCTCTTCCTATTTGTTCGCTCACATCCGCCTAGTACCCATTATGCGCAGCTTCGGCTCGAGTTGACGGCGAATATCATCAAAGCCATCATCTAGGTAGGGGAAAACGAACCATATAGTCGCGAAGCCAAAAAGCGTTCCTGTCACGGTCCGCAACAGCCAGTTCAAGCTGCCAGTGGCCGTCCCCACGTAGAAGCTGGAGGGAAGAAGGCCACCCGTTAGCCACACGGCCCAAGTATTGCTTTCCCGAAAGCCCAGGAGGGTGATTTCGCTGAGCATATGGCTCCCGCCGTCCAGCGCCATGGGCAGCGCAAGCAACACATAGCCCAGCACGCTTAGCCGGGGCAGGCGCCGTCCAAGCACGATCCAAAGCAAACCACCAATGAACATGGCGGTGTGAATGGCAGTCAGTCGGTGAGCAATTGCCATCTTGAAGCCCACCTCTGGACTGCCGATGAAGGCGCGCAACGTGAACGGGCTGGTGAGATCTGCCCCCCAGGCCACCACCTGGTCCAGCGAATAGGTCTGGATAGCACCGGCCTGGCTGAATAGATAGTACGACCGCTGGGGCAACTGGTGACACTGGAACGAGAAGAAACGATAAATCGCCCGGCCAGGGCCGGTGAAGCCGGACGCCATTAGGGCCGGGGCCAGTACCGCCAGGCCGATGTATAGCCCCAGAAAGACGTTGACCAAAAGAAGCCAATGGCGGGCCATCGCCAGAATCAGCCGATCAATTCCGATCACCACGGCACGGGCCTGACCAGTTGCTACCCCTTGCTCGCTCACTAGTTTGCCCCAAGTTCTGTTTCGATAACCTGTTGAAACACCTCAAAGGGCTGGGCGCCCACCAGCGGTTGGCCATTGATCAGGAAAGAGGGCGTGCCCGTCACCCCCAGCGACTGCAACGCTGCCGTCTCGCTACGCACCAGGGATGTGTACTTGCCCGAGTCCAGACAGGCGTCAAATGCCTCCGTGTCCAACCCCAGCTCAGTCGCGAATTGCCTCAGACTTTCGGCGTTCACGCCCGCCTGACGCTCAAACAGCAGGTCGTGGTAGGCCCAAAAAGCATCTTGCTCGGCAGCACATTCACTGGCTTCGGCAGCCCGCTGCGACTCGGGACCCAGTATGGCGAAGTGCTGGTAGCCAAAGCGAACCAATCCTTCTTCCACGTATCGTTTTTCAATCTCGCGCCCCGCACCAGTCGTGAACCGCCCGCAATACGGACAACGGAAATCGCTGAACTCGACGATAGTTACGGGAGCATCGGGGTTCCCTTTGAAGTGACGCGTCTCCACTACAATTGCAGCCATCAACGTTTCCGCGGAAGGATTCTCCTGCGACGGACTGGCGTTGCCTGTGTCGTTCACAACGTTTGGCTCAGGTGTATCCACTGAGACGCCCGGTGTTACCTCCAAAGGTTGAGGCGTTACCAACGGGCGACCAAAATAGCCGGTCATCGTTCCCACAACCAACATGGCCAAGCCGACGGCAACGATCGCCAGTGGACTGCTGCGGGCTGTGGTTGGCCTGGGACCAGACGCAGCTTCGTGCCTGTCTTGAATCCTCTCTTCATTCGTTTCCAATTCGTCAATGCCTCCTGGTCTCATTAAGTTGGCTACGTGCTCCTCTACTCCGATGTGGCTTCCGGCCCTCGGTTTCGCCAGCTCTTTACGAAAGCCACGATGCGACCCTCATCGTAACTGTCCAGCTTATCAATGCGTCCCCAGGCAGTTAGCGCGATCGCAGCATCGGCATTTTCACGGGCCACGGCCACAATCTTCCAACGCTGGAAACGACCCACAAGATCGCGCAGTTCGGCCTTTACCTCCTCACAATCAGCTAGCTTGCCGCAGTCGTAAGAGATGATCACGTGGCCGTGCTCTAGGTTGTGGACCAACTGCTCGTCAGCCAACGAGGTATCGTAAAAGTCCGCCCTCGCCGGCTCGTCATAGTGCCAGCCAGATGTAGGTGGGTCGGAGTTATAGGGAGGATGGTTCTGACCAACTGCGATGTGCTGCTGCCCCTGAATAGTGACCGCTTCGCCGGGGATTGGCTGGTTAGCCTTTTGAATTGACCACGCGACCACGCCTACCAGTAGCAAGACTACAATTAAACCGGCCCCGATCCAGATCCATTGACTTCGTTGGCGACTCTCGGCCGCCTGTGCCTCAAGCCTACGCTTTCTCCGCTCTGTGGTTTTGCTCATTCTTCATTCCTTACAGTCTGGTTAATTTATGTATTTGGTGATCTTAATCTAATTTAGAATCCAAACTGACGTATCTGCAAGTCTGTCGTGGAAAGTGGGAAAAAGTGAGGATACGCCAGCTATGTAACCAGCCGGTGGCTGAGCTAATCGAGTTTCACCCGTCGCAGCCGCAGACTGTTGGTGACAACCGTCACGCTAGAGAACGCCATGGCAAAGGCAGCCAGCACTGGATGCAGTGAGCGCAGAATATTTGGCACAAACGTGAAGGGATAGAGCACGCCGGCCGCCACCGGGATAAGGATGACATTGTAGAAGAAGGCCCAGAAGAGATTCTGCTTGATGGTACGCATGGTTGCCTTGCTCAGCGCAATAGCCTGCGGCACGGAGCGCAGGTCGCCACGCATCAGGGTCACGTCAGCCGTCTCCATAGCCACGTCGGTTCCTGTACCAATAGCAATGCCCACGTCTGCTTGGGCTAGCGCCGGCGCGTCGTTGATGCCGTCGCCGACCATGGCCACCAACCCAATTCCCTCTTCCTGCAACTTCCTCACTTCGGCCGCTTTGTCGCCCGGCAACACCTCAGCCAACACGCGATCAATGCCCACCTCTTCGGCAATGGTTGCCGCCGTAGCCTGATTGTCGCCCGTCATCATTATTACCTGTAGGCCGAGTCGGTGCATCTTATCCACAGCCTCTCTGGAGCCAGGCTTGATGGTATCGGCCACGGCGATGACGCCCGCCGCCTGACCATCCACGGCCACCCACATGGCTGTCTTGGCCTCCGAAGCCAGGCGCTCGGCCTCAGCTCCCAGACCATTAAGATGGACAGAGCGTTGGTTCATCATTTTAAGGTTTCCCAAGGCGACCTGGTGACCTTCCACCTCAGCGACGATCCCATGCCCGGCGACCGCCTCAAAGCGATCGGGCTGGGCCAGCGACAGTCCGCGCGCCTGGGCAGCTCTCACGATGGCCTCGCCCAGCGGATGCTCGCTGCCCCGCTCAGCCGAGGCGGCCAGACGCAGAAGAGAATCGGGACTTAGAGTGTCCAGAAACTGGGAATCTGGACTCCTCGCGAGACCAGTTTGGCGAACACTCGCCCCCTCCTCACCGGCTCTCTCAATTCCCCGATTCCCCGATTCCCCGATTCCTGATACCTGATGCCGGGTTACGATATCAGTCACCGACGGTGCACCGACAGTTATGGTGCCCGTCTTATCAAGCACGATCGCCTTGAGCGAGTGGGCACGCTCCAACGCCTCGCTGTTCTTGAAGAGGATGCCGTGCTCGGCCCCCTTTCCAGTACCGACCATAATGGCTGTCGGCGTGGCCAGGCCCAGCGCGCATGGGCAGGCGATCACCAGGACAGCCACCATGCGGATCAAGGCCGGCGTGAAACCAACGCCTACGAACAGCCACCACACCAGCAGGGTGAGGAGCGCAATGCCGATAACCACTGGCACAAAGACAGCCGCCACCTGGTCAGCCAGACGCTGGATAGGCGCTTTGCTGCCCTGCGCCTCCTGCACCAACCGGATGATCTGCGCCAGGGCTGTCTCGGCCCCGACCTTGGTCGCCTCGAACTTGAGCATCCCCTGCTTGTTGATGGTAGCCCCAATGACTTCATCACCTGGCTTCTTATCCACCGGCAGGCTCTCGCCAGTGAGCATACTCTCATCAACCGCCGACTGGCCCTCGACCACAACCCCATCCACCGGGATTTTCTCGCCCGGTCGCACAATGACCACGTCGCCGCTCTTGACCTGCTCGATGGGGATGTCCACTTCACCCCCATCTCTGACGACGCGCGCGGTCTTGGCGCGCAATCCCATCAGCTTCTTAATAGCAGCGCTAGTTTGCCCCTTGGCGCGGGCTTCTAGTAACTTACCCAACTTGATGAGCGTGATAATGAGGGCGGCCGTCTCAAAATAGACATGCATCCCCAGAGCGGTGCTGCCCAGCGTCAGAGCAACGGTGACCAGCACACTATACAAGAAGGCCACCGACGAGCCCATAGCGACCAGCACGTCCATATTGGCCGAGCCGTTGCGTAGCGCTTTCCAGCCGCCTGTGTAGTAGTCCCAGCCGACGTAAAACTGTACCGGGGTAGCCATGGCCAACATCAACCAGTTGACCCAGGGTTGGTACGCCCAAGCCCCCAGCAAGCCAAAGTCACGCGCCATGCTCAGCAAGAATAAGGGAAGTGAGAAGAGGACGCCGATCCAGAACTTCCGCGTTTGGTCACGAATTTCCGCTTCGCGGGCGGCCTGCTCTGCATCCTCCAACTGTCCGGCTTCAGCCTCAACCACTCCGTAACCAGCCTTTTCGATGGCGGCGACCATATCAGCGCGTGTGACCTGGCCGGGGACGTATTCCACCGTCGCCTTCTCGGTGGCGAAATTGACGTTGGCCGCCACCACGCCCGGCACTTTCTTGTTAAGCGTGCGTTCGACGGTCGCTACGCAGTTGGCGCACGTCATGCCGGTGATGGGCAACTCGACCTTGGCGGTGGCCACGTCATAGCCCACGTCCTGGATTTTGCTGATGATGGCATCTTCTCCCAAAACGGATGGATCGTAAACCACCGTTGCCCTCTCGCTGGCGTAGTTTATATTAGCTTGGGCCACACCATCCAGCTTATTCAAGCTTCGTTCAATCGTGCCCGAACAGTTCGCACAGTGCATACCTGTGATGGGCAACGTAACCTGTTTTTCAGCCATAGCAGTACCTTCCAGGACGAAGAAAACGATGACGAAGGACCAAAGACGTAAGACGGAATAGGGGAACCTCGATTACTGTAGTTTTCGTCATTCGTCGTTCGTCAATCGTCACCAATTCGTTCGTCGTTAGTCGAGCTAGGTAGTGTTGACATTTGCGCAGTCCCAGGTGTGCTTTTCACTAATTGTTGCAGGGTTCTCAAGCGCATAGCCTCGAATGTCAACACGGCCTAATTCTCGGGTGGATAATTGATCTCCACCAACAATCCCTGGATGTCGTCCCAACTGGCGGGGGGCTCGTTCCACTCGACGGTGACCGTCTGGGTAGCTTCCTCGGCCTTCACTGAAGTGACGCCTTCAAGCTCGCCCACCTCTCGCTCAATGGTCATCACGCAATGACCACAACTGATGTTTGGAACCTTAAAAGTTTTGGTTGCCATAAGAAATATCCTCCTGCATTTGAATTAAACCAGCCTCAATTGCCAGACCAAGACCAATGACGAGGGACGAAGAACCGATAACAGGCTGTGGGCTGCGAGGTTCCCTCCTCTTTTGTCTCTGGTCATTCGTCTCCCTCTCCCAGCAGTCGCTCCAACTCAGGCTTGTCAAAGCCGACCACGACCACGCCATCGATCACCGTCACCGGCGTGGTGAAGACACCCAGGCTTTCCAGCTCCTTCAGAGCGTTTTCGTCCTGGGCGATATCGAGTTCGGTATACTCAGTACCTTGCTGCGAAAGAAACTCTTTCACTTTATTGCAGAACAGTCAGCCAGATTGAGTGTAAACAATGATTTCTCTGGCACTCATGGTGCACCCCCTTAAGTGTCACAACTTCCCCCTTGCATCAAACACCCCCATGATCTCACCAATGACTCGCTCGCGTTCCCCCGGGTCATCGCCTTGGATAGCGGTGGTCACACAGGTGTGCAGGTGCCGATCGAGCACCAGACCGTTTACTTTTTGCATCGCTCGTTGCACCGCCAGGATCTGATTGACGATATCGATGCAATAGTCGCCATTTTCGACCATGCGCTGGATGCCCCGCACGTGCCCCTCGATGCTTTTCAACCGATTGAGGATGTCGGTCGTCGTTTCGTCATTCATCGGCCCGCCTCGTTTTCTACCATCCCCACCCCCCAGGGGGCTGGGGTCTTCATAACAGATTATATCATGACTTATTGGACCTGTCAAGTCCATTTTGATCTGGACGGTTCAAGGATTCGGAGAGGCGTCACAATCTCCCAGCCTTCCACCCTTCCAATCCTCCATCGAATTTGCCCCTTAGCCTAAGCTGTGTTAAAATCCTATCATAAACAAATAGCACCCACTGGGGTGCCATGTACCATTCGGGGGTCGTCTAATGGTAGGACAAGGGATTTTGGTTCCCTCGGTCGAGGTTCGAGTCCTCGCCCCCGAGTTTTTGATTCTTTAGGCCCAGCCCAAACTTTGCAAAAATTTGCAACCATTCGGCGTGAGCGTTCGACCGAGCCCCAGACGTGGGCTCGGTCGAACGCTCATGCTGAGGGCTCACGACGAAGCCTTAGGTTGCCTGAAGCCTCGCGACTTACGCTTCTACACCCCACGCCTATTCTGTAGGCTTGGCAACGACGATGACGCGGTGGGTGTTGCTGGTGTAGGGCCAGCAGGTGACCATCGTCAACCGCTCGTCGGGGAAGGAACCGATCCAACGTGCGTTTTCTCGACGCTTCTCTGCGGACGCGCCCTTGTCGCGCACCACGAGGCGTGACTCCACGGTATAGGTGTATGGTCGCCCGTCCGCGTAAAGTGTGATTGCATCGCCTGGTTCCAGGTCGACGATATAACGAAAGACCTCACCCTTCGTATTGTGGTGCCCCGAGAGCACGATATTTCCCCCGGCGCCAGGGGACGCGGAGTTCTTGTGCCAGCCAGCGACGTACTCAGCCACTTCCCATACACTAACCAGCTTGCCACCTTGGAGAACCTGCTTCCAGCCAACGGGGACGATATCGGTGTCCAGGTCAATGGCCGGAATCACAACCCGCGTTGGCAGTTCAGCCGCTGCTGAGGCCGAGTCTGCGCTAGGGGTCGCTGATGGATCGCCCGGCACGTCCCCCTCTGCCTCGGGTGTCACCTCATCGCCAGCCACCGGCAAGGCACCGTCAGATTCCGGCCCGGGGTTGCTCGAGGAGGCGTCGTTCTGGGGCAACGGTGTCGACACCGGCGGGGCGTTATCCACTCCCGCCGCCGATGACTCCCCCTCGAAAAAGACCGGCAACGGGTTCTGATCGAGGCTGGGAAGGGACACTGACCCGACTGCGTCAAGGGCAGGCTCGGAATCGGCCATAACGTTTAGCGGATTCCCCTCCAGGCTAGAAGAAGCCGGCAGCGGCTCGACTACGCCCACCGCGGGTGGTGGCTCGGCCACGGCCGCTGAGTTCAGGTAAGCCATCAGCCCCCCAGCGCCCAGCAGCAACAACCCGGCCAAAATCAGCCCGGTGCTCAACCAACGCCACAGCCGAACCCGGCCTGGAGACTGAGAGAGAGATATTGTCGTCTGGGGATCACTATCGACTATGTTGTTTAATGACATGACTCGTTCCATTCTGGGTAATTAGCCTCGCATACTCAAGTATATTGTACCAGATGATCACGACTTATCAAAACCAATTGACAAAGCCTTATCGCTCTGTTATATTAGCATCCGCCTGCGCTCCCTGAGTATATGGCAAAGGACCTGCAGCGGACAATGGCAAATAGCACAAATGTGAGGGTGTGGGCCGGTTTGGGCGTGATCCTGTTGGCCACGACCCTCTATCTGATCACCCTTGACACTGGCCTGCGCCCGGACGAGCTGAGCGGCGGTGACCTGATCACACATCAGTACGCCCAAGCTCAGGGACGCCCCAGCAATGCCCCCGGCTATCCGCTTTACACCATAGGTGGCTGGCTCTGGTTTCGCCTGACACGCCCGCTGCTGGGCTGGGCGCTCAACCCGGTGCAACGTTTGTCCAGCTACTCAACGCTTTGGGCCATCCTTTCACTCCTGGTCCTTTACCACCTGATTTCGCGCGCGACGCGGGGCAACTGGCCCATTGCCGCACTCTCCACCGCTTTCTATGCCACCACTTATTTTTTCTGGTTCTACAGCGTCACCACCGAGCAATATACCTCAGCGGTGTTTCAGACGCTGCTGATCGTGTGGCTGGCTTTCAAATGGGACGAGGCACAGACGTTGGACCAGCCGGGCGATCGGTATTTGCTATTGCTGGCGTTTGTTATCGGAACTTGCCTGGCCAACCTGGTCACCACGCTCTTCATCGTGCCCCCGCTGTTGTGGTTCATTTTGAGCCGCCGGCCTGACTTGTTGCACCGCCCCAAGCTAATCCTGGTGGGTGCTCTTCTGGTGCTTTTGCCGTTGATCAGCTATGCCTACGTCTACGCCCGAGGGGCAGCCCACCCTGAATGGCGTGGCGAGGGCCAGTGGCCCAGCGCCTGGGCCTGGTTTTTGGACTTCGTCACCACCCAACAGGGTCGCGACGAGCTGGCTCCTGGCCTGACTTTGGATAACATCTTCACTGCCGAATTTCCATCCCTGATCTGGAGCGAGCTGACCTGGATTGTGCTAATCGGCGGTCTGGTAGGAATATGGTGGCTGGGTAGACGACGCGCCTTGTTCCTATACGCCACACTGGCAATTTGCTTCCTTTTTTGCTGGGTGGATCGCTTTGGCAACTGGTTCCAGGTGATCATACCTGCCTATCCTCTTGTGATCCTGGGCTTCGCGGCCAGCTTGAACGTTGTCTGGTTCAGGCAATTGCGATCCGACGCTTGGCGGCCCGCCGTTCGCGGCCTGATCCTGGTTGGCCTGGTTGGGCTGGTGGCCTATCGTCTAACCCTCAGCTTGCCGCGTGCCGACCAGAGTCACCGGCCGGAAGACACCGGCTTGGACCCCGGCTGGGCAGTGCTGTCTGACAGCCCGCCAACCGGCTCGATCATCATAGGCGACCACGGTGAGTGGCTGGCTTTGGGATATCTGACCAACATCTGGGGTGCTGAGCCCATTATCGACCCGCGTCCGCTATGCCAGACACATTCTCTGCATCAGATCCAAGACCCCCAGACTTCTCGCGATACACCAGCCCTGTATCTCACTCGTCGTGCTGTCGAGTCCGATCCTGGCTGTCTGGCAGATCAACATCGTTACGCCGCTGGCGCCACTCTGATTCGGGTCCAGGCTGTGCCTAATACTCAACTCCCCGAGTCAGCCCGGCCCGTCGACCTGGAATTTGGACCTGAGCTGTCCTTGCTCGGCTTCGAAGTACACCCCTCGTCGGAGACGCCCGCGAGGACTCAAGATGGAACACTATGGCACGTATCGCTGTACTGGCGAGCAGAGGCTCCTGTGAGATCTGATTACACTGTGTCCGTACGTCCGCTACGCGATGGAGCGTTGGTATTGGATGCAAGCGGTGAGCCACTCATCCAGGACCACCAGCCGGTGTGGAACAGCTACCCAACCAGCCGCTGGTCGCCGGGCGAAATCGTTCGTGACGATTACGTCCTCTACCTGCCTGACGCACAGGTGCCTGATACCGCCCGAATCGTCGTCTACCGGAGGACCGAAACAGGATTCGAGAACCTCGGTGAGAGTCAACTTGATCTGACCAGTGACGACGCTGAATAACCTGCATTACTCATCAAAGCGACCGCGGTTGATGTGCCCCATAAACTCGGCTCGCGTCTTGGGATCATCCCGAAAACTGCCCAGCATGGCGCTGGTGGTCATCGACGCGTTGGGTTTCTTCACGCCGCGCATCATGCTGCACATATGTGCCCCCTCAACCACCACCGCCACACCCTGGGGATGCAGCACCTCCTGGATGAACTCGGCGATCTGCTTCGTCATCCGCTCCTGCACCTGCAAACGCCGCGCAAACATCTCCACAATGCGCGGGATCTTGCTCAGCCCCACCACCTTGCCGTCGGGGATGTAGGCCACGTGTGCCCGGCCAATGAAGGGCAGCATATGGTGCTCGCACAGGCTTGAGAAGTCGATGTCCTTGACGATCACCATCTCA
>Ga0180438_10012545_pt1 | contig 10072 bp, 10 predicted proteins | sample SS_ome_12_FD_132455 | JGI IMG/M metagenome (GOLD analysis project Ga0180438, IMG submission 132455) | Hypersaline lake sediment archaeal communities from the Salton Sea, California, USA - SS_3_D_2 metaG | ecosystem: Environmental > Aquatic > Non-marine Saline and Alkaline > Hypersaline >...
ATATTGGTAAAGACGGGGTCCTCCAGGGTCAACGTGCTGGTATTCTTTCGGAAATAAGCATAGACGAAAATATCCCCATCAAACTGCTTCTGGACCCCATCGGGAGGACCGAAGATGCTCAGGATTTCTCCTTTCGTCGTGGTACCAATGACGATCCGCTTCCCGGGGTCCTCTTTGATCCCCGAACCCCTGTAAACCCTGCCAATGGTGCAACTACATACCGGGATGATCAAAAGGACTATCAAGGTTAGAAGGCTTCTATAACTCCTCTGTTCCCCTTCGGAACCCATAGTATTTCACCCTCTCATTCTCATCCAGGAAAATAACCAGGTGATCAGACTTCACCGTGGCCTCGGCGTAGTTGAAGAGAACCAAGATAAGCGCCCGTATGTTGCTTTGATCATACTGGTAGGAAAGAATATTGGCAAAGGGAAAGGTCCCCAGGGGCTCCCCCGTGATGTCCAGTTCCTGCAGTATCTTATTGAATACGGTGGGGCTCATGTAGTTCCGGGGCGGGCCAAACCACTCTATGATCTCCTCCTTGGTCGTAATGCCTGGCTTAATTTCCTTGACCTTTTCGGCGATGATATTTGGCCCCTCGTAATATCGCCCGATGACACACCCCGTGGAGAAGAGCAATAGAATGAGCAGAATGAGCATCCCTGCAACGTAAAGACACATTCGACCTTTCCCTTTCATATCCCCCTCTCCGGTCACTAAGGAGTTCAACGAAATCACCCATTAATCGTACATCACGCTCTAACTGACTTTCAATAGTCTAACCTTCCGGAGTTGCCCCAATTTTGTTGGCGGGATTTCTGTTACCTTTTGATTTCATAATAGATTTTATTTTTCTCGAGAGAACAGCATTGTCCCTTCGCTTCAGTGCTCGTGATGTGACCGGACACATGCGGAAAAGTCGCTCATCGCCGCTCAAACATATTTTTCGACGATTCAAGCGTTCAGGCCGCCTTCAACCCAGAACCGGGTTTTTCCTAGCTTGTGGCCTGGACTGGTTGTCGAAAAATATAATTCGCGCTCAGAGCTCCTTTTCCGAATTCCCGGGTATCTAAATTCCGGCCACAAACAACCCTGTTCTCGAAAAAATTGAGGAAACTCCGCCCTCAGACCCATTGTCGCGGCAAGGGGTATTGATTTCCCCGACGTTTTATATTAGAAAAGAGACATTCCCTTTTCGGAGGGCACGGTCATGGACGAAGCGGGGTATGAGATCCTTTTCATCGGCCCTGGTGTTGATACGGTTGAGGAACGGGAGAGGCTAATCCAGGGCCTCCAGGCGCGGTTCAACCTCCCCCGGGAGAGGGCGGAACAATTGGTTCAAAGTGCTCCAATTGTCGTCAAAAGGGGGCTGACGGAAAAGGAGAGGAATCGATACATTGAAGCCTTCCATTCCATTGGCGCGATGGTCCAGGTCAGGCGATATCCAGATGCTACAATGAGGGCAACGAGGCCGGCACCATACCGGCCAGCCGAGGAAGCGCAATATTGTCCCTGGGAGGACATGGGAAGGGTGGGGTTTTTCCAGGCATTTCTAACCACCCTGAGAGAGGTACTTTTTTCCCCTACCCGCTTCTACCGCCGAATGCCAACGAACAGGGGACTGTCAAATCCCTTGATCTTCGCCCTGATCCTGGGCGTATTGGGAGGAGTTTTGGGCCTTGCATGGCAGCAGGCATTTGTCCCTCAACTCGAGCAATTTCCGGGGACGGCCACGCCCTATCTGGTGGGAATAACCATCGCCCTCCCACTTATCGTTCTGCTCGCCCTCTTTGTCGGCAGTGCCATCGTTCACCTGTGCTTAATGGTAGTCGGGGGAAATCGGAGGGGTTTTGAGGCCACCTTTCGGGTTATTGCCTATTCGTGGTCAACCCAGATCTTCGCCCTCGTCCCCCTGATCGGGAGCTTTATTATCCCCATTTATTCTTTGGTGATCGAGATCATCGGCCTGAGGGAAAGCCACGGGATTTCTACGGGAAGGGCAGCGCTCGCCATATTTTTGCCCTTCATCGTTGTGGTCGCCCTTCTTGTGATTGGAGTAACCTTCTTCCTCTTGAAGCTGGGGCAGCTTTTCTGACGCCTTTTCTCCAAAAAGGACCGACCCTCTATGCGCCTCATCCTCATCTTCATCATCGTTCCGCTCATGGAGATCCTGCTTCTCATCGAGATCGGGAGCCGGATAGGAACGCTCAATACCATCTCCATCATCATCGTAACCGGAATACTGGGCGGCTACATGATGCGGCACCAGGGTTTCGCCATCCTCGCGAACATTCGCATGAATCTCTCCCAGGGCCGGATGCCGACGGGCGAGTTGATCAATGGAGCCTTGGTACTGGTGGGAGGTATCTTGCTCCTGACCCCGGGTTTCTTCACCGACGCGGTGGGATTTGTCCTGCTCATCCCCACTACAAGGGGTTTTGTCCGCAAAAAGATCCAGCTCCTCATTCAGCGGAAGATCGAGTCGGGAGACATCCACATCTTCTTTGGTTGAACCCATACAAATTCATTTAGAGAACGCCCTTGTCCTTTCGCTCACATCTTCGTGTCCGTGTCCGTTGCTCGTGCTCGTGAAGCGTGTCCGTGTCGGTCCGACTGCAGCACCCCAGCACTGCAATACCGCAGAACCGCAATTCGCTCAGAGCTCCTTTTCCGAATTCCCAGGTATCCAAATTCTGCTCAATCAACAACCCTATTCTCAACGAAATTGAGGAAACTCCGGTGAAATTAACGTAGACAAAGCTAATAAAAAACCATAACATAACGATATTCTGGCTGAATTGAGATTACGTCAATGGTGGGGGATAGCCTGGAAATCGCGAGTATTCATGAAATGTGGCTGTAAATGGAGACAATTCTCTGTCGCTTTCCTGCTCCTTATCTTGGCAATTGGTTGCAGAGGTAAGCCTGCCGTTGTTCCCAGCCCGGAGCCGGTGATGCCGCAGAGGGGTTTTTCCCGAATCGGTTATGCCATTCAGGTCGGGGCATTCTCCGATTTGAATAACGCTGTGCGCCTTACACAAACTCTACAAGATCGTGGCTTGAACGCTTATTACTTCGTTCACACAACAGGACTTTATAAGGTCCGTTTTGGGGATTTTCCATCAAAAGAGAGCGCCTGCAGAAAAGCCGAAAATCTTCTTGCCCTGCGAATCATCGATGAATACTACATCGTCGGCCCAGAAGATTATCCGAAACCAAGGGATCGAAGAAAAGCCATTACCTATCTCAGGAATGAACTTGTGACTACAGCAAAAAGCTTTGTTGGTGTGCCCTACCGATGGGGTGGTGTTTCAGCAGAGCGCGGGTTTGATTGCAGTGGTTTGTCCATGGCTGTTTATCATCTGAATGGCCTGAATCTGCCACGATCATCAGAAGCACAGTGGGAAGCCGGATCGCCTGTCAATCGAGGTCGATTGTCAAAAGGGGATCTCGTTTTCTTTGCCACTTCTGGAGGGAGAAAGATCTCTCATGTGGGTATTTATGTCGGTAAAGATAAATTCATCCATGCGCCGGGCAGAAATAAGAGGATCCGCTTTGACTCGCTTTCAAAGAGATATTTCAGACGCCGTTATGTCGGCGCAAAGACTTATTTATGAGGCATCTATCGAAATAGTTACGGCGTGGGTTCCCCTGGGGAAATAACAACGTTCTTGTGCACCCATTCTTGAGGTCGCCCTTTTTTGACTTTCAGTTTGTACCAATTGCCTACAAGCGAAATGTATTCAAGTTTTTCACCTTTGGCGGCCCTTCTGGCGATAGGGTGTCTCGTTCCTGGCCCTCTGCGTATGTTACATGCAGTTTTTGCGTAAATGAATCGGGACGGTTTTTTCGCACGTGCCCTAGCTGGTGGCGTCACATCTGAACCTTTTTGAATACTGCGCCTCACAACGGTGGTGGAACCTTTCGTCTCACCTCTCGGCTTGTTCGACGAATCCTCGCTACACGCTGCTAACACGGCGAGCGTGAAAAAGATACCGAGCGCAGATTTTTTCATAGAGTGCCTGCTTTCAAATCCGATGTCCCTCGCATGTGACGGGGACGTGCGTATTCTCATTCAGTCAAGCGCTCCGGCGTTCAAAGTACGTCCCAACCCAAAGGAAAACAATGGAAAGGGCGAGGGGGATTTGAAATATTTCCCGCCCGCCCGAGAGGACTTTCTTCCCGACCAATACGGGATTCCTGAAAACTCCTTGGAGCTCCTTCCCCGAGGAGAGCCGGATATATTCCCCCCCAGTCCCCCGGGAGATCTCTCCCAGGATCCCTTCATTCAATCGAGTGACGACCTCTTCGCCCTCCATCTTGAACCACTCCTTGAACGTGCCGTCCTCGTATACGGGAATTCTGGAGCCCTTCAGCCCTCCAACTCCTCCGGAAACAATGGTGATGGCATTGGCCTTAATATCGGCCAATATCCCTTGGAGATTTTCCGGACGGACGTGGCCGCCGTCAGAAAGAAACAGAATGATCTTCTTCTTGTCGTCCTTTTCGAAGAGGTTGACCGCCTCGGACAAGGCCGCTCCGATATTAGAACCCTCTGAAGGAGCCGAACCAATCCCGATCCAATTCTTCAGGACGAACCTCAAGGCGTGGCAATCATCGGTGAGTTCGGCCTGGGGAAAGCTCTTCCCGGCAAAGGTCACAATACCAAGCCTGTTTCCCTCCAACTCCAGCAGACATTTGATCAGGGAGCCCTTCGCCATTTCAACGCGAGAAATCCCTGGTCCGCAATCCTCGGCCGCCATGCTCCTGGATACGTCCAGAATAGCAACCACGTCGAGAGTCCCCTTTTTGACCTGTCCCGAATTTCCCGAAAGGAGGGGGCGAGCAGCAGCCGTAATCAAGAGAGCGAGACAGAGAACTATCAAGGATCTCTGGTAGATGATTTTCCGACTTCGGGAGAGCCGGGAGAACTGGCTGAGCAAGTCCATTTTCCCAAATTCCTCAAGGATGGCCTTCCTCCGACGAAACCCCCACACAATGGCTCCCACAAAAAAAGGCAGGATTAACAGAGCCCACAATGCTTTAGGGTTCAGAAATTCAAGGCCCACTGGCTCTCCTAAATATCCGGTTTATCAGGACCATATCGACCCATCTTGCTCTTATCGCCTTCATCGTCCGGCTCTGGTTTCAGAGAGGCCTGGCTTCCCTCATCGGGGAATGCCATGGGGTAAAAGACATAGAGCCGTTCGAGGTTATATTTGCTTTCCCAATCGGTGGGATCGAGTCGAAGGGATTCCCGGTACATCTCGGCTGCCTTTTTCGGCAGGTCGAGCTGGACCAGAATGTTACCGATGTTGTAATAGGCTCGTTTCTTCAGGGAAGAATCCTGGCTCTTGTCAATGATGCGGTAGAAATGCGTGCTCGCCTTCTCAAGGTTATCCGCACGGTAGGCCCTTACTCCCATGTTGTACGAGATGAGATCTTCCGACGCGAAGAGGCTCTCGCTCGCCTTTTCAAGACACTGTTGGTCCAAGCGGTTCTCCTCTATGCCTTTGACCGCCGCTCCAATCACGTCCGCATACCAGTACTTCTGATAGATCCCATAGGAGAGACAGATGACCCCTGCTATGATCAAATAAACCCGAATTGAACGAATATGTACCATCGCCCTCATGACGGCCCTCCTAACAGAGCTCGACGAGCAGGGTATTACGCAGCAGGGTCAGAACCAGTAAAAGAACCAAGGCCGATAGGACGAAGAGGGGATAGAGCTCCTGGCTCTTCCCCTTACTCTCCATTTTAACCCTGCCCGGTTCCAAGCGGTCTATTTCTTCAAAGGCCGCGGTCAACTCTTCCTCCGATTCAGCAGGGATGAATCGCCCCTCGGTCTGGCCCACGATCTCCAAAAGGTCGCTATAATCCTTACTCAGGTTGATTCCCACGAGATAAAAGCGGACCCCCATCTCCTTTATCCCCCGGGTGATCACCTCCTTCATCTTGCCCGAGATTACGGACTCGCCGTCCGAAAGAAAAACCAGAATGCGGCTTGCCGACTGGCCCATATCCCTGAAATGATCCATTGCCTTTATGAATGGTTGAACGAGATTGGTCCCACCGTAGAAAGTCGACCCAAGCCTATCCACCTTTTTCAATATGAGGCCGAGGTCCCTCGTCAGGGGCCAGCTTCCGAAGGTCTCATCACCAAAGACCAACAGGCCGATTCTATCGTTTCTTCGCTTCTGAATGAACTGCCGGGCTGCCTTCTTGGCAATATCTATCTTCCTCGGTTCATCGGTACGGTGTAATGTACCTCCAATATTGTTTTGCATGCTATTGGAGAGATCCACAATGAGAATGATATCACGGGCGAGAAACGTTTCGTGTTGGACGACTTTTTCCCATTGAGGCCGGGCCAGCCCCAGAATTAACAGTGCCATTGCAATGGCGAAGAGCACCTGCGGCAGGTGCTGCCACCATCTCCATCCACCATCGCCCTCCAGCAGGTGAAGATGCGTGTACCCGAAGAAGGCGGTTTTCCTCGTGAGGAAAAGGGGCAACAAAATGATTCCCACCAGCAAAAGGTAAGGATTGGCCAACTGTATCATATCTGCTCTGTCTCCTGATGGGTTGGCTCATACATCCTTTCCACGAGCTCATTGAATTGTCTCATAACGGACTCAACATCCACAGGGGCATCTCCCTCGTAGATAACCTGGTTGATTCTGGCCACCAAGCCCTTGAGCTCTTCATAGAAAGGATTGTCCTTTAGCTGATGTACAATCTCCGTCGAGGGCCGATTGGAGGTATTGAGCCCGCAGACATCCTTCAGGAAATCCCTCAGTATTTTATTTATCTCAAAAAACAGGCGCTTTCGATGATCTTCGTAGTTGAAGCACCTCTCCCTGGCTTCCTGGAGCGCCTTCTGGGCGCGATCCCTGGGCGTGGGATCCCGCCTCTGCTCCTCCTCCCTCCGTCTCTTTCGGATGAACTCCCAAGGCCAGGTGACGAGGGCCATGAAGACCATGAAACCGCCTACAGCCATGGCGACTTTCCAAAAAAGGGCTGCGCTCTCGTCAATGACGGGCCCCTTGATGTCCTTCATTGGACCGTAGTAGGCGGCCGTACGTGACACGAAAATATCAAAGGATTGCGCCAAGAGGCTCCGATAGCGAAACTCTAAATCCACCGGATTCCAATCCTCTTTCGTTGCATAGGAGACACGAAGGGGAGGAAATTTCAGCTTATCAACGGCAATGGCAGGCTCGAAGGACTGGAGCCGATAGATCACCGTGTAGGTGCTCCCACCGGTGTTCAGGTGCTTATGAACCCTCACATCCCGAACCTCAAAAGGTCCGTGGGTTTCACCCTTCTGGGGGAGATTTACCAAGTCCAGAACGGGCCCATCCCCCGTGTTCAGCGTGACGACCAGAGGAATCTCGTCACCGATATGGAAGCCAAAATTCCTTGGGCAGTTAAAATCGACCGTTATGGGAAAGGACTCATGATCCGAGGAGTCCGCCTCCTCGGATTGGAGGCTGCGATCGTCCGAAGATGCAGTTCCCAAAACGAGGGAAGCAGCCAGTAATGCGACAAGAAGCAATGTCTTCACCTAATGGACCCTCCTCCGGGCGAGGAAAAGTTTACCGATTTCCCTGACATAGTCGGTTTCCTGATTTATCCAGAGGGCATCCATGGAAAAACTTTGAAACAGAGCTTTTAGACCCCGCTCCTTAACCTCTGCTCGTTTCTGAAATGCGGTCTTCCTTCTCCCCCCTCCTAACCAGATGGTCCTGCGCCTTCCGGTCTCCAGGTCCTTCAACGCAGCGATGCACCATCTTTGGGGGAGAACCTTCTCCCTCGGGTCCCAAATGACGAGGGAAACCACGTCATGCAGGAGGGCAACGGGTTTGAGGACCCTTTCGATTTCCTTAAGCTCCTCCGGGAAGTCGGAGATGAGAAATATCAGGGATCGCTTTGCCGGGAGCCCGGAAAGGGCCCGGGCTAATCCCCCACCACCATTTCCATGGGATCTCGTCTCCAGGACCTTCTGAGGGATGAGGAGCCTATAATCCTTGGGATTTCGGAGGGGCCATTGGATTTCAACCTGGGATCCGTAGCCGATAAAACCGACTCGATCGTGGCATCGCCAGGCTGCGTGAGCGAGAATTGCGGAGATTTCCGCCGCCAGCCTCCGCTTCGTCACCCGAACGGTGCCGAAATCCATGGAATGGCTCAGATCTACAACGAGAAAAACGGCGATGTTGGCATCGGTCAGCCGGGTATTCTTCAGAATGCGCTGACCTCCCGTCCGTGCAGTGGCCGACCAGTTTATGGATCGGGGATTATCACCCAACCGGTATTCGGAGATCGTCTCGAACTCTGAGGATCCTCCCATCTGGCGGCTGGGCCATATTCCGAGATCATGTTGGCCCGAATACCAGCGAACGTAGTAATCAACCTCTGCAATTTTTTCCAGTATCTCTCTCACGGGACGTGAACTCCGTTCAAGATCTCCTGGATAACGTCCTCCACGATCAGCCCTTCGGCCTGGGCGGGGAACTCCAGGAAAATTCTATGCCTGAGAACATCCCCTGCGACGGCCTGAATGTCCTCAGGATAGACGTGCTGCCGTTTGTGCAAGAAGGCCTCGACGCGCGCTGCATCCCTCAGGGCCAATGTTGCACGGGGTGAAGCGCCGAGCTTCACACATCCCTGCAGTGCCTCGAAACCAGATTCCCCAGGGAAACGGGTTGCCCGAACCAGATCAACGATGTATTGATGGGCGTAATGCCCCACGGAGACTTCCCTTTTTATGCTCTCCCGCAGCTCACAGACGTCATGGGGCCCGATGACCTTCTGGACGGCCCTGATTTTATCCCTCTGATCGAGGTGGACGTTGGTGAGGATATCGATCTCATCCTCCGGGCTTGGATATTCCACCACGACCTTGAAGAGAAATCGATCCAGCTGGGCCTCGGGAAGGGGGTAGGTGCCGTCCTGTTCTATGGGATTCTGCGTTGCCAGGACAATGAAGGGATCGGACAGTTCGAGGGTGTCTTTCCCCATGACGGTGACTTGGCGTTCCTGCATTGCCTGAAGCAGGGCAGCCTGCGTTTTTGCGGGGGCCCGGTTTATCTCATCCACAAGGGCGACATGGCATTCGGTCAGGGGACCCTTCTGAAGTTTAAAGCGATTTCCGACGTAGACATAGGTCCCGATAAGGTCGCTGGGGAGCATATCGGGTACCATCTGGATCCTCCGGAACACCCCTCCTATGGCCGCTCCCATTGCCGACACCAGGAGGGTTTTCGCCAATCCCGGAACGCCCTCAAGCAGGACGTGGCCATCAGCAAGGAGGGCCACGACAATCCTACAGATCAAGGTCTTCTGCCCTACAATAATCTTCTCTATCTCGGCCACGAGATTCTGGACCTTCTCGATGCCTCCATGGAGGCTTAATTCTGATTTTTCCTTGAGCTGGGCGATGGTTTGCATGGAACCCCCCCAAAAATAGCAAAAGGTGTTCTATCTTCTTTCTGCAATTGATATGCCAACATTTTTTCCCATCACCATGGGATTTACCGGGGGATATCCCTTAGGGGCCAGGCCGGATTGTGAAAATTTTTCAAGGTCTGCGCAAAATTTTCCGCCAGTTGATTGGAATTAACCGCAGGTAATGCGATTTTATTAGATTACCCAGTCGTCCCATCTGGAATAACGATGTTCTCGACAAAATTGGGGTAACTCCGGTCCTAATTCCCTAGTTTCCGGAGTCTAAGGAGAACAGCAGCGTTCATGAGCAGAATTTAGACACCTGGGAATTCGGAAAAGGAGCTCTGAGCGCGAATTATATTTTTTCGACAATCACTCCTTGGTGACCCGAGCGGGTGCAAACCTAGTTCTGGGCTGAAGGTGGCGCAAACGCTGGAATCGTCGAAAAAATATGGTTGAGCGGCGAGGAGCGACTTTTCCGTAAATCCATCCAATAGAAATGAGGAAAATCCGGTCCTAATTCCCTTGACATGCCATCCGATTCGAGGTAAGTTAAGATCAACCAACGCTAGGGGAGCCTAATGGGCTGAGAAATTTCGTCCCAAACATGGGACGGAAT
>Ga0180438_10012546_pt1 | contig 10072 bp, 13 predicted proteins | sample SS_ome_12_FD_132455 | JGI IMG/M metagenome (GOLD analysis project Ga0180438, IMG submission 132455) | Hypersaline lake sediment archaeal communities from the Salton Sea, California, USA - SS_3_D_2 metaG | ecosystem: Environmental > Aquatic > Non-marine Saline and Alkaline > Hypersaline >...
CCAGGGCCTTTGCGTATCCGAGCGCAAAACTAACAGCGGCTCCCAGGTATTCGTAAAGCTTAACGGCCTGGTATCCCGCTTTTTTAATGCCGAGGATATTGTAAAATGAGGTTCTACCGATTGAATGAAGCGGCGGGCAGCGAGCCGGTAACGGCTGCGGACGTTAAACTCTACGCGCGCGTCGCTCATTCTGTCGAGGATAGCCTTATCGACTCCTGGATAGCGGCAGCTCGTAAGCTCGCCGAGGACTACCAGCATAGGAGCTACGTACAGCAAACGTACCGCATGGTATACGACTCTTTCCCGCCCTCGGAAATTGAGTTTCCCAGGCCCCCGCTAATCAGCGTAGAGTCGGTTAAGTACTACGACTACGAGGATAACGAGACTACTTTCGCGGATACTAATTACAGCCTGGATCTTATTTCGGAGGTCGGCAGGCTGTCGCTTAACTACGGCATATCATGGCCTACGGTAACGCTGCGACCGCTTAACGCGATTATTATAGACTTTACTACCGGTTACGGCGCGGACGCCGACGCGGTCCCTGACAGCGTTAAAAATGCGATATACGTATACTGTACTTTCATGTATGAAAACCGAGAGGCAGAAAACGGGACCATACCGAGAGAATTTTACGACCTTTTACGACCCGATAGGATGGCAATTTATTAATGGCGTTACCTCGGCACGAAAAAAAGAAAAGCCTCGCGAGCCGCTGCCGCCATTATGTCGACTACCAGGCTAAGACCGAAACGCCGGACGGCGAGGGCGGTTTTACCGAGGTCTGGGCGGATATATCCGGGGCTACTCAGATACCGACCGAGATACTGCCGATTAAGGCCGAGCGCCGGGCCGAAATGCGCTCCTGGAATATTGTAGCGACTCACTATTTACGGTCCCGCTCTGAGATACCTATAGAGGAGGTAGGCCGGGCCGTATGGGTAGACGGGGCGACTACCAGGTATTTTTATATTAAGACGCTGGAGGACATACAGGAGCGCGATATAGTGCAGTTTATGATAGCCGAGGAGCGCAGGCCGTGAGTACTCTAATTAAAGGTAAATACTCGCGGCTCCGGCTGAATACAGAGGACATTTTTAAAGAAATTGATAATAACGAATTTGTAAGACGCCGGGACGCCGCCAAACACGCCGTTAAAGTAATGAAAGAGAACGTAGGAAAAAAGGGCGTTTCTGTACCTGGCGGCTACCCGGCCAGGCGTACCGGGACTACTAAGCGTAGAATCGGTATGCGGCTTATCAAGCGGGACCGGTCGGCCCTTATCGGCAGTAAAGACTTTAAAGCTCATTTATTGGAATTTGGGCATGGCGACGGCAAAGAGCGTAATAAACGGCCTTTTATTTTCCCGTCGCTGCGGGAGGCCGAGCCGGAGATAGTACGTATTATGTCAAGGGAGTATTTTTAATTGTTTGAAAAGACGCTGATAAATTTACTGGCTGCGGACTCGGATTTACAGACGCTTTTATCGAGCTTTTCCGGTAACCCGGCTATATTCAGCTCAGCAGCTCCGCAGAAAGCCGAGCGGCCCTATATCGTTTTTGATATAGACAAGCTCGCCCCGGAAAACCTGGCCGCTGCGGCCTTTGATATCGTCCTGGACGTATACCACAGACAGGAGAGCGGTAAAGAGCTGCGGGAGATAGCCGAGCGGATCGAATTTGTTTGCGACCGGGCTTTTATAGATGTAGACGCCGGGGGCCGTTTCCAAGGTATACGGCTATTTTACGAGGACGGCAGGGAGATAGAAAACCAGGACGTTAAAATCCGGCATTATGTAGTCCGGCTCAGCGCGCGAGCTGGGCGTAAAAAATGGGCAGAGGAAACTATAAGTAGACCGTAACAAAAAGGGGTTAATTATGATAAAAACATTTTTTCAAATAGTATTGATTTTCGCCGCGCTCTCTTTCTGCGGGGATAAGCACTACCGGGGGATAGTCGAGTTTTATATGGACGTCGCAAAGGGTAACGTACCAGGCCACAGCGCGATCTATAAATTCGGTTTTAACTCGGCGATAGCTACGACCGGCGAGGACGTCTGGGCCGGGGGCGGTACGTATCTTTTTTATCCAGATACGGCTCACGGTATGGTAGCGGTATGCGACAGCTCAGCCGATAGCGTAGGCGGGGCCGGGGCGCTTACTGTCCAGGTCTACGGCCTCGATAGTAATTGGTCGGAAATAAACGAGACAATAACGACCGCCGGGACCGACGAGGTAGCGCTTACAAATAAATATATTCGGATGTACCGGGCTATCGTTTTAACGGCTGGTAGTTACGAGACGAATAAGGGCGCTATCACTATAAAAACGGCCCAGGGGGATACCGTAGGGGCGTATATCGCCGCCGACGACGGCCAGACCCAGCAGGCGATATATACCGTACCAGCAGGGAAAAGCGCGTACTATATTGACGGGTACGTATCTATCAAAAACGACGATAAAAACGGGGTCGACGCCTCTTTTAAATTGAAAATGCGGCCTAACACTACGGCGGCGGGCGCGTGGGCTACAAAGGACGACGTATCGTTAATAAATATCGGCAGCTCGTGGTTTAGCTATAAGTACGGCGTCCCGTCGGGGCCTATTCTCGAAAAAACGGATATAAAAATAGAGTGTTACGAGGCGTCGGCAGAATCCGGCGCGACCGGAGTTTTCGACCTGGTCCTGGTAGACGACTAAAAAAAATAAATGACACGACGACACGGCATACAGAGCGATACCTACGAGAAATTTCTGCTCGACGCGGGAGCGGTTTATAAAAATTTCGTAAGCGTAGGGTCGCCCGGTACGCTCCTGGGGGCTACTCGCGGGGGCGCTATCTTTAAGCGTATGCCGAGTTATAAAGAAACGCCATACGAGGGGCTGCCGGGCCAGGCTGTCGGTCAAAAACACTTAGTCGGGGTACGGGTATCTTTAGAGGTTAATATGCTCTCTTTCGACGAGAGTAATTTAGCGCTCGCGGTCCCTAACTCCTCGGTATCTGCTCCGGCGGGCGGCTATGTAACGATTACAGAATCGGAATGGAACGCGGCGGCAGTACATAGCTTAACGAATATAGCTATACTGGCGCAGCTCTCCGGGACGGCCTCGGCGGTCGCTATTGTCCTCGATAATCCGATATGCGAAAAAGATTTAAGTCTAACTTTTAAGGATAAAAGCGAATCGACGAGCAAGTGGATTTTTTCAGCTTACTACGACGAATCTGCGGGTTTTGGTACGCCGCCCTGGCGTATTTACTGGCCTGTATAAATCACTAACTCAAACCATTAGGAGGTAATAACAATGGCGAGGAAACACGGAATAACCGCAGACACTTACAAGCGGTTTATAATTGACGCCGGGGCTGTCTATACCGGTTTTACAAATTTCTCAAGCCTGGGTACTTTACTCGGCGCTACCAGGGGCGGCTCGCAGCTCACGCTGGAACAGGAAATAAAGGATATGGAGGTAGACGGGGCGCGCGGTCCTGTTATCGGCAGCCGCCGTATAACAATGATTAAGGCGTCGCTGACCGTTAACTTTATCGAGCATACCCTGGCTAACTTGAAAAGGGCGCTCGTCGGCTCCGAGTCTGCGGTTTTCGAGACGGATTGGGACGCTATTACCCGCGCCCTGGTTATTGAGGACGCCGATTTCCTGACCGATATAACTATCGTCGGCGAGGTTTCCGGCGACTCTGACGGTATGGCTATAAAACTCGATAACACTATCTCGGACGGAAATTTCGAGCTTACTTTCGCGGACAAAGAGGAGGGCGTCGTAACGATGACTTTTACCGCCCATTTCGACCCGTCCGATCTGGGAGCTGGGACCGATACCGAGCCGTGGACTATCTACTGGCCTAATTAATAAGTAGTATCAAATAACAAATAAACAAAAAGGACAAAACTACTATGGATACAGAGGAGAAAACAGGCTACCCGGCTGTCCGGGAGCTGACGCGCAGGGACAGAAAAAAGCTGTCCGAGTTAGTACGGGCTTTCGCTGAGCGCTCCGGCAATGTCAAATTAACCGAGATGTTACCGGGGCGCAGCGACGCGAAAAGCGAGGAAACCGAAACCGATACCGACCAGACTTACGAGCTGATTAAAAGCATTTTGCAGGGGCTTATCGAGTGGGTCGAGGAGGAGGTTACCGAGTGGTTTATGGACCTCGTAGGGGTTACAGAGCGGGACGAATACGACCGGCTGCCCTTTGATATAGAGGTCCATATTATCGACGAGCTGATAGCCCAGCAGGGATTTAATAATTTTTTTTCGCGAGCCTCGGAGCTATACAAAAAGATTCGAGGCTAAACAGGATAACCAGGGATTTAGAAAACCTTGTCCGATTTACTGACAGGCTTACCGAGGCGCAGCTCGATAACGAAATCTACAGCGAGGTATTATTTCGCGGTAGGTTTATGCTCGACGAGCGCCAGCGGGTCGACAGGGAGCGGCTTATAGCCGCCTCTTTCGGGGCCTGGCAGACTTTACAGGTACATACGGATAAACTAACCTCCTGGTCAAAGTATAAAAAGCAGCTCGGCCTATCGGACGAGCCGCCGGTAACGAAAGAGGATCTAGAGCGGGAAGCAGAGCAGGCTATGGCAAACGCGCAGCGAATAATAGATAAAGCTAGGGGTGAAAATGGCGGTAGGTAAAGAGCTTTTTAAACTCTGGGGCGTTATCGGTATGCAGGGCGTCGAGCGCGTCGAAAAAGACCTTAAAAAGATTGATAAGCAGGCCCGGCGCGCGCAGAAAGAAATGGACCGATTCGGGCGTCGCGTTTCCGACGTCGGTAAGGTACTTACGAAAGCGCTTACGGTCCCGCTACTGGCTGCTGCCGCTGCCTCGGTTAAGTTTATCGAGGACGCGACCGACCTTAACGAAACGATAAGTAAAACCGGCGAGCTGTTCGGCGCGTCGGCGAAAGAGATCGAAACCTGGGCCGATACGAGCGCTACGAAAATAGGGCAATCAAAGCAGCAGGCTATGGACGCCGCGAGTACCTTTGCGATATTCGGGCGCAGCGCCGGGCTGGCCGGTAAAGACCTGGTAAAATTTTCTACGGAATTCGTAGAGCTGGCCTCCGATATGGCGAGCTTTTTTAATACCGAGCCGGAGGAGGCTATAACCGCTATCGGGGCCGCTTTCCGGGGCGAGACGGAACCGATAAGAAAGTACGGCGTACTCCTGGACGACGCGAGCATGAGGCAGAAAGCCCTGGAGCTGGGTATCGTCTCGACCACTAAGAAAGCATTAACGCCGCAAAATAAAGTACTCGCGGCCCAGGCCCTTATAATGGAGCAGACCAGCATAGCGCAGGGCGATTTTGCCCGGACCTCCGGGGGCCTGGCTAACCAGAAACGAATTTTAAACGCCCAGTTTAAAAACGTCTCGGCGACGCTGGGGCAGTTATTTCTGCCGACGGCCCTAAAGGTCGGTAAGCTCCTGGCGCAGCTCCTCGGACACGCTGAGCGCCTTATAGCTGCCTGGAAAGCGCTAGACCCGGCCACTAAGAAAACGATAAAAGGATTTTTACTGCTGGCGGCTGCGATAGGCCCTATCGTCTTTGCCGTCGGTAAGCTTATCGCCTGGGGTAAGGTACTTATCCCTATTCTCGTAGCTTTGAAAACCGGTACTTTCGGCTGGGCCGGGGCTATGGCCGTACTGCAAAAATCGGTACTCGGCGTTACCCTGGTAGTCGGCGCGCTTGTAGCGCTGGGCTGGTATTGGTATAGTCAATGGGAGACCATGAGCGTACAATTAGAGGCGCTCTGGGCTAAGATACGGCTCTTTATAGCCAAGGGGGTAAACGCGGTAGCGCAGACCTTTGCGGACGGCATGATAACTATTTTAAAGGGCCTTGATAAAATCGCCGGTTTCATACCTGGGTTATCGGAAAAAGTAAAAGCCGCTACTATCGGTATGTTACAATTTAAGGCCGCGCTATTTAAAGACCTGGGCAAACAGCAGCAGCATACAAACGAAATTAACAGCCAGGTTAAGGCTACCAAGGGGTTAACCGAGGCGCTGAAAGAGGCCGTAGACGCCGGTAAAGAGGCGCTCGGGCTGAAAGAAAAAGATACTCAGGCGACTAAAACCCAGGTCCAGGCTTATAACGAGCTGGCCGACGCGCACGTAAAAGCCTGGGAGAAATTTAAAGAGCGGGAAAAGTTGCGGACCGATTTTAACGAAAAGATAAAAGACCAGATTAATCAGCTTACACTTACCGAGCTGGAGCTGCTGGAGCTGGAGCGCCAGGAGGCGAAACGTATAGCCGAGGAAAAGGGCGCGGATACCCTGGCGGTCGCCGAGCTGTACGCTTTAAAGGAACAGGAGTTAAGGGACCGGATACGCAAAGAGGAAAAAGCAAAGGACGAGCGGGAGCTGCGCGAGCGCCTTACGCAGGCGACCCAGATCGGAAATAAATTAAATAGCATACTTTCTAAGTTTTCCGATAACCGTATGAAACGCCTGGACCTGGAGGAAAAGAGAAAAATACAGGCTATTGAAAATAGCGCTATGACTCAGGAGGAAAAAGAGGCGGCTATCCAGAAAATCCAGGACGAAACGGAAAAGAAACGGCAGAAACTACAGCGCCAGGCTGCTATCCGGGAAAAGGCCGCAGCTCTTTTTAATATCGCTATAAATACCGCTGCCGCTGTCGTAAAAGCGTTACCTAATATACCGCTGTCTATAGTCGTCGGCGCGCTGGGCGTCGCGGAGGGCGTCGCGGTAGCTACTACGCCGCTGCCTTTCCAGGAGGGCGGTTTTATCCAGGGCAGCCCCGAGGGCGTTAACGCGCTGGTCGGCGAGAATAACCAGGACGAAATAGTCTTTCCTCTGGAGCGCGGTATCGGGCTTTTTATTGACGGCCTGGTCGAGAGGCTCGGGGAAATCGAGCTGCCCGCTTTCGCCCCGCCGGAGCTGGCCGAGGTAGGCGCAGCAGGCGGCGGCGGTACGACTATTTTAAAGGTCGGTACGCTCATAGCGGACGAGGGCGGCCTTAAACAATTAGAGCGGCGGCTCGATACTATACGAATCGCTGAGAACCAGCGGAAAGGCTTTTAATAATGGCTATAGAGTGGGATATATTTCTCGGGACTACGGGGCCGACCGGTAAGCTCTCGCCTTTCGGGCGTAAGACGACTATTAATAAAAAGGAAACGGTCCGAGAGCAGCGGGCAGCCGACGGGACGTTAAAACAAGATTGTCTATATGTTAAGCGTGAATTTGTTTTAACGTATAGCGTTATTACCGAGGCGGCGCTCGACACCCTGGACTATTGGTATACCTACTATAAAACGAATAAGCAGGCGCTCCCGTTATATCTATATACGAGCGCTGTAGCTTACGACGAGTACAGCGTAGTACCGAAGCCGGTAGACCGTACCCGAGTAGTTAGAGCCGCTGATAACGTATTTAGCGGCGTTAAATTTGTAATGATAGAGGTCTAAAAAGAGAGGTAAAATTATGTCTTTTGAGCAGTATATACTACCGGAAAACGACGGGCCGAAACTGGCTATTAATCTTTTTATGTCGCTGCTGGGCGAGTATGTCCGGGGCGAGATAACGGCGGCAGAGGCTAAAACGTATATAGAGGAGGCCCTTACCAGCGATAACGGCGGCGACGCGGTTACGCTCGACGCTTCCGATATTACAGACCTTAACGCTATAGTATCCAGCATAGACGCCGCTGTCGGGGCAGCAGCTAAAGAGCTGGTTATATTGGAAATGCGCGACGTATTCGACATAGCGGAAAACAGCGACGTTACTTTATACTCTACGCGGGCGGCTTTAAAAGTGAGGTTAAATTTTAGCTAATGGCCTTTGAAAAGAAAGTCGGAAATTTTGCGCTGACTTCCGGGACCGGTAGCCAAAGCGTAACGGGCGTCGGCTTTTTGCCTAAACTCGTTATATTTTTCGCGACTCGTTTAACTATCGACGGCGTTACAGCTCATAACATTTGTAGTATAGGGGCGGCTACCTCGTCAAGCGAGGAACGCTGCGTAAGCGGCGAGGATAAGGACGCCGTAGCTACTACAGACTGCGGCATGGAATGGCGTAACGATGCCTGCTGCTCAGTTATGCAGCCGGGTACATTTAGCCGTCTATATGCTTTCGATTTAACCAGCATGGACTCGGACGGCTTTACCATTAATAAGTCGGTAAGGGCTGACGGCGTAGCCTACCAAATCGGCTACGTAGCGCTCGGCGGTTCTGATTTGACTAACGTAAAGGTAGGCGATTTTACTTTAGAAACTGACGCGCAGCAGGACGTTACCGGCTTGGGGTTTGACCCGGATTGCGTTTTATTTTTTAGCGCGTTGACTACTAAAGTAAGCGGCGACCGGGATGATAAGGGCGTCGTAATGTCTTACGGCTGGGCGGCGGGCAGCTCGGCCCAGGGTAATATCGGCGGCAGTACTCAGGATAACGTAGGTACGTCTCAGTGTAACCGGGCGATAAAAAACGATAAATGTATATCGGGGCTACAGTATAACGCTAATACGACAATCGAGGGCGAATCTGATTTTAATAGTTTCATATCTGGCGGCTTTCGCCTGGACCATACGAATACCTGGCCGTCGGCTTATCGCGTATGCTATATAGCGCTTAAAGGTTTACAGTATGCTACCGGCGATTTTAGTACAGTAGCGACCGCGCCGACTGATATAACCGAGAGCGGGCTTTCCTTTGAGCCGGAGCTGGCTTTTTTTAATCATTGTATGCAAAATAGTTTCGGAACGGCTAACGATATGCGTTTCGGTTTCGGGGCCGCTTCCGATCCGTCAGAAGAAATAAGCGTCGGCGCGTATTCGGACGACAATAAAGGGACATCGGATACCGGATCGCAGTACGATAACGACGAGGTATATACGCGCTGGTCGCCGAGCGGCGGCATAACGGGTCGCGTAGAGCTAAAACAGTTTAATAGCGACGGGTTTACAGTAACTCAGACCGACGCGGATACGGTAAACCAGAGCGAGGTTATCTGGCTCGCTATAGGGCCGTCGGCAGCGCCGACAGCCGAAAAGCGCGGCGCGCTATACCGGCAGAGAAATTTAAATTATTCAACTATGCAAATGGGGTCATAAATGGCTAGTCATGTTACACCGAAAAAGAACGCCCAGTATATTACGTATATCGGGCTGCCGGACCAGGCAGACACAAAACTATTTAAAAGTAATCCGACTATAGCGGCGGGCGATTTTAAGGTATCGACCGACGGCGGCGCGCTGGGTAACCTGGGTACGCTCCCGACAGTTACGCCCGCAGGCGGCAAAATGGTAAAGATTACTCTTTCGGCTGGTGAAATGAACGGGGATAATATTACCCTGGTATGCAGCGACGCGGCGGGGGCCGAGTGGGCTGACGTAATTTTAAATATCCAGACCAGCGCTAACCAGATAGACGATTTAGCTAAGCCCGGCGATAATATGAATCTGGCCGACGACGCCATAACAGCGGCTAAGTACGACGAGAGTACGGCCTTTCCTGTTAAGTCTGCGGATACCGGCGCTACCGAGATAGCCCGGACCGGCGCGGACGGCGATACACTTGAAACGCTTTCGGACCAGATAGATACGCTACAGCCCGCTGCTAACTATCCGACTAATTTCGGAGTTTTGGCTATCGACGAGAGCGGTATAGTGGAATCTAATTTAAAAGAAATTAACGGTAACTCGGTCGTCGGTAACCTGGCGACGCTTACCTTAAAGCAGCTCGATATACAAAATAGCGCCGGGTCTGCGATTATCGCTAAGTCTACCGGCGGTAACGGAAACGGTATAGAGGTCGAGGGTAACGGAACCGGGATCGGTCTTAAAGTTACCGGCGGCGCGACGGGTAGCGGGGTCGAGGTTAAAGGCGGCGCTACCAGCGGTAAAGGTATGCTCATCCAGGCGGTTAACGGGGATTCTATCGGGTTAGACGTACAGGGGTCCGGCGATAGCTCGGCGTTACGCTGTATAGGCGGCTCGGATTCCGGCCACGGCATACAGGCGAGCGGCCAGGCTAACGGGCATGGTATATTCGCGAGCGCCGGGTCTGGTTCTACCGCTAGCG
>Ga0180438_10012547_pt1 | contig 10072 bp, 10 predicted proteins | sample SS_ome_12_FD_132455 | JGI IMG/M metagenome (GOLD analysis project Ga0180438, IMG submission 132455) | Hypersaline lake sediment archaeal communities from the Salton Sea, California, USA - SS_3_D_2 metaG | ecosystem: Environmental > Aquatic > Non-marine Saline and Alkaline > Hypersaline >...
CCTGATGTCCCTGGGCGTCGGCCTGGTCCGTGGATTCGCCATAACGACGATCATTGGCGTCCTGGTCGGGATCCTTATAACCAGGCCAGCCTACGCCAGGATAGTGGAGATTGGGACCGACAGGGAGAAAACGTGATCATTCCTTGGAAATCTTTGAAACGTTACCTATGAGTTCTATGGAGTCGGATGTTATTATCCCCTTACCCAGGAAATCGTATACCTTCAGTGAACCGCTATCTGTCGTTTCCGTCCAGTTGCCCGAGACCATGCTGAGTTTCATGCTATTCAGTTCAAGGCTACCCAAGCTAAGTGCGCTTATCTCTACCACCCCAAGCCTTTCCTCTATGACCAATTGCGAATTGCCCTCTTTCAGAAGCATGGAATCCCCATCCAGATCAACCGAAATCTCTCCCTTGAAGTTCGAAACCCATGTTGAATTGGAGGTCAGGTTCACGGCGGATTCCGGGATGAGATCGAAACTCCCGGGATAGAACGTTATGTCAATCTCAGTCATACGCTTGACAGGCATCGAAAACAACCCGCCTAAGGGCGAGGACTCGAACCATTTCTTTATGTTGTCCAGGATATCCGAAAGCAGGCCTGCTGACGCGCTCGAGGAGAAAACGGAGATTCCGATAACAAGGAAAATAAATACAACAATGATTTTTTGCTGCGCGTTTTTCATCACGACACCAGGTATATTTAACCTTGAAGGTTTAAAATATATAAATTATAGTTCAGTCCTAATTTAAATACTGGATTCGTGATATCGTGATGCTCTTTCAGCTGGGTGCAGGGAACGAGTGGGTAACCATTCTGTATTTCGTATTCTTCGTGGTGTTCTTCTTCTTCTACCCCAGGCTGATGCTCTCACAGATAATGTGGAAGATAGAGAGGACGGTTCAGGAACTCGAATACATGTCCGACTCCTCGAAAAGATTCCTCATAAAAAGGATAAGCAAAAAACCCACAAAGAAGCTGAAGGATTCCGTGACGAGGTTCTTCGAGTTCTTTGTCATAACCCCCGTCTCCCTCGACCCCTTCGGGGTCGTGAAGAAGTTCGAACTTGTAATACAGAACGAGAGAAAAAGGTTCGAGTACTTCGTGAACCAGGTCGCCCCCGACATGGATTCCGAAAGCAAGGCGAACATGGGGATGGGCCTGGCGGGAGGGATAGAGCTACATACGATAGCAAAGATAGTGAGGCATTATGTTGAACTTATAAAGCAGACCAAGTCCTACCAGATCGCCCTTCTGATCCAGATGCAGCTGCCCCTTATAGAGAGGATCGCGAAGGCGGTGTTCAAGGGGACGAAGGCGATGGCCAACGGCGAACCCATCGGAGACGCCCTGGGCCCGCTCGTGGCGGCCAGACTGATCGGAAACAGCAAGACGAAGGATATAGAGGAAGACATAGTGATGGCGGAGGTGAAGATCGGGAAGATGAACTGCTTTGTAATAAAGGCGAAGGGTCCCGGCGGGAGGCTGGGAAGGCCCGGGAAGGCCGTTGAAGAAATCGTAAAGAAGAACAGAATATCCAGAATCATAACCATAGACGCTGCAGCGAAACTCGAAGGCGAGAAGACGGGATCGATAGCAGAGGGTGTAGGTGTCGCCATGGGAGGACCGGGCGTCGAGAAGTCTTACATAGAAGACGTAGCAGTCAAGAACGAGATCCCCCTGGATTCCATAATAGTCAAGATGAAGCCCGAGGAAGCGATCATGCCCATGCGCAAGGCGATCAAGGACGCGGTCCCGGGCGTTATCGAGGCGATCGGCGAATCCCTCAAGAGGACGAAGGCAGGATCTAACGTAATAATCGTGGGGGTGGGGAACACCTCAGGGGTAGGGAACGACAAGAAATCTGTCGAGAAGGTAAACAACTGGGTCGATGAACACGAAAAGAAGATCCAGAGAATGAAGAAAAAACAGCAGAAAAAGGAAGGCTTCTTCTAGCTCAAAAATACCTTTCAACGTCTTCTGCGTTCAGGATAACCTTGCCGAACTGCTCGAAGTCCTCCCTTATTCTCGGGCATGCCGTGTTCACGAGGACATCTATCTTCAGGCCTATCAGTTTCTCAGGGGTGAACTGATCAGCCACGAGCACGTAGACATTCTTCCCTTTCGATATCAGTTTCTTCCTCACAATCTCCGCCTTTTCTATGTTTACCTGCCCTGGCTTTGTGGACACTATGACACCGAAGTTCCTGAGGTCCCTCGCCTTCTGTACCCTCATGGTCCTGAGCATCTCCATCCTCTCCTTCTCCCTGAAGAAATTGGTCAGGTTCTTTTTTTCCAGATCCAGGAAGAGGACTGGCTTGCTGACGGTTTCCTGCAGGCCAAGCGGGTGGAACCTCCCGGAACCTATGAAAAGGAAGCAGTCTACCTTATCCTCCAGTTTTTTCGCGTTCGAAAAATCACACCCTAGTATCTGGCCGCCTTTCAGTTTCCCTGCAGACCCCATGTGAACCTTCTTCCCCCTGCTCTCCAGGAATTCCCTGACCTTTTCAAGGCAGTGTGCAAACTGAATTGTCGTTACGAGCGAGATCCTCTCGAAATCCAGCCTTTTCAGGTGCCATTCGATAAGGGGAACAGGATCACAGGGTATCTCGTATTCCTCGTAAATCACGGGGGCCTTTGTTCCCAGGCCGAGATCGGAATGACCTATGTGAAGAAGCAGATCGCACTCAAGGTCTTTCGCTTCCCTGTCCCTTAGGTCGCAAGCCCCGAAACAGGGCTCCACAGAAAGGAAAGTCCTGATCCCCCTTTCCTCAAGGAAATTCACGAGATCCAGGGCTCCCATCTTCAGGCCTTCCGGCACCTGAAGAAAAACCTTCCTGGCCTTCGCCTCTCTCAGCTTTTTGAATATTTCCTCTTTCCTCTTGCGGTCGAACATAATCTTTATACCCCGCGAAAGATTTAAAAATCTGCAATTGACGTAGAAAAAGGAAATCCTATTTAAATCCCTTGAATTAAAAGAGGATAGCATGGACAATTCGAAGCTTTCCGGGTTTTACAGGAAATCCCCAGCTGAAAGGTTGGAGATAATAAGGAAAATGGCCAAACTAACAAAAGAGGAAGTGGGCATTCTGGAAGATACGGGTTCCCTGGGGATGGAAACCGCGGACATGATGATAGAGAACGTCGTAGGCACCAGCGAGCTCCCGTTCGGTCTCGGTTTACATTTTCTCGTCAACGGAAAGGAATACGCAATCCCTATGTGTATCGAAGAGCCCTCGGTCGTTGCGGCCGCCTCGTTCGCCGCGAAATTAGCCAGACCCGGGGGGTTCGAAACCTCAAGCGATGATCCCTTAATGATAGGTCAGATCCAGATAATGGGATTTGACGATTTTGAAAAGGCGAAAGAATCGATCCTGAAAAACAAGGAGAAAATCATTTCAAAGGCGAATGGAAGGGACTCGGTTCTGATCGGCCTGGGAGGGGGTGCGAAGGACCTGGAGGTCAGGAAGATTGATTCAGAACTCGGGAACATGATTGTAGTTCATCTACTGGTGGATGTCCGCGACGCCATGGGTGCGAACGCGGTAAACACCATGTGCGAGGAGGTGGCCCCCTTCCTAGAGGACCTCACCGGGGGACACGTTCGCTTGAAGATCATCTCAAACCTCGCGGACAAAAGGCTTGCAAAGGCAAAAGCCGTATGGGGCAAAGAAGCCCTCGAATATTCGACAAAAGGACTCGTGAGGGGAGAGGAAGTTGTTGACGCGATCCTGGAAGCCTACCACCTCGCTGCCAACGATCCCTACAGGTGCGCCACACACAACAAGGGGATAATGAACGGGATTGACGCTGTCGTGATAGCGACAGGAAACGACTTTCGCGCGGTGGAGGCTGGCGCCCACTCTTACGCTGGCATATCAGGCAAATACACACCCCTAACCAAATACTACAAGAACGAGGAGGGGGACCTGGTCGGCGAGATAGAGCTTCCTCTGGCAGTAGGGATAGTCGGAGGCGCTACAAGAACCAAGCCAGAGGCGAAAGTCGCTCTGAAAATACTCGGCGTGAAGACATCACAAGAACTCGCTGAAGTCATGGCAGCTGTCGGCCTTGCCCAGAACTTCGCCGCCCTGCGCGCGCTGGCGACAGAGGGAATCCAGAGAGGCCACATGCGGCTGCATGCGAAGAATCTCGCGGTCACGGCAGGTGCCAAGGGGAATGAGGTAGATCAGGTTTCTGGTAGGATGATCGAGGAGAAGAAGATAAGCGTTTCCCGCGCTAAGGATATCCTTGAAGAAATCAGGAGACATTCCTGATCCCGTTTTCCACCTCTTTCCTGATCATTTTCCCCACCCTTTCGAATTCCTTCTTATCCTTCGCCTCCCAGCGGAGAACGATGGCCGGCTGCGTGTTGGAAGGTCTCGCTATGAACCAGGAATTTTCAAAAATTACTTTCACGCCGTCCAGGTCCACTATCTTGCGGCCTTCTTTTTTGAACTTCTCCTTAAGCCTTTCCACCACCCTGAATTTCCTGTCGTCCGGGCATTCGATTCTGGTGTCGTCCGAGGTCAGGTAGAAGGGTAGGCCTTCCGCCAGCTCTGACATTCGCTTCCCAGACCTTGAAAGCAATTCGGCAAGCTTGACCGCCCCGAAGACCCCGTCATCGTAACTGAAGTTCTCCCTGAAGTAATAATGGCCTGAGGTTTCCCCGCCGAGTACGCAGTCCTCATCGAACATGGTTTTCTGTATGTAGGAATGGCCCACCCTCGAGAGGACGGGAATCCCTTTCATCCGCTTTATAACGTCCTCAATGACCTTGGAACAGAGAACCTCGTAAAGAACTTTCTTTCCCTTATTCCTTTCCAGAATATTCTCTATTATCAGGGCGAACGCGTTGTTGTCAGGAAATATCCCGCCCCTCTCGTCAACAAAGCTAACCCTGTCCCCGTCCCCGTCCAGCGCTATCCCCAGGTCCGCCTTGCTTTCCACAACCTTTCTCTGAAGATCCTTAAGGGTTTCCTTCACCAGGGGATCTGGATGATGATTTGGAAAGTCACCATCAGGCTCGCAGTAGAGCTCGATCACCTCGCATCCGAGCCTCCTGAACAGCTCGGAAGAAACCTTCCCTGCCGCCCCGTTTCCCGCATCTATCACTACCCGGAGCGGCCTTTCGAATTTGACCTTATCCAGAACGAAATTCAGATAATCGTTTTCAACTTCCATTTTCTTTATTCCCCCCTCCCTGCCGCTAGCTTCTACCCCTTCCTTAACAATCTTTTCAACCTCCCCCACCCCGGTCTCGTACGAGAGGCAGAGCCCGTTCTTCCCGCATAGCTTGACGCCGTTGTATTCCTTCGGGCTGTGAGCTCCCGTTATCATGATGCCCGCTTCCATCCGGTTTTTCGCGACCGCGAAATAGAGAAGAGGGGTCGGGACCATCCCGATATCCGTAACCTCCAGGCCCATCTCCCTAAGACCCTTAATCAGATTCTCCTTTAGGGCAGGGCCGCTCTTCCTGGCGTCCATACCTACCGCTATCCTACCTCCGCCCAGGAACTTCCCGAAAGCCAGGCCTATCCTGTAAGCAAGCTCTTCGTTCAGCTCCCGGGGATAAACCCCGCGGATGTCGTACGCGCGGAAGATGGACATAGTAATTATTCGCAAAACAGGTTTTTAAAAATAATTCCGGTCAGAAAACCATTTAAATATAACCCTCCATAATAGATTTTTATGAAACTCAGACTCCTTGAGAAGGGAAAAGAGAAGATGGTTTTCGAGGTTTCAGGAGAAACCCACACATTCTTGAACCTGCTGAGGGAAAATGCATGGAAGGCCGGCTCGAAGCAGGCTTCCTACCTCATAGAACATCCCTACCTCTCCGAGCCGAAATTCATAGTAAAGGCAGAAAATCCGGTGAAAATACTTTCCGATGCCTCGCAGAAAATAATCGACCAGGTAAAGGAGTTCGGCAAAGAGTTCAAAAGGGTATCCGGATAGAATCTGATTTTATGTTCAAGAACATAAAGAGCGAGATAAGGATAATAGGATGGGACGATACGCCCTTCACCTTCAAGGACAGGGAAACGAAATTAATAGGAGTGATCTGCAGGGGAGGGGTACAGATAGACGGGGTTGTAACGACCAATATAAGGGTTGACGGAAGGGACGTCACAGGCAAGCTTGTCAGGGCCGTAAACGAGAGCAAGCACAAAGAACAGCTGAGGCTGATAATGCTTGACGGGATAACCTTCGGGGGGTTCAACATAGTCGATATAGAAGAACTCCACAGAAAGACCGGGCTCCCCGTACTCGTGGTGATAAGGGAAATGCCGGACATGAAGTCTATCGAGAAATCCCTTTCAAAATTCAAGGATTCCGAAAGACGCTGGAAACTCATAAAAAGGGCCGGCGAAGTGAAGAAGGCGGAGGTCCTCAACAAGGTCCTTAAGGGAAGGAAAACAATTTATTACCAGAACAGGGGAATAGATGATTATGCGTGCGAAAAGATTTTAAACATAACCTCCATACATTCAGTCACGCCCGAGCCCGTACGGGTCGCGCACCTGATAGCGAGCGGATTCAGATGATGCCGAAAATAATACATGAAGGAACGCTGGGAACAATATTTTACGTGGCGATAGGGGTATTTTTAGCCCTCGGTATAAACCAGGGTTTAGCCCTCGCCCTCTCAACGGACATGCCCGTGGTCGCGGTCGAGTCCAACAGCATGATCCCCACCTTCTACAAGGGCGATATACTCATAATACAGGGGGTTTCAGACCCGGACCTTTATCAGGACTTCCTTGAGATAGGGGACGTGATAGTCTTTTCACCCGAAAGCAAGGCAATCCCCATCGTTCACAGGATCATTGATAAGAACCCCGACGGGACCTTCCAGACAATGGGGGACGCGAACAACGGCAGGCAGCTCCCCTCCGAGAAGCGGATCGAGCCCTCCCAGATACACGGCAAGATGCTGTTCATAATCCCGTTCCTGGGGTGGATAAAGATAGGAGCGACCGAGTATCTGCTCCCCAACATAGGCTGGGTCATACTCGCAGTAGTGACCGTTACATTTTTATATTTAATTATCAAAAAATAGGTCACTTGTTATAATTTCAGGAGATAACATGCACTTTTGCCCGAAATGCGGATTGGTATGCGTCTCGAAGAAAGAGAAGAACAAAACCATTCTCGTATGCAGGAAATGCGGGCACAAGATCAAGGACTACAAGCCGATCGAGATATCCGAGGAGATAGAGAAGAAGCCGCTCGACGACGTCGTCATAATCGAGGAAAAGAAGGAAGCCCTCCCCAAGATCAGGATCATCTGCCCCAAGTGCAGCAACAAGGAAGCAGTATGGTGGATGGTGCAGACGAGATCAACGGACGAGCCGCCAACGTTGTTTTTCAGATGCACGAAGTGCAGGCACTCCTGGAGGGAATACTAACCCAATATCTTAATCATATCCTCCCTGTCAGTTATCATTTTTAGAACATGCATACCTTCCATAACTTCCTTTCCCGGTTCGTCCCCGAACCTGTTTATTACGAATGTCTCGTTCCTTCCAGACTCATAGAGTACCCTTAGGAATTCCCTGCCCTTGACGTAGACATGCTCTGAAAAGTGCTTTATATCCCCGAACTGTTGTTGGGTGTTAAAACTCAGCCAGTTCCGATCGTACTCAATCTCTTGGGATCCCTCCCTTCCCTCGTATCTCGCTCCCAGCAGCCTCATGCTGGTGAAGAAGAAACCGCCGTACCTGTAGGAATGGTTCATTTCATTGTACTCCATCGAGAGAACTAGTCGATTCCCCGCATCATCCGTCAGCGTGTAATTCCTTCCACTCTCCATGCACCTTTTGAATAAACTCCTCGAACACCACTCCTCGTACGTTACGCTCACGTTTTTGTCGAAGTTGTCCCCCCCTTCAATTATCAGCTTACCGGAGGCGGGATCGTAGCCTATGACAGCTTCCGGAGGCTTAATATCCGTTACCTGTTCGTGATATACATGAACCTCCCCTTCCCCTATCGAAACGTTCGTGTAGTTCATCCAGTAGAGCACGCTCCCGTTGTCCACGCTAATAATGCTGAAATTATAATATCCTGTCCCGTTCCCGTATATCCTGATCTCATATTTCCCTTCCATTGGGTCGAAAACGACGACGAATTCCGGTTCTGTCTCCCTTCCCGTGTAAGCGGATTTGTTTATCTCGTTTACCAACCCCACGAATTCCCCGTTTTCGTACAGGCTTCCGGTCCTCCTGCCCTCGGGATCAATGACAAGGATATCGACAGGACACGCCGCCATGAACATCGTGGCCCTGCCCGTGAATTTCGATGGAAGGCTATCCAGAACACTGGGAAGCTTCTCACCAACTGCGTAAGGATACGAATCCCCCCACGTGGAGTTCACCGTGACGTATTCCCATGTAACTTCAGGCTGGAAACCCGGCGAAGTGATCTCCGTCCCGCTCGTGAGGTAAGAAACCAGGAACCCCACCAAATACTGGACAATCTCCAGCACGCTCACGACCCCGTAGCTGCTCGAGTATTCACCCTCCCCGGTCCTCTCCATAGGAACGGTTTCCGGAACAAGGATCCCCGCCTCCGCGGAAAAATTCGATCTAACGGATTCTGCTACATCGTCACTGCTGATCCATGCCGTCAGCATAACATCAACATACCTCTTTGTAAAAAACTCCCTGAGCACGTCGTGAATCATCAGGCCTTCATACATGTTCTCGATCTCGGTAGAGATCAGTTCCGGAGGTCCCCGGTATTCGATCTTCCCGATCGTGTAGTTGGGTTCTTGAGAGGAGTACTTCCTGACTCTGAAATCATCAAAACTGAATGTTGATGTGTAACCACCATACATTCCAGTATTCTTATTAGTAAGAGGATTCATGTCATTATTTAATACCTGCCATTCAGGAACCGTTTTTGCAACATCCCAACATTTACCTTTCATAGAAGTCGAATTGATAAAAGCTGTTTCTATGTTATACCAAGTTCCTATTGAAAAAGTAAAACCAGGATCAACTTCTGGTCCCCAAGCCTCTGATAATGATTCATAATGTTCTTTCAACCATCTAATCTTCGATTTATCACTATATGATATCGTAAAGATATGACCATAAAAACCAATGTACTCGTTACTATAATTACCACTGTAACCTTCACCAATTGTTTCTCTTCCAGCTAACCCTCCTCTATAATCATCCCCCCAAGAATCAGGCCTCATTTTAACCGATACAATCCACGAGCTTTCTGATAAATTCACCAACATTGATTTTAAACCCTGTGTTGTTGAAGTTTGACTAAGTACACCATTATCCTCAATCCATGTACCTAAAAATCCAGGCCCACCAGCCTTCCATAAAAAACTGTCTATAATACCATCCTCAAAATCATCACCGAAAATGAAAGTAGTGTGAATATTACTTTCAGCAGAGGCTTCCCCATTTCCATAATAAACATAGTAAATCCCATCCATCTTCGGGGTCTTAATCCAGACCACGCTCTCCCCTGACTCGTTCCAGTACTCAATCCAGTAGTTAACCGCCTCCTCTTCCTCTGCAACCGGGTCATAATAGGTGAACCTCAAATCATAACCATCATCATTAGTTTTCGAATAATCGATATCCGAGGAATCAAAGATAATCTTCACCTGATAATCTTCAGGCGTTGGAATGCTGTTATTTATTAAAATTACTTGCCTGTAGGTCCAATCCGGATAATACCAGGAGGCTGCATAAACCGCGTTTATGTTAAGAATTATAACCGAGATAAAGAAAGTAATTAGCAAAACTACCCTCATTAGTTAAAAATTAACATGCTTATTTAAATATTTTTCTTTATTTTGTTTAAACATATTGTATATAATATTTAAACATATTTAAAATACCAATGAGCGAATAAATTAATTTCAAATTTAATCATTTAAAGAAAACTAGCTATGGTATTCTTATGAAAAAAATATTGCTAGTGAACTCACACCTTGAGATTGAAAAATTAGTCAAAGGAGAAATGCCACCAATCGGTTTGGGTTATATCGCAGCGGTTCTCGAGAGGGAAGGGTTCGAAGTTTCCATATTAGATTTAATTA
>Ga0180438_10012548_pt1 | contig 10070 bp, 7 predicted proteins | sample SS_ome_12_FD_132455 | JGI IMG/M metagenome (GOLD analysis project Ga0180438, IMG submission 132455) | Hypersaline lake sediment archaeal communities from the Salton Sea, California, USA - SS_3_D_2 metaG | ecosystem: Environmental > Aquatic > Non-marine Saline and Alkaline > Hypersaline >...
AACGGAGTATGCAGGCACCTGGTTGTCAAAAGCAGCCAGCGCCAGCATATATGTTCCAATTTTATTGGCTACATCCCCGTTTGCGGCTACCCGGTCGGCGCCAAATATGACCTTTTGCGCCTGCCCAGAACGCAGGAAGTAACCTGCCGCATTATCAGAGATCAGATCAAATGGAATGCCGTATCGCTGAAGTTCCCAGGCTGTCAAACGGGCACCCTGCAGACGGGGACGAGTTTCATCAACCAGAACTTGAATTTGCTTGCCCTGCTCATGCGCTGTGCGGATAACTCCCAACGCTGTTCCCCAATCTACAGTCGCAAGCGCGCCTGTATTGCAATGGTGTATGATCGTATCACCGTCTTCAATAAGGGAGGCGCCGTACTCTCCAATTCTTCTATTTACGGCCACATCCTCGTCGGCAATCATCTGGGCTTCACTTAAAACCAAATCTCGCAGTCTGTCCACATCGCCTTCAAATTGTTCCGCAATCCTCATGACACGCATCAACGCCCAGGCAAGGTTTACAGCGGTAGGGCGTGCATCTCCCAAAACTTGAGCAGAGGTTCTCAGGTCTTCACGCAATCCAGCCGTATCTTTTGCATTCGAATTTCGGGCAGCCAGTGCCATCCCATATGCCGCTGCGGCGCCAATTGCCGGAGCACCGCGCACCACCATATCCCGGATAGCATCAGCGATTTCTTCGTAATGGCGGTATTCAACGATTACAAACTCTGAAGGCAGCAAACGCTGGTCGATCATCTGAACGGACTCATTCTGAAAGTTCCACTCTATTGTACGCATTTCAATCCTTAATTGTTTTTTGTAGCCTGAATAGACGGGCTTTGTTTAATTATTCGCCGGAGAATTAACATAAATTTTCGCATAAAAAACGCCCTCTTTTGAGAGCGAAAAGGAAAGAAAACCCGTTAATATTGAATGAAGAGAGTTTAACATGGGAAACCCCCTTTGTCAAAGCAAATCAAGTCTTGCGCTGCGCATGCGTATTGACATTACAAATCCCCTCGGTTATATTCTCGTTTATGAAATTTAAGTCCCTGTTTATCGGGCTCGCGCTCGTCAGCCTTGCAGCGGGCTGCAAAATGCCCGCAGAGACAGCCAATGCCCCTCCTAACCGAAGCTCAATCCCGAGTTCAACGCCAACTACCTTCCCTACACCAACTAAAACCCTTTTACCGACTCGAACACCGACGCCACCGCCTTCCATCCGTATAGAGAGCGCTGATCAAGCGCTGTTCCTCGGCGATTGGGAAAAAGCTCTGGATGAATACCAGGCTGTATACGAGGCAAGCGCCAATCAAGATCTACAGGTCGCGGCTGCATTGGGCTCCGCCCGTGCATGGATGATGGGCAGGAATTACTTTGAGGCAGTAAAGGTTCTCGAAGCGATCATATTAAACTATCCAGAATCTGCCGCGAAAGCGGAGGCTTATTTCCAGCTTGCGGAATCACATAACGCCCTCGAGCATTACGCTGAAGCCGCAGATGCTTACCTTAACTATTTGGTCTTACGACCTGGATTAATTGACGCTTATGTTCTCAATTTTCGGGCGGACGCGCTGTTTGCAGCAGGTGATTACTCGGGAGCAATAATGGATTACCAGGCCTCCCTACAATCCCCGAGCCTGCTGGATAATATCCAGCTGCAGATGAAACTGGCGCGTGCCAATGCGCTTTCCGGGGAATATGAAATGGCCCTTGCATTGTATAACGATATCTACAACCAGACGAGCAGTGATGACACACGCGCTTTAATCGACCTGCGGAAGGGACAGATCTATACCAACCTCGGTCAGACGGAGGCAGCCTGGGAGTCATATCTGGATGCTGTTAATAATTACCCCACTTCGACTTATGCATACACAGCCTTGATCGATCTTGTTGATCAAAACGCGCCTGTCTCGGAACTGCAGCGCGGGATTGTTGACTATTACGCCGGTCAATATGGTGTTGCATTAGCTGCGCTTGAGCGATATCTGGCGGATGATCCTGATGACCCGGGAAGCGGATTATATTATTACGGGTTGGCATCCAGAGCGGCTGGAGATTTTGAAGTATCGATAGACTACTGGGACCGTTTTATCGAAAATTACCCGGATCATCCACTATGGGACGACGCCTGGCAGGAAAAAGCCTACACGCAGTGGTTCTTCATGGAGCAGTATTCCCAGGCTGTCCAAACCTATCTAAAACTTCCGGAAATACTCCCTACCCACGAAAGGGCTGGCGAGTTTATTTACAATGCCGCCTTGACTGCTGAAAAAGGCGGGGATATTGAGCAGGCTGCTGAATTATTCGAACGGATCAGCAACCTTTATCCCAACTATGAATACGCCAGCAGGTCACTGTATCTTTCAGGGATCTCACGCTACCGGATAAATGATTTTGAGGGTGCTGAAGCAGCTTTCCGCAGGATGATATCCAATTCGGCATCCATCGAAGATCGCGCCGCAGCGCTGCTCTGGATTGGAAAAGTTATGGCTGCAAAAGGCGATCGTGAAGCGGCAGAAACCTCCTGGCAGCAGGCAGCTGGAGTCGACCCAACCAGCTATTACAGCGAACGCGCCAATGATTTGCTTAATGAAGAAACGCCGTTCTCGGCGCCGGGAGATTTCGATTTTGGGGTTGATATTGAGCGCGAACGCGCAATCGCGGAATCCTGGGTTAAATCCACTTTCGGGCTCGATGCTAATATTGACATGACCGGTCTAGGTCCTCTGGTTGATGACCCATATTTCCTTAGAGGAACCGAACTTCAGCGGTTGGGCAGGACCAGCGAAGCACGGGCAGAGTTTGAAAACCTGCGACAATCATACGCGGCTGACGCTGGGCATACCTATCGTTTGATCAATTTTTTCTTGGAGAGCGGCTTGTACCGCCCTGCAATTTTAGCCACACGGGGATTGTTAGAATTGGCCTTGCTGGATGACCTGGAAACCTTCAGCGCACCCTCCTATTTTAATCACGTCCGCTTTGGACCATACTTCGATGATCTCATCATTCCAAATGCCTACGAGAACGAGTTTCATCCTTTGTTCCTCTTCAGCGTTGTCAGGCAGGAAAGCCTTTTCGACACTTCTATACGTTCATCTGCAGCCGCTTCGGGTCTCATGCAGATTATCCCAAATACCGGTGAAGAAATCGCAAACAACCTGGGTTGGCCGGAAAATTTCACCTCCAGTGATCTTAATCGTCCAATCATTAACGTAGCTTTCGGCGCGGATTATCTCGATACCCAGCGCAATTTATTTGAAGGAGACCTGTATGCCGCGCTCGCCGCCTACAACGGCGGACCTGGTAATGCATTGCAGTGGCGGGAGATTGCCGGCAATGATCCAGACGTTTTTTTAGAAACAATCCGCTACCTGGAAACCCGCAACTATATAAAAGTAATCTACGAAGTTTTTAATATCTACCGCTGGTTGTACGAACGCACCCCCTGAAAAACGAATTAGCCCCCCTCATCCACTGGTTCTGTTGGTGTAGCAGAAACTTCTACTGCTGATATGGCCTGTAAATACCAGAAACTGATGGTATTAAACCTGTCACTAGCTCTACTTACAGGACCCATACTGACACCCTTAACCTGTGCATCTACTGCATAAGAATAAACCGGGTAGTAAAGCGGCAGCGCGGGGAGTTCGGTAAAAAATCTCACCTGAAAATTCTGATACCGTTTCCGTCGGTCCTCAAAATCAACCAGAACGCGCGCTTGTTCGATATACTCGCTTGCCTGCCTGTCATCCCAGCCAGAATAATTCTGCCCTCCGGTTGCCTGTGCCTGGTGCCAGAAAGGGTATGGATCCGGATCAGCAAACCCGTCAAGATTTAATTCAACCAGGGCTGCCTGGTATGTGCGTTTATCCAGGTACTCGCTGATCATTTCTTCATAAGAGAGTGGTTTTAAGGTGATCCCAACGCCGATTTTACTCCAGTCCCTTTGGATGGATTCCGCAATCTGCTGGTAGGTCATATCATTTGGATAAATCAATTCAAAGGCTAAACGCACCCCGTCCTTTGCGCGCACACCCCCACCCTCAGTTGGAATGGTGTAACCTGCGCCTTTAAGTAGTGATATGGCCGCATCAACATCATATTTGAACTTTTGCTGCCCGTCATAATAGGCCCAATTTTCAGGAAATATCGGTCCATCCGCGATGATCGCCTGCCCAGTTAGGATCCGGTCTACAATCCAGCGGCGGTTTAAACCAATCATTAATGCATGTCTGACGTCCGGATCCTCGAAGAATGGCAGTTCCGGGAGGTCCTGGTTTAGAAAAACCATGTTCAAGCGCGAGCGCCGCCCGGTGTACAAATTTAATTCTTCTTCCTTCAGAGCAGTATCCAAAATCTCGGGGGGAATCTCACTCACCCCCATCACCTCACCATTCTGATACGCAGCCATGGCAGCCTGGTGGGTGGGGAAATAACGAAAAATCACTTCATCGATATAGGGTTTATCGCCGTAGTAATCATCAAAAGAAGACAGAACCAGACCAACGATTGCCCCATTTTCTACCTGTAAGGTTTCAAATTTGAATTTACCGCTTCCAACCGGTTCCAAGTTAAATGGATGGTTGATGAGTTGATCGGCGGTGAGATTGCCTAAAATATGTTTGGGGAGAACTCCAAAGGTAAGGTAATCCAAAAACGGCGCAAACGACTCGGGTAGTTGAAATTGAAGCGTTTTGTCGTCAATGGGTCTGGCCTGTATCTGCGACCAAAAATCTCTCATATCTTCCGGAATTGGTATGTTTTCATCTTTAATCAGCTCTATGGTGAATAATACATCCTCGCTGGTGACTGTCGTCCCATCATGCCAGACAGCCTGTGGTTTTATCGAGAAGTTATAAACCGTTCCATCTTGAGAGACACCCCAAGATTCTGCCAGGTCACCCTGAGGTATTCCGTGCGAATCGAAAGTTATCAGACTGCTGAAAATTAACTGGTTGACCGCCTGGTCAGCGGGATTGCCTGCATCCAACAGCGGATTCAAACGACCTAGAGAACCGATTAATGCCTCAGTATAGACCCCACCACTCTCTGGTTGGATAATCGATTCCACACCGGGCAATACCGTTGTTTGTTGACCCAGCAGCAGGAAAACAATTGCAGCCAAAGCCAGAACAACAATTATGATTTGCCAGCGGAATCTTTTCATTTTGTCAATAATAAAGGGCGCGAGACTTTTACTATGTCAGACGCCCTCATGTAATTATTTTATCCTGGGAAGTTTTTTGAATGTTAATCAATTACTCACATATTGTATGAAAATACGGGTAAAAAATTTTCGGATTAGAGATAATTCTGTCTATCAGCCTGTCACCAGGACTGTCGCTAGACACAATAGAAAGAACAAAACACTCAAAACAATCGTAATATAGAACAAGGTTTTTTCAATTCCGCGCCGGGCGGTGAACACACCACCCATATCAGCGCCAGTTAAACCACCGAGACCAGCCCCTTTACTTTGTAGGATAACGCTTAGTACAAGCGCTACCGAAGTTATAATCAATGCAAGATAAAAAAACCTATCCACAAAATCCTCCTACAATTGAGCAATATCTATCCAAAAGCAGGGGGGATTATACCTTTCGAGCCGAGAATCGTCAAATAAAACACTTACCGAGAATAATTTTTCGAGTTCCTGCTTCCATTATAATTTACATTTGTCTCCAAGAGCCTACTTTAAACACAAAACACAGTAATTCTGATTTATTTATATAATAAACTGAGAATATGAACGAAATTATCCTTAATATCCACATGCACACAACATACTCAGATGGGCACGTCACCCATGCTGAAATTGCGCAGGCAGCCCTGCGCGCCGGTATCGATGCAGTAATCGTTACAGACCATAATATACTGGTTAATGGGCTGGAAAAATATTACGATGACGGCAGCCGCTCTGTTTTATTGCTAATTGGAGAAGAAATCCACGATCAAACCAGGCACCCTCAAAAAAACCATCTGCTGGTTTTCGGTTCAAAACGTGAATTAGCAACCTTCGCAACCGACCCACAGCATCTTATCGATATGGTAAAACAAGAAGGAGGGCTGTGCTTTATCGCCCATCCCCACGATCCCGCCTCTCCCGTATTCAATGAGACGGATATTACCTGGGAAGATTGGCAGGTAAATGGATATACTGGAATTGAACTATGGAATGCTATGTCAGAATTCAAATCATTGTTGAAAAGCAAACTGCACGGGATCTATTATGCATTCAATCCAGAAAAGGTCGCAACCGGTCCATTTCCAGAAACCTTGCGGAAATGGGATGAACTGCTCTTGTCGGGAAGATGTGTTGTTGCGATCGGCGGTAGTGATGCGCATGCATTACCAGCCCATCTTGGACCCATAAAGCGGGTAATCTTCCCGTACGAATTTCATTTTCGCACCGTAAACACACACTTATATATACCGCGACCATTAACGGGTGATTTGGAGACGGATCGCAAAATGATCATGACGGCACTATCAAACGGAAGTGCATTTATCGGATATGATCTCCCAGCGCCCACAAAAGGCTTCCGTTTTTATGCGCATGGGATGGAGCGCACTGCCTGGGCGGGAGGCGAAATTTCAGCCAAAAGGGGCATCACTTTTCAGGTTTGTCTGCCGCTTGCGGCTGAATGCCGGTTGATTAAAGATGGAGAAGTGCTCAAATCCTGGAACAATAGAGAAAACTATACCCATATCACCTCAGAACCAGGTGTATATCGCGTTGAAGCTTATATCAATTACAATGGTCAAAGGAGAGGTTGGATTTTCAGTAATCCAATTTACGTGACGAAGTAAGTATGAAATTCAAACTACATGCACCGTACAAACCTACCGGTGACCAACCAGAAGCAATCCGCCAATTGGTTTACGGAATTGAAAAAGGGAACCGGAACCAGGTCTTGCTGGGTGCCACCGGCACAGGCAAAACTTTTACTATCGCCTCTGTAATGGAGCAAGTACAGAAACCTGCCCTTGTTATGGCGCACAATAAAACACTTGCAGCCCAATTGTATGCCGAATTCAAAGAATTTTTCCCGGAAAATGCGGTCGAATATTTTGTCTCCTATTATGATTACTATCAACCAGAAGCCTATGTTCCCCGCCATGACCTGTATATTGAAAAAGATGCTGACATTAATGAAGAAATTGAACGTTTGCGTTTAGCGGCAACTACAGCCTTGATGTCCCGGCGGGATGTAATCATCGTTGCATCGGTATCATGCATCTTCGGAATCGGCAACCCGGAAGCCTATGGCAGGGTAGTCATTAACCTGGAAAGCGGGAATATTTATCGCAGAAATGCGCTGCTGCGCCAGTTAATCGAAGGTCATTACCAGCGTAATGATATAGAACTGCGCCCAGGAACTTTCCGTGTACGCGGTGACAGCCTAGATATACTGCCGGCTTACCAGGAAAAGATAGGTTACAGGATAACTTTTTTTGGGGATGAGGTTGAAAGAATAATCGAATTTGACAGCATTACCGGTGAATTGCGGCGCGAATTACGCTCCGCACATATCTACCCAGCCAGGCATTTTATTACCGAAGACGAAAAACTCCAGCTAGCGATCGCGGATATTGAAAGCGAGCTGGAGAACCGCCTGGCTGAACTTCGCGCTAACCAGCAGTTGGTGGAAGCCCAGCGATTGAAAAGCAGGACATTTTACGACTTGGAAATGCTGCGTGAAGTCGGTTACTGCAGTGGGATCGAAAATTACTCCCGGCATCTCGACCAGCGAGAATCAGGAACGCCGCCCTGGACATTGATGGATTATCTTCCCAGTGATTACTTACTGATTATTGACGAATCGCACATGACCGTACCCCAGGTACGCGGCATGTTCAATGGAGACCGCGCCAGAAAACAAACCCTGGTCGAATTTGGTTTCCGGCTGCCTTCAGCCCTCGACAACCGCCCGCTTACCTTTGAAGAATTCGAGCAGCAGCGCGGCTTTACGATCTATACATCCGCCACGCCAGGCCCGTACGAACTGCAGCATGCCGATCAAATCGTTGAGCAAATCATCCGCCCAACCGGGTTGGTTGATCCACAAATTGAAGTCCGTCCAATTGATGGTCAGGTAGATGACCTGATTGGCGAGATAAAGCAGAGAACCGAACGTGGTCAGCGCACATTAGTTACAACGCTTACAAAACGCATGGCTGAAAAACTGGCTGATTACCTGCTGGACATGGGAACCAAAGTACATTACCTTCATTCCGAAATCGACACCCTTGAGCGCGTAGGCATCCTGCGCGATCTGAGACTGGGAGTGTTTGATGTTGTTGTCGGTATCAACCTGCTGCGCGAAGGGCTTGACCTTCCGGAAGTATCACTGGTCGCCATACTCGATGCGGACAAAGAAGGTTTTCTCCGTTCGGATACAGCCTTAATCCAGACGATCGGAAGGGCAGCCCGCCACATCGATGGAAAAGTAATCATGTACGCCGATAAGGTTACAAATTCTATGAAACGCGCCATCGATGAAACCAACCGGCGCCGAGCGAAACAGGTCCTTTACAACAAAGAACAAGGCATCGAACCCATCTCCATCTTCAAGGAGGTGCGTGATCTCACAGATCAAATAACAGTCAAAGTGGCTGCCGAACCTAGAGGAGAATATCGTGTGGATGGCGCGGCCTCATTACCTCAAAAGGAAATGACCAAAGTGATCGTCGAAATGGAAAAGGAGATGAAACAGGCAGCCAAGAATTTGGAATTCGAGAAGGCTGCTGTATTGCGCGACCAGATTTTCGAATTGAGGTCCATGCTGGCAGAAGAAAGCGATGCGCCGCCATGGGAAAAGATACGGCTGCTCACTGGGGAATGAGGCACTCTTCCATTCAATTAGACTCACGATGAAACCAACTAACGTTACCCGCTTGCTGGATGCGCATCAGGTTGATTACCATGTACAGGAACTGCCCAAGCGAAAGTTGAGCGCCAAAGAAACAGCTGAATTGTTGGATATCCCGGAAAGTGATGTATGCAAAACAATCGTCGCAACGCGCAAAAGCGGAGGAAAACCAATCCTGGTGGTAGTACCCGGAGACAAAGAAGTGGACTTAAAATCCCTTGCCCGCGTTCTCGGTGAGAAGAAAGTAGGGATCGCCACGCAAAAAAATGCTGAAAGTCTAACTGGTTTAAAAGCAGGCGGCATCTCACCCCTGGCGCTAATCAAACGCGGATTTCAAGTCGTGATTGATTCGAGCGTGGAGGATAAGGATTACATCAGCGTATCGGCTGGAAAATGGGGATTATGTCTAAGTTTGCCGCCCGCTTCACTGGCAGAACTAACCTGCGCCCAATTTGCGCCAGTTTGCACTTCATGACCCTTATCTTTATATTGAATGAATTTTTTTGTCATGCATCGCGAGATGCTTCAAAATAAAATCACAAAACATCTTGAAGCATTAACAGTTATTGTCTATAATATATAGGCTATAATTAGGATAAAATAGTTCCTTTTCATTTTCATCTACGCCAACCAGGTGAAATCCTCACAATCCAATCAGCATTAATCGCCCAATATTGTAGTGTAGGGTGGTCTTCGTAATATTGTAAAAACGCTCAAATTCTTTCAGGGATGTAAAAGGAGGTGACCTGCACCAATCTTCTAATTTTTTCAACAATCGTCAATCCATCAACATCGAAATTCATACAAATTAGGAAAAGGAGAGAAACATGTCGAAGAAAATACTAATGCTGGTATCACTACTGATTCTTTTGAGCCTGATACTTGCTGCATGCGCCCAACCAACACCCGAAAAAGTTGTTGAAGAAGTGGAAGTTGTAAAAACTGTCGTGGTCACAGAGGTTGTGGAAATTGAAGGCGAACCTGTTGTTCAGGAAGTTGTCAAAGAGGTAGTCGTTACCCAGGAAGTAGAAGTCGAAGTTCCTGCAGAAACGGAAGGGTTCGCAAGAGGAGAAATATTAGCCCGTGTGCTCGATCGCGGTAAGGTTGTCTGCGGTGGTAGGACAGACCTGCTTGGTTATGGCTACCTGGATGAAAGTGGAAATAATATCGGCTTCGATATCGACA
>Ga0180438_10012549_pt1 | contig 10070 bp, 8 predicted proteins | sample SS_ome_12_FD_132455 | JGI IMG/M metagenome (GOLD analysis project Ga0180438, IMG submission 132455) | Hypersaline lake sediment archaeal communities from the Salton Sea, California, USA - SS_3_D_2 metaG | ecosystem: Environmental > Aquatic > Non-marine Saline and Alkaline > Hypersaline >...
ACTTCGCGAGCTGGGATGGAGTCGTCCCCATGACCACCTACGAGATCAAGGAGCGGGAGAAGACCGGCAGCGAGAACTACGCGCCCTGGGTCGACCATCGCACATTCATGGACATCACGTTTGCCGCGTCGTGGCGACGGTTTCGCGAATGGGTCCGCGAGATCGACGCGGACACTCCCGTGGGCCTGGAGGGCACGCAGATGCCTTCCGCCTTCGGCGGCTACGACCTTTGGCGTCTCTCGCAGGTCCTCGACTGGGTGGAGCCTTACGACATCGGGAATGCCCGCGCCATCTGGCGCTCCTTCCTTCCCGAAGGAACTCCCGTGCTCGCCACACTCTTCGAGCACGATCCCAACGCGGCCAGCCGCCGGCTCTGGCATCTCTTGCTGCAGGGAGACCAAGGCGTCATCATCTGGTGCAGCTCGCAGTGGCTCGACTACCAGTCTCCGGATCTCACCCCGCAGCCCTTCGTCGCCGCGATGGCCGAACTCTTCGCGGAGCTTCGGAACCCGACTGCCCGCGCCATCATGCACGCGCGACGCAAGCGGGCGCCGATCGCGATCCACTACTCCCATCCCTCCATTCAGGTGGCCTGGATGGTGGACTCGCGCGAGGACCTCGACACCTGGCCGCGGCGGTTTTCCTCCTACGAATCCGTCCACTCCCGCATCACACGTGTGCGCAGTAGCTGGTGCAAGCTAATCGAGGACCTCGGCCTCCAATACGAGTTCGTCTCATACGAGCAGATCGTCGAGGGGGCCCTCGAAGAGCGCGGCTATGAGGCGCTCGTTCTGCCCGAATCGCTCGCCATCGGCGGTGAGGAGGCGGCGCAGATCAAGGCCTTCGTCCGCGCGGGCGGCACGGTGATAGCGGACTTCCTCCCCGGCCTCTTCGACGAGCATGGCAAGCGCCGGACGGTCGGGGCGCTCGACGGGCTTTTCGGCGTTCGGCGACCTGGCCTCGGCATGGTCCGGCAGCCGGAGAGAAGCGAAGGGCCCGGCTTCAAGCTTGCGGGCCGCCATCTCCCGCTCGGACCGGCCGAGCCCGGGCTCCGGCTTCTCATGGGCCGCCCGGCGGCCTACACCGCGCCGCTGCCGCTCGACCAGCCGGCTGCAGGAGCCCCCGACCTCACGCCTGTCCTCATCGAGCGGGGCGTCGGCAAAGGAAAGACGTTCTACCTCAACTTGTCGCCGATCGACTACGCCAAGTGGCGCCTTACGGGAGAAGGCGGCGACTTGCGCGGGATCGTCGCCGACATCTTCGCGAAGGTTGGGGTGCGGCCGAGCGTGAAGGTGACTCGCGCGGCGGACGGCGGCCCTCCCGTCGGGTGCGAGGTTATCACGTACCAGGGCGACGGGTGCCGATACGTCGCCGCGATGCGGAATCCCGAGTCCAGCATCAGTGCCCTCGGCGAGATCGGGTACACTGACAACTCGCGCTTCGAGCGGCCCGAGCAGCTCGTCGTGGAGTTCGATGCACCGGTCCGTGTGCGCGAGATGCTGTCCGACCGGGATCTCGGAGAAGCGGCGCGCGTCGAGCTGACGCTCGACCCGTGGAAGCCGCTCCTGCTCGAGCTGCGGTAGCTCACGCTCGACAAGGGCCGACACCGCTGGCAGGCAGGTTGCCGGGGCGGAGAAGACACGCGTCACTCGGCGCTCTTCGGGACCTCTCTTGGCTTCAGCTTCGCGAAGTCGTTATTGATGGTCGGGCCCTGCCCACCGGCAGAACGCTTGATCCAGAAGTAGACGCCTACCACCCCGCGTCTCGCCTTGAAGCCGACGTCCACGTTGGAGAGATCCTCCTGGGCCCCTTGCTCCTGGAGCACCGCGAGGTAGCCCCCCTTAGCGAGCGTCTGGTCGACCGGCCGGGCGGCCTCCGGGGCGCGCATGATCAGCTCATCCGCCGCCGCCAGCCACCGGTCCAGCGCGGTCTTCTGGCTCGACGGCAGCAAGGGAATCGGGAGGCGAATCTCCTGCTCGGCAAGGAACTTCTGGACCTGCTCGTCGCTGAGCGAGCCGAAGAACTCGAACGACCGGGGCCACAGAATCTCCGTCATCGCCGTCAGGAAGGCCGCCATCTCCGCGTCAGCTCCCTGCGGTAGCACTTCCTGCCTGGGGATGAACCCCAGCACCTGGACTGCGCGCAAGAACTCCTCGGAGGGCTCCTCCGGCGCCCACTCGGGCAGGGCCGCCACCTCCGACGGGTCTTCGGTCACCTCTTCCTCTGCTGCCAGAGCTGCAGGCATGCCACAGCTCGCTGAGACGACCGCAAGCACAGCCGATCCGTACAAGAGCCAAAACGCTGTCGAGCAGGGCCGTTTCATCTGCCCCTCCTTTCCCTGCGGGAGTTCGCCGGCCAGAAGCTCTATTCCCGCCTTGCCCTTGACGGCCCTTGCCTCGCGGCGCGAGAGTGGCAGCGATGCGGTTGTGACGGACACACCGGCCTTGTGCCGGTCGCCTGCGAAGCAGCCGAACGGAGATGATTCGTGACAGAGCCAGTGGTGATTGTTCCTTACAATCCTGAATGGCCCACCCTCTTCTTGGAATTGGGAACATCTCTCCGGAAGGCGCTGGGTGATACGGCGCTGCGTATCGATCACATCGGGTCCACTGCGGTACCTGGCCTGGATGCCAAGCCGATCATCGATATCCAGATATCTGTCGCAAGCTTCGATCCGCTCGACGCGTTCAGGATTCCGATCGAGAGCCGTGGATTCATCTTTCGAGCCGATAACCCGGAGCTGACGAAGCGGTATTTCCGTGAGAAGCCGGGCAGACGCCGGACCCACCTTCATGTGCGTCGTGCGGGCAGTTGGGCCGAGCAATTCGCTTTGCTCTTTCGAGATTACATGCGGGCGCATGACGAGGACGTAAGGCGCTACGCTGAAGTGAAGTACCGGCTGGCGGCGCAGTATGGCGAGGATCGCCACGGCTACACGGAAGCGAAGTCGCCTTTCCTGTGGGAGATCATGGCGAAGGCCGACAGGTGGAGCCAGGACATAGGCTGGCAGCCAGGGCTTTCTGACGCCTAGCCTGTTGGGCAGGAGCTGGCCTCCTGCCCCGCCGGCCGTTCCCCTTGACACCCGCTCGCTCCCGGCGCGAGGGTTGGGAGGGAATCTCTTGGGGGGGAGCCCACGTGATCCGGGGGCCTCCAGAAGCTATCGTGATCGCCCGCGCGGAGAAAGGCGAAGAGGTGGTTGCGTTCGCCATCGTGCAGAAGGTAGCTCAGCGGATAGCGCTCTCGGCCCCCCTCGCATCCGCGAGGGCGATAGATGTTGTACCTCACGGCCTACCAGTGATGGGGCCGGAGAACTCACCGGACCGCAGGACTTCGCCGAGCGGCGGGGAGGCTGCTTCCGGCGCAGCAGCTTTGGATGCGGCGGCCGGCTCGCCCGAGCATGCGGGCACGCGAAGCACGAGGGTGAGCAGACACACCATCGCGCTGGTCTTCACGGCAGCACTCGTCCCCTGAGGGTTCGGCGTCTGAGCACGAACAGGACGGCCGCGGCGGTCCCAGCGATGACGGCCGCGCGCCGGCCCCACCTGCTTAGGTTGGCGAGGCGCGGCGCAAGGACCTCCTCCCCCACATCCGCGCTGCCCCTCTCCGGGAATCGGAATCCCGTTTCGCCGCGTCGGTACATCTGCTCGAAGTACTCCGCCATCAGCGTTCTCGGGAACAGGGACGGCAGGTCGTAACTATGCCGGCCCTTCTTCAGCTCTTCGGCCAGGTCGATCTCGAACACGTTGGTGAAGTTGTGATAGTGATAGACGTAGATGATGCCTCGCCGGAGGTCGGCGATGGTCGAGTACACCGTTGGGTGAGGGGGGGCTTCCACATGGGTGGAGGCGAGAATGCGACGGAAGAGGTCGACCGACACCTCCCCCGCCTCCAGCATCTCGACCGCGATCTGGTACCTGTCGCAGGGCGACTCACCCTCCTTGCTCCTCGACTGGCGGAAGTTCGTCACGACCTGATAGCTGCCCCGCTTGCGGACGACGGCATCACCCTCGACGATGGCGGAGTCCCCCATGCTGTCCGCGAGTAGGTACATGCAGTCCCTCATGAACCCGCGACTGTAGCGCTCGAAGACCGCCAGCGCTTCCTCCACCGTGGCGCATTCCTCCGTGATCTTCTCGAGCAGGAACCCCAGGTGCTGCGGCTTGTCCCGCGACGTCGTGACGGCCATTGGCTCAGCGGAGAGTGCATCCCAGAACAGGCCCTGGTCGTTCATGCCGGCCTGCACGCGGGGCACATCCGGGAACCCGAAGTAGACTCGGCCGTACTTGCCCTTCTCGGGAGGCAGAAACCATATCTTGCCCCTGGGGAAGGGCGCGTCCTCGTTGGCTCCCGCCAGCACGACATCGCCTTGGGAGGCGGAGAATACTGTGCAGGCCCGCGCCTCGGCGGTGCTCAGCACCAGCACTGCAGCGAACGCAACGCCGATCCATTTTCTCATTGCCTCGGCTTCCCTCCATCGCGCTGACGGCACGGCTTGCGCCGGTGGCGGCCTGCCGACAAGACGCACACTTTGGACTCAAGCTGAGCCCATTAAGTTCGGCCGAGCGGTTATCTCTCCGAGAGCCGGCTGCGGAGCAAGCGGCGATCGCCGCCACCGCGGCCCCTCCTCAGCTTGACTGCCGCTCCTTTGCTCCCCGGGAGTTGGGAGGAGGGCGCGGTGTGGAGGCCGTGATCTCCACAGAAGGCCTCGCCTGAGAGCACCTTGTGGCGCATGCCGTTCCGCCGTCGCGCCCCTGGCAGGACCTCCTCTCCTTTCCGTTGAACCAGCATATAGATGGAATGGGCCGCCCCATGTGCCGTGGGGCGGGTTCTTGTTCTTTGGCCGGCCGCGATGCACGGTGTGAGGGGAGACGCCTTAGAACGGCATCGCGGGCCGGCAGCATCACCGTCGTGGAGGAGGATGGCACGTGAACGATTTCGGTATCACACCGAGAGAAGTGCCCCGCGTCGAGACGAAGTTCCGCCGCATTCAGACACCTATCCCGGCGCCCGAGTCGGTCCCGATTCTGGAGAGCCTCTATCGCGATGAGCCGCGCTCGATGCGGGGGCAGGGCTGCGTCGTCTGGGATCGGGCGGAGGGCTTCCAGGTCCACGACCGCTGGGGCAACACCTGGATCGACTGGAGCTCCGGCGTGCTGGTCGCCAACGCGGGGCACGGCCGGCCAGCGATCGCGAAGGCGATCTGCGACCAGGCCAGCAAGACACTGCTGCACAACTACTGCTTCCCGAGCGAGATCCGCGCGCGGCTCGTCGAGAAAGTGGCGAAGCTCGCGCCCGACCCGCTGAAGAAGGTCTTCCTGCTGACCACCGGCGCCGAGACCACCGAGGCCGCCATCAAGCTCGCCCGCACCCACGGTCGCGCGGTCGGCGGCGATAAGAAGATCGGGATCGTCAGCTACCAGGGCGCGTTCCACGGGCGGACCATGGGAGCGCAGATGATCGGCGGCATCCCGGCCCTCAAGGAATGGATCGTTAATCTCGACCCGGACATGGTGCAGGTGCCGTTCCCCGACGGGTTCCGCTGCGAGGACACGAGCTTCGACTTCTTCCTGAAGACACTCGAAGAGAAGGGCTTCGGGCCGGAGCGCATCGCCGGCCTCATCACGGAGACCTACCAGGGCGGAAACGCGGCCTTCCTGCCGAAGGAGTACGCGCAGAAGCTCGCGGCCTGGTGCAAGCAGCACGACATCGTTTTCATCATGGACGAGGTGCAGGCCGCCTTCGGCCGCACGGGCACGATGTGGGGCTTCGAGCACTACGGGGTGGTGCCCGACCTCGTCTGCTGCGGCAAGGGCATCACCAGCGGCCTGCCCCTGTCCGCCGTCATCGGTCGGGCCGACCTGATGGACCAGTACCCGCCTGGGAGCATGACCAGCACCCACACTGGCAACCCAGTGTGCGTCGCGGCGGCGCTGGCCAACCTGGACATCATCGTGAACGAGAACCTCCCACAAAAGGCCGCCGAGGTCGGCGAGGTGCTTCAGTCCGGGCTGTGCGAAGTCCGTGACCGGTACTCCGACGTCTGCGGCGCGGCCATGGGCAAGGGAATGGTCGGCGGGCTGCATATGGTGAAGCGCGGCGGCATCGAGCCCGACGCTGCCCTGGCGTCGAGCATCGTGGATCGCTGCATCGAGAAGGGCCTAATGATGTTCCATCCCGTCGGGTTCGGCGGCGCAACGGTCAAGATCGCGCCGCCGCTCGTCACCCCGGAGGAGGCGGTGTTGGAGGGTCTGTCGGTGCTGCGAGAGGCCATCGAGGAGGCGCGCTCATGAGCTGGGACAAGCGGCTCAACGTGTTACTGATAGGCGGGGGGATGATCAGCCAGGAGGTCGTCATCCCGACCTTGCTGCAGGAGCGGCTGCGCGGCATCGTCGGCGACCTGCACATCTCCGCGCTCAACGCCGGCATCATCAAGCAGTGCGAGGAGCTGTTCCCCGGCGGGCAGTTCGTCGGCTATCCCGATCCCGCCACGTACGCAGCCGACGACAACCAGCCGACCATGTATCGGGAGGCGATGGGCAAGCTCGGCGAGCACGGCCTGGTCGTGGTCGCGACGCCGGACCACCTCCACACCGACATGACTCTGGAAGCCATCGAGGCCGGGCGCGACGTGATCGTGATGAAGCCCCTCTGCCTCAAGGTGGGAGAGGCGCACCAGATCATCCAGGCCGCCGAGAAGAAAGCGATGTACGTCGGCACCGATTACCACAAGCGATTGGATCGGGCCGTGCGCCTGGCGCGCTACCGAGTCCGGCGCGGCGACCTGGGTGAGATGCTGCACGGCCACGCGTGGATAGAGGAGCCGAAGTACATGCCCCTCAAGTATTTCCGGCTCTGGGCCCACGAGTCGAGCCCGTTCGAGTATGTCGGCGTGCACTACGTGGACGCCTGGCACTTCATCACTGGGCTCAAGCCGAAGCGGGTGGCCGCGTTCGGGCAGAAGAAGTTCCTGCCAACGACGGGGAGCGACGCCTACGACGCGGTGCAGGCCGTCATCGAGTGGGAGGACGGCTCCGTGCTCTGGATTCAGACCTCCTGGGTGTGCTCGGAGAAGAACTCGGCCATGACGAACCAAGGCCTCCAGATCAGCGGCACGAAGGGCGAGTACTGGGCCGACCACAAGTTCCGCAACCTACACATCCTCACCGATGACGACGGCTTCGAGCAGATCAACCCGAACTTCTTCCGGCACTACGATAGCTGGGAGGAGGACGACACGGTCGAGTATGTGGGCTATGGCTTCGAAAGCATCTCTCGGTGGCTGCGAGACATCCATCTCCTGCACGTCGAAACAGAGGGGATGTCGGATCGGGATGGAAGGGCCCATCGCGAGAAGAAGCTGAAGGCCTGGAAGGATGGGCAAAGGCCGCTTCCGCAGCAGGCTCTCATCGGCGTCGCGGTCAACGAGGCCGTACGGCTGAGTCTCGACAACAACAACGCTTACGTCGTATTCGACGGAGACATGAACCCGAACCTGCCGAAGTGACCGGACCAGGGGCTCAGTTCGAGGCGGGCCGGGTAACACCCGGCCCGCTGTTTCTTTCTTCAGAGCGAACGGCGAAACGACACGCCCGGCAGATGCCTGCCTGGCAACGCCGCAGCTCGGTGTGATGCGCGATTCGTCCCTCCCAGCCCCTCACTCGCGTTTGGCGTTCCTGACGGTGGATTCAACCTCGGCGCCGCGGGCGGTGTGCCTTCTGCGTCATCAACCGGTTCACTATCGCATCTATGGCTCCCACCGGACCCAGTCGGCCTCGGTTCCCTTCGCCCAGCCGGTTTCGGCGCCGCGCCCGGTACCCAGCTTCCTGCGCGCCAGCCACCGGTGATGACCATCGGCGAAGCCGTAGTTGTCGCCGCTGGCATGGGTGGGAGTGTCCGGCAAGTCGCGCCGCGTTCCCTCCAGAACCCATTCGCCGTTGCGGAAACCGCCATCGAAGACCGCCACAATCTTGCCCGGATCAGAGAGATCCTCCAGTCGCTTCCCGCCGAGCGCTGCGTTATAGACATAGGCGCACATGCTTGGCGTGCCTCCCGGCATGCCGTCCGCCAGATAGGGCGAAATGCTATCCCACCACCGGTCGGCGGCGGGGAACACGCCATCGTTGTCGTCGACATAGCCGCGAACAGCTTCGGCGAGCGCGCCCACGTTTCGCCCACACAGCCGCGCCACACGGTCGTTGTTCCTCGCCCTGGGCAGCCCGAACACCAACAGCAAGCCGGCCGCCCACCAACAGCAGAAGATGCCAACGCTGGCGTAGCCCCGGCCCCTGAGCTTGTCAGGGCGCTGCGAGATCTGGTAGAGGGAGATGGTCCCCAGCACCAGGCCCAGCACGCTCGTCCCGAGCGGGATCGCCACCGCAGCCGTCAAGTGGGTGGGGCCGGGCAGGAGTCCGGCTCGGAGCAGATAGCCCACGGCATCTCGCACGACCAGCATCATCGGCACTGGGAACAGCCACAGCAGGGCCGAGGCGAAGGCCGGGATGCTGAGGCGCGGCTTGCCCTCGCGCGGCCCGACGAGGGGCTGCCGGCGGCGTACGCCCCACCGCGAGATAACCGAGATGGCCAGCAACGGGAACGCACTGACCAACACAATCTCTGCCAGAAAGGGTATGCCCCCGAGCACGGTTCTTTCCTCAGAGCGGAGAGATTCAGGGGCCAGCGTGGCGACCGGGAATCATGCCGCCCCCTGCTCGACTTACACCTCCCTCGTTTCGAGGCGCACTTCCAATCATCTCCCTCGGCAGGGCAGGACTGGAGATATGAAGCGGGAGGAAGGCTCCTGCGCCACGGGTTCTTGGTTACCGCGAGTCGCTGATGGCGACTTTGTCTTTGACGACGGCCTGCGCGGCGGCGAGGCGGGCGACGGGAACGCGGAACGGCGAGCAGCTCACATAGTCGAGGCCGACCTGGTGGCAGAACTCGACCGAGCGCGGGTCGCCGCCGTGCTCGCCGCAGATGCCCAGCTCCAGGTTCTTGCGGGCCTTGCGGCCCAGCGTGACCGCGGTCTCGAGCAGCTTGCCGACACCCTCGGGGTCGAGCGTCTGGAACGGGTTCTCGGGGAGGATCTTGTCCTCCACGTAGCGCAGCAGAAACTTGCCCTCGGCGTCATCGCGAGAGTACCCGAAGCAGGTCTGCGTGAGGTCGTTCGTGCCGAAGGAAAAGAACTCGGCCTGCTCGGCGATCTCGTCCGCAGTGAGCGCGGCCCGCGGAATCTCGATCATAGTTCCGATCTTGTAGTCGACCTTGACGCCCTTCTCCTTGATGACCTGCTTGGCGACCGGTTCGAGCCGCTCGCGGATCCAGGTCAGCTCGTTCACGTGGCCGATGAGGGGGACCATGATCTTCACGTGGACATCGACGCCGCGCTTCGCGCACTGGCAGGCCGCCTCCATGATGGCGCGGGTCTGCATCTCCACGATCTCCGGCATGACGATGCTCAGCCGGCAGCCGCGCAGCCCGAGCATCGGGTTCAGCTCCCGCATGCTGTCGACGGCCTCCAGCATCTCGCGAAGCCGCTTGAGCTTGCGCGACTTCGGCGACGTCGCCTCCAGCCGGCACACCTGCTCCAGCAGCTCATCGTGGTCGGGCAGGAACTCGTGCAGCGGCGGGTCGATGAGCCGGATCACTACGGGCAGCCCGTCCATCGCCCGGAAGATGCCCGCGAAGTCCTTGCGCTGGAACGGCAGCAGTTCCTTGAGGGCCTTCTTCCGCTCGTCTCCGTTGTCGGCGAGGATCATGCGCTGCACCACCGGCAGGCGCTCCGCCTCCATGAACATGTGCTCGGTGCGGCAGAGACCGATGCCCTGCGCGCCGAAGCCGCGTGCACGCTTGGCGTCCCGCGGATAGTCAGCATTGGCCCATACCTCGAGCCGGCGAATGTCGTCGGCCCAGCTCAGCAGCGTGGTCAGCTCCTTCTCCTTGGCGAGGTTTGGCGCGATGGTCGGGATGAGCCCGGCGAATACCTCGCCGGTGGTCCCGTCGATGGAGATCGGCTCCATCTCCTTCAGCACCTTCCCGTCTACGGTGAGCCGGTGCGCAGCCTCGTCCACGCG
>Ga0180438_10012550_pt1 | contig 10070 bp, 6 predicted proteins | sample SS_ome_12_FD_132455 | JGI IMG/M metagenome (GOLD analysis project Ga0180438, IMG submission 132455) | Hypersaline lake sediment archaeal communities from the Salton Sea, California, USA - SS_3_D_2 metaG | ecosystem: Environmental > Aquatic > Non-marine Saline and Alkaline > Hypersaline >...
GACCCTCTAGGTAAGGTAAATATCCTTTATGATCTGGAGACATACCTCTATCCGCAATCTATTGCGAATCTTCTAAGCATTATCATACATGAAAAATTTGGTCATTGTTTCTTTCAACAGTTTACAACATTAGGGAAAAAATTGCTAGAACTAGAATACCACCACAAAGGTATAGAATTACTTATGAAAGAACTAGAAAAAATATCAAATAAGTATGCTACGGGGATTCAATGGCTTGCAATTTCTACGTTGATCGTCGATGAAGGATTCGCAACATGGCTAGAGTTAAAGACTTTCGAAAAACTGCTTGAAAAAATCTCAGATAAAGATTCACAGTTTATTCAACAGATACACCACGAGATAGAAAGTTTCAAAAAAATGGTATTTGAAAGCGAAAAACTCAATGTTAAGCATGATTATTTTGCCCTAAAATATGAGAAACCTGTTATCAATCCTTACGCAGCAGGATACAATTTGTTCTCACAAATTGAAGAGAAATTCGGCGAAAAGTGCGTCCCGAAAGCATTAGAAATCGCTGCAAATGTCCCCTTGACAAGGCGACAGATCTCTCTTATGCCAAACACGATAAAAAATGATAAAAACTGTGCTGATAAAAGATTAGAAAAAATAGCGCGCTCAAATCTCAAAATAGCGCGAAATAATGTTGATATGTTCGAGAATGGTGCTAAGAAATTGTTCTTGTAAGGTCGAGAAAGGTGATAATAGCATGAACAAACCCATTGTGATACCCATCGAAAAAATTGAAACAAACACTCCCTTCATCAAAACCTTTTTCATGAAAGTTCCTTTAATAGCCCAGCAAGGAATTCCTGGTCAATTTCTTATGGTATGGACATTCAATGATGAAATTCCTATGTCCCTATCTTATATTGATCCCAAAAAAGAACTTATTGGAATCACTGTGAAAAAAGTGGGCTCTTCTACAGAAATAATGCACTCTATGAGCGAAGGTTCACCTATTGGTGTGAGAGGTCCCTATGGGAATGGGTTTAAAATTGCAGGTAGTCGTATATTGGTCGTAGGAGGAGGAGTTGGTATGGCATGCCTCTTTCCACTTATCTTAAAACTTATTGAATCGCAGAAATACGTGACCGTCCTTATTGGAGCGTTGACCAAAGATGAACTGTTATTCCAGAATTCGTTACAAGAATATACAACACGTGAAAACTTTGGTTTGTCAATAGCTACAGATGATGGATCAATGGGTTTTCCTGGGCTAGTGACAGAGTTGATGGATGAAACTCTTCAAATAGAGACATTTGATCAAATCTATGCTTGTGGTCCTGAACTTATGCTTAAAACTGCGTTTAATATTGCAGAATCAAAAAATATTACTTTCCAAGCAAGTCTTGAGAGATATATGAAGTGCGGTATTGGATTATGTGGTAGTTGCAGCATTAATGAGCAAATCGTCTGTAAGGATGGTCCGGTTTTTGAATCTAAAGTACTTCGCACTATGCATGAGTTCGGGAGTTCTAAGCGAGACCCTTCAGGTAGACTTATCTCTATTATTGACTAAAACTGTGCACAAACGAAGTATTTTAAAGATCTTAAATCTTTAAGACAAATTAATCTACATTTTAAAGAGGATTGAGGCGCTGTTATAGTGTCCAGTACGTTAGAAGAAAGAGTTTGCAGGGGAATAATTGAGGAATTACTTACGACTTTATCTGAGGTAGATGTACAGCTTGTTCAGAAACTCAAAAAACGTCATGCAAAGAAATATCCCTCAGTAGGTATTGTCTCGAACGCGACTATTCTTTCCCACACAACTCCAGAGGAAAAAATGCTTCTTCTTCCTATATTAAAGACAAAGAGTATGCGAACTATCTCAGGTGTTGTTGTTGTTGCAGTTATGGTAAAGCCTTATCCCTGCCCTAATCAGTCATGTATCTATTGTCCAACTTTTTCAGATATTCCAAAGAGTTATACTGGTCACGAACCTTCTACGATGCGAGGTATACAAAACGATTACGACCCCTATTTGCAGGTAAAGACAAGACTTAATCAATTGGAACTGATAGGTCATTCCACAGACAAGATTCTCCTATCCTTGAAAGGCGGAACGGTTACTTATTTACCCTATGAGTATCAACTAAGTTTCGTTCACAGATGCCTTGAAGCGCTGTGTGATGAACGCCATTCTGATTTTGAAGAACTCAAAAGGGCTGTCGAAACAGCACAACGAAAACTTGTCGGAATTATCGTCGAAACCCGTCCAGATTACTCTAAGATTTCTCAAACGGATGATATGCTTCATTTAGGCGTCACCACTGTTGAATTGGGTGTACAAACTATTTTTGATGAAGTATATGAAATATGTAAAAGAGGTCACACAGTTCAGGACGTTATTGACGCTACCCGCATTTTAAAGGATGCGGGAATGAAAGTTGCATATCATATTATGCCTGGTCTTCCAGGATCGAATGAAGAACGTGATCTAATAATGTTTCAAGAGATCTTTGAAAATCCCTTTTATAAACCGGATAATTTGAAGATTTATCCCTGTTTAGTTATTAAAGGCACAGAACTGTACGAATTATGGCAGGACGGAAGGTACAAACCCTATAACGCCGAAACAATGACAAATCTATTATCGAATGTTTTACCGAACATTCCAAGATGGATTCGTATACAACGAATTCAAAGAGATATTTCTGCGAAGATGATTGAAGATGGTGTCAAGAAAGGCAATCTTAGAGAACTTGCGCATGAGGAATTAAGTAAGAGTGGAAGAACATGCTCTTGTATTAGATGTCGCGAACAAGGTATCATTCATAGGAAATCAGGGATTACTCCAAAACTTGAAAATCTTGAGATCCTTATAGATATATTCAATGCTTCAGAAGGAATCGAAAATTTCATATCTTACGAGGACGCCGTACAAAATATTCTGCTCGGATTTATTCGATTGCGTGTTCCTTCTGAGAAGGCACATCGGAAAGAAATCAATGAAATGAGAACAACTATCGTAAGAGAATTGCGAGTTTTTGGAGAACTGGTTCCCATTGGAGAGAAACCAAGTCATCATCAAGTACAACATCGAAAAATAGGAGAATTACTATTAAGTGAAGCTGAACTCCTTAGCAAAGACGACTATAATACCAAAAAAATTTCCGTCCTTAGCGGTTTAGGTGTAAAGCCATGGTTTTATAAACAAGGCTATACTCGTGATGGTGTTTATGTGAGCAAAAGATTATGATAAATACTCTTGCAGAAGTTGTTTGAGCAAAGAACTTACCATTTTTCCATCGATCTTTCCGCGTACCTGTTGCATGACTTCACCCATAAGCGGGCCAAACGCATCCATTTTTTTATTGTTAACTAAATCTTCATTTTTTGAGATTATCTCTCTGATAATTTTTGTGACCTCATCCTTCGATAAAGTAGTAAGACCAGCACTTCTCAGTAACTCTTCATCGAGTGGTTTATCTGGATATGTTGCTACCAGAGTCAATACATCTGGGAGCGCTTCCTTTGAATATTTTCCTTGAGAGAGAAAATTAAATGCGTCTTGTATCTTTTCTTCCGAAATGTTTTCGACTGGAACACCTTCTCTTTTTAAATGCGTGATTGTGTTAAGAATTGTCGTTGCAACAACCACAGGGCTGACATTTAACTCTTTCACCGTTTTTTCGAAGAGATCTACTTGCCTATGAAGCACTAATTCATCTGCTAACTCTTCTGAAAGTTTATATTCCTCAATAAACCGCTTTTTCTTTTCCTCTGGGAGTTCTGGAAGGTGATGTTTGATCGCTTCCACCATTTCAGAAGATATACGTAACGGCACGGCATCAGTTTCAGGATACATCCTTGCCGATCCTGGAAGAGGTCTTAAAAAGGCAGTTGTCCCATCAGGATTTGGTCTGCGGACTTCTTTTGGGACATGTGTGACGTAAATCTTTGCTAAATTACATATGGTCCAAATCGCCTGTTCACATTTGCCTTTCGGACCTACTACAAGAACAAAACCATCTTCATCTCCACAATTTAAAACCTGTCTCACTTCGCTAACTTCGTCTTCAGAAATTCCATAATTAGGTAATTCATCTGAATGTAAAATTCCTCCAAGTCCAGCATAGATTTTTACTGCATCCGCAAATTCAGTTCCCAATCGACGACCTGGTTGAAGTTCTCTGCCTAGTAAACCTCCAAATTTCGAAAGTTTTACACCTAAGGCGCGCTCTCCTTTTTTCAGGGCTTTCTGCACGAATTTGGCTTTCGTTTCAGCAAAAATAGTTGAAACATCTTTGTGTTCTATAGTGATGGCGTCTTCTCGAACCCCTCGCTTTTCCAGTACTTCTCGAATTTTTATCATGGTTTGTTGTCTTAATACCTCATTTTTCACGTATTCCCCGATAAGGTCCAATTCTTGTGCACCCTTAATTTCTACGCGAGCTCCATCCCTTATTGATACATTGACATCCTGTCGAATTGTTCCTAATCCTCTCTTTACCTTACCAGTAGCGCGCAAAATTGCACCAATTCGTTCAGCAACCTCTTTAGTTTGCTCAGGACTGTGAATGTCAGGGTCGGTTCTGATCTCTATCAGCGGAATTCCAAGACGATCAACTCGGAATGTAGTTCCTTCTTTTGTTTGTTCTATGATCCTTGCAGCATCTTCTTCCACGTAAAGTTGCGTAATGAACACTTTTCCTTGTGAGGTCATAAGGTAGGAATCTGAAGTCCCTATCGCAACTTTCGCAGTCCTCTGAAATCCCATAGGCGTGGATCCATCAACGATTGTCTTCCTCATCACCTGAACTTCGTCGATTGGTCTCATTTTGAAAATAAATGCAATTTCAAGGGCTGTACGAACCGCTTCTTCATTTATAGGTGATGGTGGTTCTTCGTCTATTTCAATCAAGCATGTTGTGTCTGAATAACCTTCATAAATTACATTTGCTTCCTTTTTTGCTTCAAATGCAGCTGCCATGTCAACTTCTCCAGTTTCTCCGGCAACAGCACGTAACCGCCTCTTGACCAGGATATCAGGGTCGTCAGTTCTGATGACGGAAGGACACTTACAAAACAGTTTGTGCGTTTCCAACTGTTGATGGAACTCTAGACCGACCATAAGTCCTAGTTCATTATAATTCAGTGCTTTTTCATCCACCATTTTAATCACCTAATACAAAAAAGCTCTCTCATCCGTTCTTTCAGTGATTTCACCTGCAATATTTGTCAACATAAGACGTTTTACTTCTTCTCTTTCTTGTGTATGCCCCAATACCCAGCCTAATTTTAGATATGCTGTTTCTGGGAGCATGTCTTCTAGATAAACAACTCCTGCGTTGCTCATTAGACGAAGATTTCGGTAAACATAAGGATTGACACGACCATAAAGACACTGCGACGTCATACCAAGAAATAGATCCATTTCTAAGGCACGGTTCACATAAGGCAACCATGAACGATATTTTTCGGAGGGAGGTGGGGAAGTAGGTGCATGTCCGAGCCCAGTACCCTCAATTATGATACCTCTATAACCTTTGTCTGCTAGAAAATCAACGATTTCAGGGTTCGATCCAGGATAAGCTTTAATAAGGGCAATTTTTTCCTCAAACGCCGTATCTGCAACTACTTCAGTTTCACTTCGTTTCTTATATTCAGCATCTTCACGAAATTCCATCTTTCCGTCGGGCCATACCTTTCCAATCGGCAATTCGTTAATAGGTCGAAATGTATCACGTCGACTTGTATGCATTTTTCGTACCTTTGTCCCTCTATTAATAAGGCAATATGAATCATCTGGCTCTCCATGCATACACACAAATACTCCTGCTAGATCTGCGTGACCAGCGAGCCATGAAGCGCATATTAGATTAATTGCGCCATCGAAGCTGCCACGATCGGATGAGCGTTGTGCCCCTGTAAGTAATACTGGCTTTGAAAGATTCCGTAACATAAAGCTTAACATCGCTGCAGAATATCCCATACAGTCTGTCCCATGAGTAATAACAACTCCTGAAGCACCTGAATTCAATTCTTTTGCAGTATCTTCAGCCATTTTTTTCCATTCATTGATCCATAAATCCTCGCTCGCAAGATTAAAAAGAAGATTACATCCCTTAAAACGAACGATTTCTGAAAGTTCGGGTATAGCGAAGAAGAGTTCCTCGGGGGTGAACGCCATAACAACGCCGCCAGTTAAATAGTCGATCCTACTGGCAATCGTACCACCAGTTGCCAGTAACGAAATCTCTGGTAGGTCGGGAAGTTGTTCAGGAAATGTTTTCTGAAAACTTTCAAGACTGATGCCTTTGTCTATTCGTACTAACTCGATACCTGGCTGGTACGAAATACTAACGTTATATCCATCATCCTGTTTTATCACAATGCTCGAAGGATCCCCAATCTCAATACGAGGCAAAACATATCCTTCGTAACTCATATCCTCAGATGTAATTCGAATACGGTCACCAGGCTCTATTTCTTTCTCTTTAAGGATATTTCTAACCTCTTGTGAGTAGTGAGCAAAATAACTTTGTTCTTTCATTAATTGTGCCTCCTTTTTCGCATGATTTGCATGTAAAATGGCCTAGAGTTGAGTTTATTTGAATTTAAGGTTATATGTTAGATAAGAACACTGCTCTAAATTCTAAACTATGATTTTAATCTTCTTCAATCAACAGTTTTCAATTTAATACGCATAGAAATTTAAGTTAATTTATTAGTGTTAATGCAAGAAACGCCTTAAAAAGTGTTGAAGGCAACTTGCGCTTTACATTCGAAAAAAGGGGCGTCGCATTGCCATATCTTTACTTTCAGAATGTAAAGCTAAAACTTTGTGAACTACCACTCTACAAGTAGGCTGGCTTCCTGAATCATCCATTCCCTAACGGGATATGTCAAACAGGCTCAACGGGCAGTCCCTGCCCTGATGGTGATCGTGATTCTACATAGTAGATTGATCGGCTTAAAATCGTGATGGCAGAGTTATGATCTCTGGTTAAATCAAGTTCACAGTAAGGACAACTATGGGTACGGGTCGCTAGTGTTTTCGGAACAAGCTTCCCACACCTACTACACAATTGTGTAGTATTATAGGCACTCACATATTCTACCAGAGTACCAGCATCCGCCGCTTTGTATTCTGTAAAACACATGAACTGTCCCCAACCAGCATCACTAATCGACTTAGCTAAATGAGAATTCTTCACAAGATTGGTGATTGTAAGGTTCTCATACACAATTAAATCATAAATATCGACCAGTTTTCGACTGAGTTTATGATGAAAGTCCTTGCGCTGATTACGTATCTTCCGGTGTAACTGTGCTACCTTCTGGTTCTGCTTGTGACGGTTATTTGATCCCTTAATCTTCCTCGCTTGCCTTCGCTGCTCTTTGGCCACTTTCTTCTCCGAGTGTCTCAACCAACGTGGGTTAGCTATGGTGTCTCCATTATGTAACGTCAGCAAACTCTTCAGCCCCACATCCACCCCTACCGCGTTCTTTGGATATCTCTGCTGAGTGTCAGGAGCGTGATCGGGAGATTCTACTACAAAACAGGCATACCAGTGGTCGACATCGCGTTTAATGGTACAAGTCTTGATCACTCCTTTAGCAGGTATCGGGCGGTGTAGTTTAATAGTGATAACTCCAATTTTCGAGAGCCGGAGTTTCTTCTTTTCGAGGGCGAACCCACTTTGCGGGTAGGTGAAGGAGTCATACCGGTATTTGCCTTTAAATCGTGGGTAGCCAGCTTTTTCCCCCTTCTTAAGACGCCGAAAAAAGTTAGTGAAGGTCTTATCCAGTCGTCTCAGCACGTCTTGAAGTACCTGAGAATGAACCTTTTTTAAAAACAGATCAATCTTTTTTGCAGTTTTCAAGTGGGTGGCTTGTTCATAATAACTGACTGATTTTTGATGAGTTTCCCAGGTATTTTTTCGCTCTGCAAGGCTGTTTTTATACAAAATACGGCAGGTGGTAAGCCATTGAGTCAAAATAGTCTTTTGTTGTGTGGTCGGATATAAGCGAAATTTGTAAGTCCGTTTCATCACACTTATCCCCGTGTTCCCCTGATATTCATGTCACTAGATTTACTATCCGCAAAAACCTATTTAACGATGGGGGACACTACTGTGAAAATGAAAAAAGTAAAAAACGCAATTCATTTACCTCCCATCAAGTTGGGAGGTTCTTCTTGCGGAGGATTTATAAAGTCATTTTAAAGTTCCCTTGTATTCAAAATTCTTTAGACTTCTTAAAACGGAGTTAAAATAATGTGTGGTATTGTAGGTATTGTTCTCAATCAAGGTAACGTCGCACCTCTGTTACGAGAATCTCTTAAGCGACTTGAGTATCGAGGTTACGATTCTGTGGGTATGGCTACTATTGCAAATGCTCATATGATTTTAAAGAAAGATAAAGGAAAAATAGATGTTGTAAATGAACGACTTAATCTTGACGAACTACCAGGCAGTACTGGGATCGCACATACGCGATGGGCAACCCATGGAATTCCTACTAAGGAAAACGCTCACCCCCACACAGATTGCAAAGAGAAAATAGCAGTCAATCATAATGGCATCATCGAAAACTTTATAGAATTACGTAAAGAACTAAAAGAGAGAGGTCACCACTTTAAGTCAGATACAGATACTGAAGTAATTCCCCATCTTATAGAAGAATTCTTGGAACAGGGTTTAAACTTAAAGGATGCCACCTTTCAGGCTCTAAGACGTATAAAGGGATCTTATGGTTTAACTATTATTTCAGCAGCAGAGCCAAGAAAAATTATATGTGCAAGAAATGGAAGCCCACTTGTCTTGGGGATAGGAAACCAAGTGATATGTTGTGCATCCGATATTCCAGCTTTCTTACCCTTGACTAATAAGGCAATAATACTTCATGATGAGGAACTGGCTGTTCTTACACCCAATGAATATCAAGTTTTTTCTGTTCCTACTCAAAAAATGGTTTCCAAGGACATTACTATCATAAAATGGACTCCTGAGATGGCATCAAAAGGTGGATATTCCTATTTTATGCTAAAGGAAATTCATGAACAACCAAAAGCCCTACGTGATACATTAAGGCAACGACCTGAACGTCTGGAAAAAATTGCTGAAGTTTTAGATGAGGCACCTAAGATCTTTATTACAGCCGCTGGTACCTCCTTTCACGCAGCACTTACTGCAAGATATCTTTTTTCACAACTGTGCAATGTATTTCCGACAGCTCTCTTGTCGTCAGAGTTTCCAGAGGCAGTTGGCCCTTCGTTTCCATCAGATGCCTATGTAATAGCTGTTAGCCAATCTGGTGAAACTGCTGATACAATAAGGACTCTTAATTTCGCGAAAAAACGGGAAGCGACTATTATCTCAGTTGTCAATACAGTCGATTCTTCGATCACACGCCTTTCTGATCACGTCATTTACACCCAAGCAGGGCCTGAGATCGGGGTAGCCGCCACAAAGACCTTTACAACCCAAGTCGCTACTTTATCCATGATTGCCCTTCAGTTGGCCCTACGTAAGAAATGCCAAGATATAGAGACGATATCAAATTTACAAAATTCACTTTATAATATCCCCAATATCGTACAAAAAGTCATTACAAAAGAGGAAGAACACGTAAAGCGCCTTGCAGAACAGTTTGCCCATATGCCAAATTTTCTCTTCTTAGGAAGAGGTATTAATACGACAACCGCCGCTGAAGGATCCTTAAAATTAAAGGAAATATCCTATATTCATGCTGAGGCGTACCCTGCAGGGGAAAGTAAGCATGGTCCTATTGCACTCATAACTCCGGGGTTCCCGATAATGTTTATTGCCCCTCTAGACGAGACACATGATCACATTATTGGGAATATAATGGAAATGAAAGCACGGGAAGGTACTATCATCGCATTTATTGACGAACAGGATCAAAAAATTCGAGAACTTGCAGATCATTCTGTAAGTATCCCGAGTATACATCCTATTCTTTCTCCAATACCATATATCGTGCCGCTTCAGTTATTTTCGTATTATGCAGCCGTAAAACTTGGTTACTCTCCAGATATGCCTCGTTCACTTAGCAAAAGCGTCACAGTATTATAGAGC
>Ga0180438_10012551_pt1 | contig 10070 bp, 7 predicted proteins | sample SS_ome_12_FD_132455 | JGI IMG/M metagenome (GOLD analysis project Ga0180438, IMG submission 132455) | Hypersaline lake sediment archaeal communities from the Salton Sea, California, USA - SS_3_D_2 metaG | ecosystem: Environmental > Aquatic > Non-marine Saline and Alkaline > Hypersaline >...
AACGCAGATCTTCGCTGTGAAGGCGTCTATAAGGTCGAACTGTCTATGGCAGGCGGTGAACTGAGCGGCAAAGTCAAAGGCGTAGGGGAAGTCACCTACAATGGAAAAGTGACGAAGGAGGGTATTCTTCGGAGTGGCCACTCCAAAGTGACACACCAGGACTGAGAAAAGATAACCACTGCCAAGTGCGGGGGCCCTATCCCACAGGTCCAGTGAAAACCGCATGACCGGGCATTGGATGGGGCTTTTATCAAAAACAAAATGGGAGGGAAAAATGAGGTTAATGCTTGTTCTCGTCGGTATCATTCTTGTTGCAGTGAACGCCCACGCGTCCACTTACAGAGAAGACCGGGTGTTGAGTTTGGAAGTCACGCGGATACAGGAACTCCATATATCCTGCGGTGCGGGGGCGTTGGTTGTTCAGGGCCAAGACAGGGAGGATATTGAAATAAAAGCTGAGATAGTCGTTGAGGGTGTGTCTGAGGAAAAGACTCGAGATTTCGTGCAGGAGAACGTTGAGCTCTCGCTCAAGAAAAAGGGTCGCACGGCGTATCTCATAAGCAAAACAGACTCCTCCTTCTGGGGATCTGAAAAAGCCGAGGTCAATCTGGTGGTGTTCATTCCCCGAGAACTTTCAGTGAATATCAAAGATGGATCGGGTTCCATTGAAGCTCGGCACATCAAAGGCCATGTCGCCATCCAAGACGGATCGGGTTCCATTGCACTGGACCACATCAGCGGGGATTTGTCGATTGACGACGGGTCAGGCGACATCATGGCTGAGGACATTGAAGGAGATGTGACCATTAAGGATGGGTCGGGCTCCATCTCAACCAAGAAGATCGGGGGGAATCTCAGCATTGTTGATGGAAGCGGCTCAATCGATGTGCATACAATCGGTGGGAGCGTGGTGGTTGACGATGGATCCGGCTCAATCAATATTACAGGGGTGGAAAAAAACGTGACCATCGAAAGCGCTGGGAGCGGAAGCTGTAATATCTCGGGGGTCAAGGGGGATCTGTTCATGCGCGATTGACATGGTGGTTTTATGTCTGCGCAGTGATCCTCCCTGAGTTCCAATGAATCAGAATGAGCCTGGGATGCTCTTTTTGACAAGACAGATTGTCCAATGCAACGATGAAAGACGAAAAAACTTTTGCCATGAGGTTGTCAATGGTTTATGAGCTTAAGAAGACCACCGGTGTTGACAGGCGTTCTGCGGAGTTCAAGAAGCCTGATCCCTCTCCCAGCCCGATGGTTGTGACCAATGCGGGTCTAGACGGATCGGGGCACTCACATGCAATGGGACATCTTGAGTACGTGCTGGTCCCGAAGCCGTTTGTGGAAATGGCCGTAGCGCTTGTGCTGGAGCAAGGGGATGTATGGGACGAGGGCGTCTCGAGCCTGTTGTCTGATCCACCCATCCCTGCCGAAAACCTCGCCCGTGCGCTTCTGCCGGACAGCGTCGGTCATAGAAAAACCATGAGGCGCAGGCTCACGGCTATTTTCAGCGCCGACGTTGTCGGGTTCTGCCGACTCATGAATGAGAACGAAGTGGCCACGGTAAGTCGATTGACATCCTACAGGCAACTCATGACAGCTCACATTGAAACCTACCGAGGCCGGGTAGTCGACTCTGCCGGTGACAATCTCCTGGCCCAGTTCCCCAGTGTTGTAGATGCGGTCCAGTGTGCCGTTCGTGTGCAGAGGGGCTTCCAGGAACTCAATAAGGCTTTGCCCGAAAACCACAGAATGGAGTTTCGAATCGGCATCAATCTTGGGGAAGTGATTGATCAAGGGGATCGAATCTACGGTGACGGGGTCAACATTGCCGCAAGATTGCAGGGTATTGCCGACCCCGGCGGCCTCTGTATCTCCGAAACAGCCTACGATCAGATCGAGAACAAACTTCCACTGGAATACGAGTATCTCGGCAAAAGGGAAGTCAAAAATATCCCTAAACCGGTGACAGCTTATCGGGTTGTGCTGGAGCGAAAAAGGCTGAGGAACTCCAAAGAAGACAGAGGAATCCCCGAAAGCCCCAGGAGAAAGCTGCTGGGAGTCCTGAACAGTGTCTTCTGTCTATTCACCGGTTCTAAACTCTCGGCCGCCCATAAGCCGTAAACCAAAAACTGGCGACGGCGACCTCCTATTCATGCACGAATCCGCCGTATTTCAAAAACGACGGGGTTGTGCGCATCCGGACAAGCATGGGTAGCGACGTCTTTGTCATCCTTGAGCCAGGGAAAGTCCGCCCCATAACGCATGGCGAACACCTTGGGGAGGAAGCTGTAAAGCGCGCTGAGGCAAACTCTCCCCTGGATCGTCTCTCCATCAAAAACCACGGTGTCTCCCACCTGGTGGCCGAATTGGCAAGTTCCCTGCTGGCTGATCACCTTTGCGGCGATTTTGTGACCCCCGTCTTCGAGCATTCCCTTTTTCTCCATAAGTTCTATCTCCTTATGCCCTAACGATTGCCAAAATAACAAAGAATGTCAAATGAGGATTTGATTGGCCCTTTGGCATTAATCCCAATGTTGGAGCCACTTCTAATCCGGAATCGTGGTTGCAGAGCGCACCCTGTGCTTGTTTACATTAAGGTGGCAGCCTCATTTTCGGAGCATGCCTCATAGGGCAACATAGTGCTCATTTTGCCAAAATGTGCAAAAGTTGACATTTTTTGCAATTTCCTTTCTCATCTCTCCCTCTGTGAGGTGAAAGATAACCAGTTGAAATCATAATAGAAAGAGCCAATTCCGTGGAAAATAAACCTCTGTGGACTGCGGTGGTATGAGCATTGCATACACAAGTGAGGATACGTGTAGACCGGTTTTCATTCTCGGGGCCCCTTGGGAGCCCAAAAAGCCAAAACCGGGAGGGAAACAAGGAGATGAGGAAAAAGTATCTTCCGCTCTTGGGTTGCCTTCTCATCGGATCGCTGACATCGGTTGTTTTCGCTGAGGACGTTTTTGAGCCTGTCAAAATTGTTCATATGAACAACGGCAAGGCCATTCGATGTCGGATAGGGTGGTTGGAAGGGACGAAGATGGTCTGTCAGAGGTTCAATGGCAGTGTTACCTTGCCGTTGCAGAGCATCAACCTCGAAAAAACCTTCCCCAAGTTCAAGAAACGTAATGGAGAAACCATGCTTGTCATTCATCCGGGAGAGGTTTACCGGGACGACAACATCGCGGTCTCTAATGTGTGCATGATTCGTGAATCAGCGAACTCCAACCCCCATGACAACGGGGGGAACGGATCCTCGGCCCGTTCCCGGGCAGCTCAGTATGCCGTTTTGTGTGAAGTAACGAATAGCGGTAATCCCTGCCAGGTCAGTGTTTTCCTCACAGCCAAGGACATTCAAGGCTCCATCCGCCACGAGATCGACATTGCTTCTGAATCGAGAGTAGGTACTGGAGAAATGGCCACTCTCAAGAAACCACTGAAAATCTCAGGCATCAACGCAGAAAGCCAAATCGCTTCACTCAAGATAAGCGAGGTAAAGAGAAGCAACCTTTCCGAAAGGGCAAACGCTGAAATCGAGCGGTCCAGAGCAAATGCGAAGTCGGATAATTTGAGGAACGAAAGAACAAGAGCCCTAAAGGAGCATTTTCTTAAGTAGCTGCAGGCAGAGAGTCCTTACATACAGATTCAGGAAGGATGGCCGAAATGGAAGTTTCCTGCCCCAATTGTTACACCAGTTACACGGTTTCCGCGGAAAAAATCCCTGAACAAGGCGTGACGCCCACCTGTAAGAAATGCGGGACGACCTTCACCATTGTCAGAGCCTCCGGCGACCCTGTAAAAGACAGGGCAAACCGAATGAAAGGGTTTGTTGTGCTCCGCGAAAGGAATAGGGCTAACGCTTTTCAAAACCGTGAGAGCACTTCCGCTGAAGGGTCTGACAAGAAGTTTGACATCGGCGCCCTATATGAGAAAAGGAGCTTCAAAGTCGGCGTCTGCATAGCTGGTGTTGTCATCTTACTCCTCTTCGCTGGTTTCTATCAGTGGAAGAATATCGTCCACAAGCGGTTTGAAGAGGCTTTGAGAAGCGCCTTGGCGCATGCACCAGACAGTCGATTTGCACTGAAGTTCCGAGATGTGAAGTTTTCCGCTTTCGGAGGTTTGACGCGGGATACTGGATGCATACAAGGACTGCATCTTGCATTCTATGTCGATGACGAAACCCCGTTCACTCTGGACCTGGTGGATGAAATCCGTTTCGAGCTGAAAGCCTCCCAAAAGCATTTCATCACCGAGCCGTTTGACATTGAGCTGAACATCGCCGACTCAGAGTTAGCCTTGAAAAATTGTGTTATCGAGGCTCAAGAGAATCAGGGATGGGCCATGGAGTTCAGAGTCGACCAAACCTATGCAGGAACCAAGGGACTGCATGCGTTCACAGCGCAGGGGATAGCGTTTTTCTTTGATTTCAGGGGCGAAGAGTGGAAAGAGGATCAGCGGTTCTTGATTGGAGATGCGAATTTTGGCTTCATAGCGAGCCACATCGAGTCTTCGAATATCACAGTGGGAAGAAACGTGGATATCCTTTTTTCCATAAGGAATGGCATTTTCGCGAAAGACGAATATGCCACAGACGCGAGTGCCTTGAATTACCTGGACATGTTCCAAACGAAATGGGGGGACAACGGTACCATTATGAGTGTTGAGCATTGCTCTGCCGACATTTTGGGCTCATCCGTTCAACTGGCCGGCCAATTGGCGTTCCATAATCCCGTATTGGAGAGTGAATTCGACTTGCTCTTTACGGCAAAGGATTTCAGTCACATCATGAAGTTCATTCACCGAATGAACGAAGCGGCTTTTGACAAGATTGTCTTCACGCTGGTTGCTCTTGAAGAACAAGATGTCCATGTCTATCGCCAAGGCACCGATGTCTTCAATCTGAACCTTTCCTACAAAAACTCCAAAATCAGAATAAACGACCAAGAAATAACAAATCCCATCTAGCATGGGATGAACCATGCCGCGAACCGCAGCTACTTAACGGCCCCGGCAAGTCGCTTTCCAGCCAGGCGCTGGGCCGCCTCATCCGTGGTGCATCCTTCAGTTTCAGCCAGTTCAAAGATCTGGGCCAAATTACCTCTGATGGCCTGCGTGAGCCTTTTCTCGGCCTCCTGACGCGAGCACCCTTTGGTTTCCACGTTGAGAGCGCCTATGGCCCCCCCGCTGTTGGTTATGAAATCGGGGGCATAAAGAATCTGCCGCTCTCGCAACCGCACGCCGTCCTCTGGGACGGCCAGTTGATTGTTCGCCGCTCCCACCACGGCACGGCAGCGTAAACGGGGAATGGTCTTCTCGTTCAGCACAGCCCCCAGGGCACATGGGGAAAAGATGTCGCAAGGGGTATCGTACACCTCGTCAGGTGGAATGAAGGGCAGCCCCACGCTGTCCCGAAAATGGCGGACAGCCGCATCATTGACGTCACTGAAGAGGACCTCTGCCCCGGCCTTTTGAAGAAGATCCACCAGTGCCCGGCCCACGCTGCCCACGCCCTGAACAAGCACCCGCTTTCCTTTCAGGGAGGGGGATCCGTAAAGCCTCTCTGCTGCAACCTCAAGGCTGGTTAAGACCCCAAGGGCCGTCAAGAGCCCCGGCTCTCCGGATCCGCCGGCAGCAGGGGTTCGGCAAAAAACGTAGGGATCGCCTGTTTCGGCTATGATGTCCATATCTTCTGCGCTGGTGCCGACGTCCGGTCCTGTGAGAAAAAGGCCCTTGTGCTTGCACAAAAAAGCCCCGTATCGCCGCAACAGTTGAACCCGGTCATCCGGATCGAGGTCAGGGGGCACAGCGATGACCGCCTTGCCACCGCCGCTGTCGATGCCGGCCGCTGCCCATTTAAGGGTCATGCCTTGAGCCAGCCGCAGTGCATCCTGCACAGCCGCTTCCAGATCCGGATACGATCTCATGCGGGTTCCGCCTATGGCCGGCCCCAGGCGAGTCGAATGGACAGCCATGACGATCCAAGCCCCAGTGGGTCGGTCACAATGGATGATGACCTCCTCCCCGTCCCATTGTCTCAGCAAACTATCCATGTTGTTCGTCATGCGTCACACCTCATTTATCATTTTGCACTTGTCAGTTACCCCCAGTTGAATAGTGCCGACACGTCGGCAATTCCACGGGGCACGCATTCGTCATTTTTCATTAGCCGCCTTCATTGCTGAACATCATAACATTTGTGTCAGGCTTTCATAACAGCCTATACGCAAGGTATGAACAGATACTGGATCCTGGTTCTAGATCCTGGATTAAAGACTGAATCCGAACTCTTGGTTTTGGCTTTTCAACTTCAGACACTCTAGGCACTTTAGATCACTTTAGACACTGCCGATCCGTCAATCATAAGTCTCCTATCATCAATCACGGACTCCCCTATGCGCAGGATGCAGGCGAACCGATCGTCTATTGAAAACGCAGTCTACATGAACCATCTCCAAATGACCACGCCAATTATTCTCTCCCAAGGCCCAGAACGTAGAGGGGGGCGGGCAGTTGGGATGGAACGCAGGGGCGCAGGGTGGACGGGTGACAGAGGACACAACCAGGCGCTCCGATCGTGCTCAATCCTGTTTCCATAAGACCCTGCTTGGGCGATAAGCCTTCAAGATTGTTGACAAAATTTTTCTTTGGTGATAAAATATAGATTATTCGTAGGAATTGTTTCGAAACTCAAGAAACAAACCAGAAAGGTGAGATTTTGTGCGCTTCCTAAAAGGATGGGGGCAAGGGTGAGAGCTTGCTCTTTCTGAAGTGGCGCAGCGACAGGGTTTCTATTTGTCGAGAGTGAAAATTCTTGTTAACCGGCCCAAGAGATGCCTCCATTTGATTTCTGATTTTTTGCACACTGGAGATCACTATGGAAAAGTCTCTTCAAAAACGAGAGGGTCTCCACACACGGCCAACCAGAGGTGACCCCTACAAAGACCTCAAGGACCAACTCGCCCAGTTTTTCCTCTCCCTGATTCAAGCATTTCTCCGCACCGGATATTACACCCCCGATCATCCCGAAGCAGAAAAGGCCAGGTTAGGTCTTTACGAAGGCTTCCAAAATCTTCTTAAAGAAGAAGACGAGTTGACCTTCTTAATCCGCAATGCGCCCGAAGGCACAAACATCCTGATCGAGGGGGTGCTGCCGGAACCAGAGGAGCCCTATGGTCTGATGTTACAAGGGATGGCGGAGATGTATATTCCAAAATTTGCCAAGTTCCTGGAGCGGAAAGATCTGGTCAGCTTAACCCTTAAAAAAAGGATGACTGAGGCGGAATTCACCAGTTTCGTGGATGTCATGGGCGAGCCGAGCTTTGTGGACACTCGCGAAAAAAACACCAAAGAACAATTCACCCTCACTCTGAGGGGCAAGGGCATCGTGAACATCTCTTATATCTTTAATGAAGAAGTCCTAATGACGAAAAGAGAGATGCCTTGGCGCGCTCAGCTCGCGATTTCACGCCTAAGAAAAGATTTCAAGATGGTCCCCCTCTTTCACAATCTGGATGCAGAGGGCTTGAAAAAAGTCCGGTGTGAGATCATTCGCGAAGTGGCTCGGCCTATTCGAGACGTGGCGGTGATCTACCCTTTACTGATGAACAGTGATCTTGCGGAAACAGAGGAAGTCAAAGAATCCGAAATTGACAAGGAAATAATTGCCTCTCTTCCCGATGAGCTTTTGCTGGGGATTTCCAGGACATTACTCAAGGAAGCACCAGCCAATGGAAAGACGCAATATTCTCCTGAAAAATTGCAGAGACTCGCCCGAGAGTTGACCCGCATTCTAAAGCCAAGGGAATTCTCCAGACGGGACGCTTTACTCGAAGCGTTTTTTAAGAAGAAACTCGTTCCTTTCGAAGAACTCCCAGAGGTCACCCAGCGAAAAATCAAGGTCGAGGCCTTCCTGGACAAGTTCCTGCGAGAAAGCAACACATTTCTCGAGAAATTAGACAAGATTCATGACACTGAGAAATATCTCAAGGCGGCCCAATACCTCAAAGGCATGATTCCAGAATTGATTCGCCGAGACCGATACGACGCCGTTCTGAAGATCATCGCCCATATGGACCGGCATTCCAAAGCTGAAGAAGATCGCTCTCCCCGTGCGAATCAAGTTCTGGAAAAAATCAAAGGGGGCAAAATCCCGCTATTACTCAAGGGGAAGTTCCTGGCAGGGAACAAAGAGACGTGCGAGGCCATCGCCCCCATTTACCAATTGCTAGGGGAGGCATCCGTCCCCCACCTTTTAGACATCCTGAAGCAAACTCAAGACCAATGGGTCATGAAGACCGCTTTCGAGATACTCACGGCCACGGCTCCCTCAACGATTGCTACCATTCTTAACGAGCTCAAGGACGGGAAGCGCGAGACAGGGTTTGCGGCTCGTATTATTCGGGTCCTGGGAGAACTTGATCTTGACCAGACCATGCAGCCTTTTGCCGAAACCTTGAAGGCCTTTCTGAGACACGACAATTCGCGCCTGAGACAGGAGGCCTTGCAGGCCTACTTCAAAGTCGCAGGAGATGATGGTGAAGCATTGTATCTTGAACTCCTCGGGGATCCAGATGTCGGTGTTGAAAAGACGGCGATTCAGTGTCTCGCCAAAATAAAAAGTCAACTTGCTCTGAAAAAGTTTCTCGAAATGCTTCAAAGATCTGGAGATCTCGACCTCCACGAAAAAAAGCAACTCGAAGCCCCTCTTTTTAACGCTCTGGGTTTCTACGGGAATATTTCCTGGCCTGAGATGGGGACAATCGAGGATTTCTTGCTCGAGATCCTCGACCGTGAGCTTAACCCAGGGCCTCTAAAGTTCCTCAAAAGGAAAAGCAATCCCTTGAGCGAGCAAGCCGTCACCGCCATATTCGAGAGCCTGGGTAAAATAGGAACCGATAAATCCCGTGCCGTGCTTCAAAAGGTGGGGGGTATATGGGCGAAAAAAGCAGAGGAGACATTGAGAAGAATAACCGAGCACTAACCGCGCCGGTTCAATAACCCACGCATTCCTCGGAGCAGGCATTCGTCATTGGTCATTGGTGAAGCTTCAATCGCCAATCGTCAATCCTCAATCGTCAATCTTCATGGCTCCCCTCAACTGCAATGGTGCAGAGTCAAGGCGGTTTTCCTTTGACATCCAGCCATTGATGTTGTACTTCGGCCATGTCCGACAAGCGCTCAACACCGCCGACGAGATTTCACGTGACCCGGGCTGTCCGCCGGAGGTGAAGCTCCCCGCGATGTTTATCCTTGCAATGCGCCAGGGCTGGACGAAGCATAAGAGCGTCCTACATGACTGGAATAAACCAATAAAGGGCGTCTTGTATTCTTTGAGGGAGGGTTTGGGAAATGCGAGCCTTCGGCCCAATGGAACTCTTGGAGGATGTGCACCAGAAAAACCTCTGTGTGGGATGCGGTGCCTGTGTGGATTTGTGCCCCTATTTCAGGATCCACAAGGGCAAGACCGCCATGCTTTTTCCTTGCGATCTTTCCCAGGGCAGGTGTTACGCTTACTGTCCAAAGGCGGAGGTGGACCTGGATGCCCTCGCTGAACAATCCTGGGGAAAGGCCTATGAAGGAGATGCCGTGGGGCGCTACCTGTCTGTTTTCAAAGCCCAAGCGGGCAAGGCAGCGCCCGGAGGTCAATTCCAGGCGGGTGGTACGGTCTCGTCGCTGATTGCCTTTTCTCTGGATCAGGGCATCATCGATGCGGCCGCTCTCACAGACCGTGAGGATCTGGTTCCCATTGCCCGCCTTGTTACCCAAAGCCAGGAGGTCGCCACCTGTGCATCGTCCAAGTACACAGCCGCTCCCACCCTGGCCGCGCTCAACAGGGCTGTACAAGAGGGTTACACAAAAATCGGTGTGGTGGGAACCCCATGCCAGGTCACGGCTGTGGCCCAAATGCGCGCCAATCCTCTGGACCAGGAAGATTTTTTCGATCCCGTGGCCCTTGTGGTGGGGCTCTTCTGCACATGGGCCTTGGAAACCCGAGGTCTCACAGCCCTGCTCTCCAAGCGGCTCGAGGTCCGAAAAATCCGAAAAATGGACATCCCCCCTCCGCC
>Ga0180438_10012552_pt1 | contig 10070 bp, 8 predicted proteins | sample SS_ome_12_FD_132455 | JGI IMG/M metagenome (GOLD analysis project Ga0180438, IMG submission 132455) | Hypersaline lake sediment archaeal communities from the Salton Sea, California, USA - SS_3_D_2 metaG | ecosystem: Environmental > Aquatic > Non-marine Saline and Alkaline > Hypersaline >...
GAGAAGCGACGCGCAACGTGCCGCCGCGGGTAGGACCAGTAGGCTCCAGTGGTGCTTCTGTTGCCGCTGGCTCTGCGGGCTCCTCCGTCGCTGGAGGCTCCGTTGCCTTGGGACCACAGCCGGCCAGGAAGGTGCTGGCGGCGGCCGCTGACATACCCAATAGGGTAGCCGTTCGCAGGAACTCACGACGGGTGCACCGCCCCGCCCGATAGAGCTCCTTCAACTCAGGGATGTACGGATGTACATCGTCTCTCTGTTTCTTCTTGATGATCTCCACTGTCTATTCCTCCTTTAGTCTCATATAGCAGACTCGTACAACTCGTTCCCATCAGAATCAGGAGAGGGTGCTAGGAGGCGTTCATTACTCATTTCTCCTAGCACGCCAGCTGAAAGTTCCAAAAGCACCTCCTTTCTCCTCCTCGCTGGTTGATTATGCGGTCACATATCGCTTGTGGGGATTGCGTCGCCTGTCACTACGGGAACCTAATCGAGTTGTCCCATCCATCAGGCATATGTACAGCGGCTGCAAAACCCTTTCTGTTCCCGTGCCCAAGGGATGGCAAACAAGCAACATCCCCACTTCTACTAAGACATATTGCACAACTCCTTGAGCTTCGCATCTGTTGAGTCGTCAATATGCTCAGGTTTGTGCGATTGTACTAGCTCGCGAGCGTATTGGCGGGCACGCGTCGCATAATCCCTAGCTCCGCCAGCGGTCCAACTGTCATAGTTGTCACGGTCTGTGACATAAGGCACCCACATCGTTCGGCGCAAGTACTTGAGCGTGTGATCATGGCTCAGGAAATCCCCAGCCGGCCCCACGTCAGCAATGGCGTCCAGAGCCAACGTCTCTGGAGACACTTTTACTCCACCGACAAACTGCTTCACCCAGCGGATCTGTTCGGCGCCCAGCACTATGCTCTCCAGGCTGCCGCACAATCCTGACTCAAGATATCCGACATCATGAATCAGGTTGGTGCCTGCCATGGCAGCCACCAACAGGCTACTGGCGTACTCGGCACCGGCTTGAGCATCAACAGTCTTACTATCGGCAGCACCGGCAGTGCCAAACACCGGCAGGCCATAGTGACGCGACATCTCTGCCATGACCAGGTCGTTCAAGCGCCATTCGGGCGATCCGTAAGGGAAAAGCGTTGTGCGCATATCCAACGGGCCGACGCAGGCACCAAAGATGAAGGGCGCGCCAGGGCGCTGAGTCTGGTGCATCACCAGTCCCCCCAAACACTCGGCCGTCGCCAGTGCCAGCGACCCGAACAGCGTGAGCGGCCCGCTCACGCCACACATAATCGTTGGGACGTAGATCAGCGGAACTTTGTGCTCAGCACAAAAGACCAGTCGTTCCACAGCCTGGAGATCGTGCTGCAGGGGAGACACAAACTGCCCATACATGACATAGTTCGGACGCTGTCGAAAAGCCTCATCTCCGCCAGCAATGATACAGGCCATCTCATGCATGCGTTCAAGGGCGTCCAATCCAGAGAAACTGGTCATAATCACCGGCTTGATGGTATTATGCACCATCTCGTAATACTGCCGTGGCTCGGCGTCCTCGTTGGGAACGTCGTGAGGCATAGAGAAGGACATCACAAAGTCAATATCGTCCAGCGCGTCGCACACTCGGGCCGCCCGCCCCACGTCTTCTAACAGAGAATCTCGATGCTCCAGCGTTTCAGCGTCAATGGTGCTAATCAGGTCCGATCCGGTGCCAAAATAGATCTGGTGGGGCCCCAGTGGCATCACAGGCTCGCCCAACCGGTTGTGCACTACGACTTCCTCTTGTTTTTTGGCCGTGCTGAGCGCCTGTTCTACCATGTCGGCAGGGATATAGACACACGGAGCCTCGCCCAGGTTGGCGCCAGCGTCGGCCAGCTTGCCACGCACTCCTGGATGGTGCACGTTCAGGCCGGTCTCTTCAAGGATATTGGTCGCAGCATCGTGGAGCTGCTCAATCCTGGCCTGATTCATCAGTGTCAGGCTGGGTTGCCAGACGGAAGACTTGCTCATTTCCGCACCTCGCATTTGAATGGCCTCCTGTGTTGCTTTACCCGGTCCGCATACCCACATACCAGGCAACACCATCTTTCTGGATTACGTGCTCCAACGCGATCTCTTGCGTCTCTTTCACCTCATCCAGGATCACCTGCCTGGCAACCTCCACATCCCGCGTGCGCAGCGCCCCGATCAAACGCCCGTGCCGCTCTTCCACCTCCTCACCGGTGTGGACAAAGACGAAGAAACGAGCCAACCGGTCGTGCAGCCGCCCCAAGGCCTCAGCTAATTCCTGATTCCCCGACGCCTGAGCGATGAGATAGTGGAAACGCCGGTTTTCGGTGATATATCGCTCGTAGGATGTCTCGTCGTCGCCGGTGTATCCCGTGTGCACGCGTTCCAACTCCTCGATCTGTTCGTCGGTGATCCGCACCGCCGCCCGTTCCACGGAGGCCACCTCAAGAATCTCGCGCAGTTCAAGCATATCGCGCAGTTCTTTCAGGGTGACCCGAGTGACGTAGAACCCGGCGTGGGGCTTGGTAGTTACCAATCCCTCCTGGCTAAGCATCTGGAGAGCCTCGCGCACAGGCGTAACACTGGTACCATGCCGAACAGCTAACTCATCGAGATTTAGCCGTTCGCCGGGTTCGTAATGCCCTACAATAATGGAACGACGAAGCTCCTCGCAGATTCTGTCCGCCGATGTCAAGCTACGTTTGGAATGAAGCACCAGCACAACTCCTTATGGAGACCATTTGCCAGCCAAGCGATGGTCACGCCACGCAGAACTATGTGTTAATTATACCATAAAATATATGATGTGCCAAGCAAAATATATTTTTAATGTGCTGTCATATATTTGTGTGCGATCTCCCGACCTTCTGCTGCCGGAAGCCGTCTCGATTACACGTGCCCGTAGTAATCCCGGTGGACGACTACCGAATAGGCATAGTCCAACAACGTGCCCCAACTAAAGATCGGGACGTCAATCTCCCGCTGGATCGTCCGGGCGAAAGGCTGCATGCCGGTGCATTCCAATACCATCGCGCCCATATTTGGATGAGCCTCATAGAACTCGACCGCAACCTGCAAAAAGTCCTTTTCCGCTTTGTTGTAGTACGCTCCAGGCGGGTCGGTCCGCTTGGGCTCGTACCACAGATGCTCGAACTCTGGACAGCGACCGTCATCCTCGGCCCCGGTGACGACATAGTTGCTGCCTGGTCGGACGCCGACAGCCTCCAGGTGCGCCTGCGCTAGACGCTTCTCCCGCGCTACCAGAATGCCCACCACCCTGTCCTGTCCGACAAGTTGTTGAGCAAAGGGGACCTGTAGCAGGCTAGACATGAAAACCGGCACGTCCACATAACCGGCGATATCGTTTTGGAAGTAGGCAAAGTAACCACATTCGGCGGCGATAGCCCGGCAGCCCATTTTCTCCAGCTTCTTGGCCGCCCACTGAATGGGCTCCAGACAGGGTGACTTGTCCTCTGCGTGAACCAGGGCCCGGATATCCACCCCCTGGGCAATCTCATACTGGATAGGAAACGGATAGGCGCTGGCATTGCGCACATCGCCCGGAAAACCGGGGTAGACATCGTCCAGAATGATGATGCCGAGTCCCATCCCGTAGCAGCGATGATCTTTTCGGGCCTTGATGTAATCGATCCCCACATCTCGATTCTGGTACATTGGGGGCTCCTCCTACAACAAGATATTGAACTTGGTCCGAATTGCAGCGTCCACTTCAGTTGCTAATCCAAGGGGCTGATGCGTTTGGAGCAGTTTCTCCACCCGGGCGACAGCCCAGACACGCGCATCCTTCTTGCCCGCCTCCTCCCACAAAGCCCGGTTTTGACGATCGGCTATTGGAGGGTAGAAAAACTCGGAGCGTATAGACTTTATCGTATGCGGGTCCATCAGATAGTGACCGCCTGGAGCAACGCGGTGGATGGCTTCTACCGCTACCGAGTTCTCCGTCACCTCTACGCCGCGCAGCACGCGCATTGCCATACCCACAATTTCATCGTCTATGACTGCCTGCTCCAGCGAGGCGGCGCTCATGTTGGTAAGCATGCCGATGGCGTGGTGGATATAGTTCGCGCCGCCCATCGCCGCCAGCAGGAACGTGGACATCTTTTCGTACCCAGCCTGGGCATCGGGCAGTTTCGAATCGGTCATCCCGCCGGAACAGTAGATCGGCACCCGATAGAAGTGGGCCAGTTGGGCCGCCGCCGCCTGCATCATGCCGAATTCGACCGCGCCACCCAGGTAGCCGCCGCTGCGCATATCGGCCACGCTGGGAATGTAGCCCGCCAGCACCGGCGTGCCGGGCCGTACCAATTGGGTGAGCACGACGCCGCTCAGTTGCTCGGCGTTGAGTTGCGTGAGCGTGCCGGCCAGCGTTACTGGCGAGGTGGACCCGGCCATCGGCGCCGATGAGAGAGCAACAGGCAAACCGTGACTACACCACTCGATGAGGATGTCAGTCACGCGGGCGTCCAGATGTAGCGGGCTAACCATCCAACTAGTGATGGCGGAGATAAACGGCCGCTCCCGCAGCGCTTTCTCTCCCCCAGCGACCAGCGTTCCCATTTCAATGACCGCACGCGCTCCCCCGACGGACCCCACGCCTCCCATCACGTGCTTGGTGGTGTTGGCCAAACAGGCATAGAAGCGGCTGGCAGGCACGTCCTCCTCTGGCACGTCAGTGGGATGCAGCGGGACAACGACGAAATCGCAGCGCTCCAGCGCGTCGGCCAACCTGGTGAGATCCACCAGATCCTGCAATGTGGCAGGTCGGGCGGTGTCCGCGCCAGGGTCGAGCACCGACGTCGGCGAACCACCCGTGCCGGCGTAGACCCGCCTCCCCTCCAAGAGAATGTCCTGCTCAGGGTCACGGCCCGCCAGCAACACTCGCGAGGGAACCTTGTCCAGCGCTTCCCTAACCATCGACGCTGGGATATAGACGCGGTCCCCATCCACCTTCGCCCCGCCCCGCCGATAGAGTGTCAGCGCCGCCTCGTTCTCCACGCGGACGCCGGTGCTCTCCAGCACGACCAACGACGCCCGGTGGATTTGCTCAATCTGCTCCTGGGTCAGTGGCTGGTACTGTCCACCAACCAGTCCCGGTCGTGCCACTCGCCCCCTTTACGCAATACGCATTACGTGTTGTGTATTATTCTCTTCTGGATGCCCGCCTTTTTAGCACCTCGCTGATGACGCTTTCCGCCGTCTCCGGCAAAGGCGGCACCTCGTGCTCCTCCAGGATTTGGCGCGCGCGCTCGTTGGCCCGAGTCACCATATCCTTGCTGCCCTTGTTCACCCACTGATCGTAGCGCATCCGATCAATCAGCGCCGGCTGCCATTGAGCCCATTTCCAGTTGTCCAGCGTGTGGTCATCGGCCAGGAAGCCTGCACCAGGCTTGACCCGATGGATCGCCTCTCGCGCCAGTGTGCGCTCGCTGACCTCCACGCCGTCCATGATAAAGCGCACGTCACGGATGGTCTCGTCGGCCACGACCAGCATCTCCATCGAAGAGGTGGTGCCGTATTCGATGTACCCGACGTCGTGGACCAGGTTGCAGCGGGTCAGGAAAGCGGCCATAATCGAGATGGACGCCTCGATGCCGGCCTGGGCGTCCACCACCTTGCTGTCGGTAGCACCGGCCGCACCCCACACCGGCAGATCGTAGTAGCGGCCAATATCCGCCCAGGCAGCCATACCCGTCGGCCACTCAGGAGCGCCGTAGCTGACGATAGCCGACTTCATATCCAGCGCGGCGATGTTCATGCCGTACAGAAAGGGCGTGCCCCGTCGCACCAACTGCGTCAGTACCAGCCCGGCCAGACACTCTGCATTCCCCAAGGCTAATGCCCCAGCCAGCGTGATCGGACCTCCCCCGCCGGTGTTCGGTGAGGGCGGGTAGGTAACCGGAATGCCCTTTTCAGCGCAGAACAGCAGCTTATCCACCGACTCGTCTGGATACAGGAGCGGAGAGATCGACTCGCCGTAGAGCATCAGGAAGGGCTTTTCTCGCAGCCCGGTCTCGCCGCCAGCCACCGCGCAGGCAATGCGGTAGATGTCCTCCATATCCTCCCGGTTGTTGGCCGTGTAGACCGTGGGCTTGGCCGAGCCCCGAATCATACTAACGAACTCGTGGATGTAGATGTCCAGCGAGGGCACATCCGAAGGGTTGCCCATTGACATCGTAAAGTCCATCTGGTCGAGGCCATCACATAGGCGCGCGATGCGCCGGATGTCCTCCGCCGTCGCCATACGTCGCTCGCCTGTCTCCACATCAATGGTGAAGATGCAATCAGAGCCAGATCCGAAGAACACTTTGCCTGCCTGCAAAGGCATCGTTAACTCACCTAGGCGATTATGCATCAGGATGCGCGATGGGGCAGAAGCGATGGCGTCGATCACCAGGTGCTCCGGAACCTTGATCCGCCCGTTTGATTCCCAAGCCCCAGCATCGAGAAGTAATTCGCGGGCGGCTTTGTTCTTCATCACGATCCCGGTCTGAGAGAGGATATTCAGGCTCGTGTGGTGAATGGCCCGGATCTGCTCGTCGGATAACATCCGTATTGTCGGACGCAACGTTTCAACAGGAACTTGTTCAGTCACCAGTTAACCCCTTGAAGGAAGAACACAGTACGTGAAACGTGACGCGCGATGGCTACATCACACGTCTACGTCTCAGACATGCAATTCAAACCGCGCGCGAATCCAGCTTTCCGTCGCCGGATCGAGCGGTTCCGGCCGATGATTGGCCAGGATGTCGCGGGCGATCTCCCTGGCCCGCTCTCGCGCGTCCAGAGCGCCGTCCTGATGCCACTGGTCCCAACCCTGCCGATCCACCACCGTCGAGGGGTAGTAGAACTCCGAACGCATGTGCCGGAGCGTGTGGTCCGCCATGAGGAAGTGACCGCCAGGTCCGACCGCGTCAATCGTGTCCAGGGCCAACGTTTCGTCGTTCACTTCGATGCCCCGCACCACGCGCATGGCCATGCCAAGGATCTCGTTGTCGATGACAAACTGCTCCGCCGCCACGATGTTCATGTTCTCGAGCATTCCCGCCGCATGGTGGACAAAGTTGCTTCCAGCCAGGAGCGCCAGTACAGCGCTCATCGCCTTCTCGAAGCCCGCCTGGATATCGGGCACCTTGGCATCAGTCATCCCCGCCGAGTTGTAGATCGGCAGACGGTAGAACTGCGCCATCTGGGCTATGGCAGCGTTCGCCAACCCAAACTCGGCAGCCCCGCCCAGGTAGCGCCCGGTCTTCATATCCGCCGTCGCCGGGATCGGACCGATTAGGAGCGGGGAGCCCCGCTGAACCAACTGGGTCAGAACCACCCCGGCCAACTGTTCGGCGGTGAGCTGCGCCAACATTCCAGCCAACGTCACCGGTGCCGTGGAGCCGGCCATCGGTGCGGCCGAGAGGACCGCCGGGATGCCTTGGCGGCAGGTCTCGATCAACAGGGTGGTGACGTCGGTGGCGAACTTGAGCGGACTGACCATCCAACTGGTGATGAAAGAGACGACAGGACGCTCGCGCAAACCATCGGCATCGCCCGCAACGCGCTCGCACATCTCCACCGTGTCGCGAATGCCCTGCACGCTGTAAACGCCAGCTTGCACATGCTTGGTGGTGTTGGCCAGACCGGCGTAGTACGTGTTGACATCCACCTCATCCTTGCCCATATCCGTCGGATAGACCGGCACCAGGTAGAAATGCACGTTGTCCAGCCCATCCACCAAGCGAGCCAGTTCGGCCACATCTCGCAACACAGCTGGGCGCGGTCGACCCGTCTCCATATCCAGGACGGTCAATGCTGCGCCCCCCGTGCCGATGTGCACCCGCGCCCCTTCCAGTTCCAGGTCCCATTTAGAGTCGCGCCCAGCGAGCACCACGCGTGAAGGCGCCCAGTCCACGGCATCCTCAACCAATGCCTGGGGTATGCGCACACGCAAAGTATCCCGCTCCACGAATGCACCAGCCTCTGCGAACAGCCGCAACGCCTCTGGTTCCTCAACCAGGACGCCCGTCCGCTGCAGAATGTCCAACGCCGCTCCGTGGATACGCTGTACCTGGTCACTGGTCAGCGGCTTGTACCGACCGCTGACCAAGCCCTTGACTAGACCAGGACGTCTCTTGGCCATTGCACCCTTTTTGGGGCCTATCCTTCCACAGTGCTGTAACCCACGGAAGGAACCTGTTCTTGCTCCCTATCCAGTCAAATCTCGGGCGACGTCCACGGCGCTGGCTGCATCGGGCGCGTAGGCGTCGGCCCCAATCTCCTCAGCGAAGGCCGCCGTCACCGGCGCGCCGCCGACCATAATCTTGACCGCGTCACGCAGCCCCGCCTCCGTCAGCGCCTCAATCGTTGACTTCATGTTAACCATCGTCGTCGTAAGCAGGGCACTCATTCCCACGACCGTGGGCTGATGCTCGCGCACGGCGTCCACAAAAACGTTCGGCTTTACATCTGTGCCCAGATCAACGGTCTCGAACCCGGCGCCTTCCAGCATCATCCTGACCAGGTTCTTGCCGATGTCGTGGAGGTCGCCCTCCACGGTCCCGATCACGTACTTACCCGCGCTGGGTACATCGCCCTCAGCCAGCAGCGGACGTAGCACGTCCATACCCGCGTGCATAGCCCGCGCCGCGATAAGCACTTCGGGCACAAACAGGTCACCGGCCTTGAAATCCCTGCCCACCTCGTCCATGCCGGCGATCAGTCCGCCAGACAGGACCTCGCCTGCCAACATACCTTGATCCAGCGCCTCCTGGACCAAGCGGGCGACTTCTTCCCGCTCCCCGTTGTAGAGATTCGAAGCGATTTTCCCCAAGATGTCTGCCATTTTCAAGAACCTCCCATATTTGTGATGATTCCAGACCTTGCGTCTGGCCCACGGTATGTTATGCACACCGTTTTCACCCGGTACAGGCTTTGATGTAACGCTTTGGAATCGTCTCTACTCCGTACCTCCTTCGATGGACTCGGTCAGGCTTGCGTAGGCTATCGCCCGGATCGGTCTGGTTTGTGCCCCAACCGCTGGGAGATCTCCATTGCTGTGTCTATCAACTGACTCGCTAGACTGGGAAACACCTCTGGAGTGACGCGATACGCTGGGCCAGCCACGCTGACGGAGGCTACAGGCTGTCCCGTGTGGTCACGGACCGGCACCGCAACCACGTTCAGACCTTCCTCTAGTTCCTCTTGTGCAATGGCGTATCCTCGCTCACGCATCCAGGCCAATTCCCGCCTGAGTTCGTCGGGGTCAGTAATCGTATGGGGCGTGAACCGTTCCAGGCCGGCCTCAAGAATGGGGCCGAGCTCCTCCTCAGGCAGATAGGCCAAGAACACTTTCCCAGCGGCTGTGCAATGAGTACACATACGCCGACCTACCCGGCCGATGTTCTTTACCTGACGCGTCTGGGGGACGAACTGCTCCAAGTTGATCACCTGGTAGGCATCTAGCACTGATAGGTTGACGGTCTCTTGGCACATTTCCGCCAGCCGGCGCAAAAACGGACGCGCTACCTCCCGAATATCCACGTAGCTGACCACCTGGGCAGCCAGCCCGATCAATTCGACACTCAACTGATAGCGCTCGGTCTCCGGGTTGCGAGAGAGAAGCCCTCCCTGTTCCAGCGTCTTCATCAACCGAGAGACCGTGCTCTTGTGCAGGCCCAGCTCCCGGCTTAGCTCGCTGACTCCACGCTCAGGCTTGTCCAGGCTAAACGATTTCAGAATGAGGATAGCCCGTTCCACGGATTGAAGGGTAGAGCCGCGCTGCTTTGTCAACCTGCCGTCCCTCCCGATCTAAGTGGTTGGCTTTGACAAGCAAGGATTTGGAGCCACAACCGATGTCTCTCATTGCGCAACCTAGTTGCACAATACGAAACAATTATACAGCTTCTCCTCCCGTTGTCAAATACATCAGGCAGCACAAAAGCCGGGCGCAGGGTGCGAGACCAATCATTGCTCAGATTCGTCCACCCGCGCCCCCAATTGCCAGAACGCACCCTCCTCTCGGATAACTCGATCCAGGA
>Ga0180438_10012553_pt1 | contig 10069 bp, 13 predicted proteins | sample SS_ome_12_FD_132455 | JGI IMG/M metagenome (GOLD analysis project Ga0180438, IMG submission 132455) | Hypersaline lake sediment archaeal communities from the Salton Sea, California, USA - SS_3_D_2 metaG | ecosystem: Environmental > Aquatic > Non-marine Saline and Alkaline > Hypersaline >...
ACCGGACCGGTACCGGTACCGGTGAACCGGGAATCAACCCGAGGCTACTGGATGGAGTGACCGTAGAGACGCTGGGCAACACCGACGAGCTGTTGTGGCTGCTCGAGCGTCTCTCGCTGGTCGCACCCGTGCCGGGCCTGGGGACCAGTGAGGAGGATCAGTTATGGATCGTGACGGCAGCGGAGTGTGCGATGCGGACCGGCCGCAATCCGGTGGGTCTCTTCCGCTTTTTGCTTCAGCGCGACCGCCGGCAGGCGCCCACGATCGCGGATCAGGATGCGGCGCTCGACCGGCTGAAGGCGGCGGCAGTGCGAGTGTAGCGGACCGGTGCGCGTCGATCGCGACGGCCGCCATGACTTTGCGCCAGCAGTTGCCGGCGGGCGATTGGCACTTGGCGACGCTGTTGCGGCTGGTCGGTGACCTGGCGCAACTGATGAGCGACGGGCAGACGCCGGCCATGCGCGAGCAATCGCCGCTGCGGCCGACGGCGCACGCGCTGCTGTATCTGGCCTGCCGGTCGCTGCCGGCCGGCATAGCGGACAGCGAGCGCGACCGGGAAGTAGTGCGGATCTTGCGGCAGTGGGGCGTGGCGGATGAGGCGATTAGCGAGCTCGGATATTACGAGGTGAAGCCATGAAAAAGTGCAGACGGTGCGGATGCACGGACGACAACGCGTGCTTAATTTTCGGCGTGGGGTGTTTTTGGGTTGAGGCCGATCTTTGCTCCGCGTGTGCGACCATGCACCAGGTGCTGGAAGCTCGCGGCGGCTTGGCGTGGGTCTTGGAGATCGCGGCGATGGCGTCGATCGAGGCGGAAAATGAGTTGTTGGGGCCGGCGGTGGCCGGCGTGACTGAAACGGAGGCGGCCGAGATTGAGGCCCTATTACGGGAGGCAAGCCATGTGTGCGGCAACAGCCACAGCTACGCGTCGGAAGACGCGTAGCCGCAAAAAGGCGGAGAGCTTGGCGGAGCATTTCGCCACGGTGTCGACGGAGAGCGACGGCAGCCGCGTCGAGTTAGTCATTGCGCAGGATGCCGCGGGCAAGTATTACGGCGATTTTGCGATCGCGTGGAAACGGGGGCTTAGCCTGCAGCCCCGCACATCGCAGCTCTGCCCGTCGACGGCCAAGAAATTTGGCGACTCGGAAGCGGCCCGGCAGTTTGCCGGATCCGAGGCGGTGCGGCATTTGGAGCGGATGCACATGGACGCCGGCGTCGGGGATGTGGAGTGGCACGCGATCGCCGTGCTGCGCCAGAAGCTGGTCGACGAGGACGAGATGTACGCTCGGATGCTGGATGCCAGGAAGACGCAACGTCATGAGCTGGACGCAATGGACGAGTGGATCGCCGAGACGGAGCTGATCCAGCCCATCCCGGTCGACAAGATCCATCCCCATCCGGCCAATCGGCACGTCAGCGATGAGAGCTGCCGGGACTTGGCCGAGTCGATGCAGGCGCGCGGCCTGCAGCAGCCGATCAAGGTGCGGCAGCCGGGCGAACCGTGGGAGCTGCCCGAGGGCCACTATCAGATCGTGTTCGGCGAGCGGCGCTGGCGGGCCGCCAGGCTGGCCGGCCACGACACCATCCCGGCGGTGATCGCCGAGCTGAGCGACGCCCAGGCGCTGGAGCTGATCGCCACCGAGAACGGCCAGCGGCTGGAGCTGAACGACATCGAGCGCGGCGACCTGTTGGAGCGGCTCGCGGCGCCGATCGACCAGGGCGGGGCGGGCAAGACGCCGGCCGAGGCGGCTGCGGTGCTGGGCATCGCCCGCTCCACGGCCGCCAATCTGCGGCGAGTGGCGGCGCTGCCGGAGTGGTGGCGGCAGCTCGTCGTTTCCCAGGAAATGGACGGCTCGCGGCTGCGCGCGGTGGCCAGCTACCGGGACTGCCCCGACGTGCTGAAGCTGTTGCGCGAGGAGTACGAGAAGGATCGCAAAGCAAAGTGGACGTTCGTCGAGAATTGGGGCTCGAAAGAAGTGGCGGAAGATTCGGTCCGCAACGTCGTCGAATACGACACCAAGCCGCTGACCGCCGACGACGTTTTACAGGACGAGCGTCTGGAATCGTGGGAAAAGCCGGCCTTCGCCGCCTCGACGCTCACCGACGGCCAGCGCAAGAAGTTGCGCATCGTGGACGTGCCAAAAGGCGACGGCCATACCACGGTGCGCCGCTGCCTCAACAAACAGGCGTGGCGCGAGCTAAACAAGGCGGCCGCAAAGGCCAGCGCAGGCGGCAAAAAGAGCGACGGCAAGGCCGCAAAACAGCCGTCATCACCACCCACCGCGGCCGAAGTGAAGGCACGAGCCAAGCGGGCCGCTGACGCGACGCGGAAGGGCGTGCGGCTGTGGCGGCTGAAGTGGCTGCGCATGCACTCGGCGGCTAAGCTGGAGGTGACGTCACGATCCACCGCCGAATTGATGCTCTGGCTGCTCGCGTGGCACGGGTGGCAGTTGCCCCAATCGGCGCGGAGCGAAGCGGTACGATTGGGGCTGCTCGCGCAGGGGCTGCGGACACCACCGCGCGACGAGGGCACTCTCTGGAAGGCCATGCGCAAGCTGCCGGACGGCAAACAGTTGCCCGCGGTGCGCGATGTGCTGCGCGCGCTCCTCTACCCCGAAGCTCTCGACCCCGGCGCCGGCTGCAACGCCGAGAATCTGCCGGACGACGTCGTGTACGGCGTGGCCGAGGAGCTGGGGATCACCACGGAGGGCACGTGGCGGGACGCGCAGCAGGGGACGCTGCGGCCGCCGCTGTGGGTGGCGTTCTTCGAGCTGCACACCAAGGAGCAGCTACAGCAGCTCGCCAAAGAGCTGAAGGTGCCTGTCGAAGGGGCCGGAACAAAATCGCAGATGGTCAAGCGATTTGCGACGCAGCCCAGAGTCTTGCCGATGCCCAAATGTTTGGAAGGGAAAAAATGAGCGGACAAGACGATTTGCGGGACAAGGTCCGGCGCGATTATTACGAGCTGGCGCGTCGGAGAGATGCGGAGCTGGATTGCATGCCGATCGTGACGATCAGCGTCGACATGAGCGGCCAATACGCGTTGCATGCGGCCGCTGTTGACAGCCAGGACAAGATGCGCCTGGTGCGGGCCGCCTTGGTCGACGTGCTGCCGGCGATCATGGGCAAACATATGCCGACGACCGAGGAAATGTCGGTCATCGAGCACGCGTTGGCGACACACCGGCAAGTCTCGCGCGGCCCGGCATGAAAAAAGGCGCCGCTGGCATCCTGCCTTGGCGCCCCGATCGGATGCGGTCGACCCCGACACGTCTCATTTAACGATACCATTCTGCAGCGGGGGTGTCTAGCGAAATATGGAACGGTGGCACCGGCTGGGCTAAAGTGATTGCAGCGGCGGCGCGTGCGCAGCCGATAGGCCCGGCATGGCCTCGATTCTTTCGGCGTGCCCGCTGACTGCTCGCGTGGCTCGCCTTCTTATGGGCGGCCTATCGATCGATCAGGTCGCTTGCCGACTCTGCTTGCACCGCAGCTCGGTCTACCGCCGAGCCCGCGCAGCCCGCGTGCCTCGCCACTGGACGCCGGTCACCGCTGCCGAGCGGCGGCAGATCGCGACGCTCTTGGAGGCGGACCTCTCGCGGCGCGAAGTCGCCGCGCGAACCGGCCGGGGCCTCGGCACCGTGGCCCGCATCGCTCGGGAGCTGCAGGGAGGCCGCGACGATGTGCACCGGCGGTGCTCACCGCACCGCTGCCCGCAATGCGGACACAGCGTGCAGGTGTGGCCGTGTCTGATCTGCGAGGCGCGACGGGCGAAGGTAAATCGCAATGCCCACACGAGCGCCCAGAGCCGGCTCAGCGGTCGGCAATCGCCGGCGTAAGACGGCCGCTCAGCGCGGCTATGGCGGACGCTGGCAACGCTACCGGCTGCTGTTTCTGTCGCGGCATCCGCTGTGCGCCGAGTGCGAGCGCCAGGGACGAGTGACCGAGGCCGACGTGGTAGACCACATTGTGCCGCACCGCGGCGACCTGGAGCTGTTCTGGCGGCCGGACAACCACCAGGCGCTTTGCCGGCCGTGTCATGACGCAAAGACGGCGCGGGGTGAATGATGGCGGCCCGGAAAACGACCAAAGGGACCAAAGGGACTCAAAGGACCAAGGCAAGCGAGGCGCCGACGAGGGCTAAAAGCGGCGCGAAAAAACCGGCCAAGAAGACGACCGCAAAAAAGCCGGCCAAGAAGACCACGCGGAAACCGGCCGCGCCGAAAAGGACGCCGCGAAAGAAAAACACGGCCGCGTCGATCGCCGCGGCCGCCGATCCGCTGGAACTGCTGGCCGAACCGCTGACCACGCCGCCGGATCCGCCCGACCGCCTGGGCGCTCACGGCCTGGAGTGCTGGCGGCGAGTGGCCCCGCTGCTGGTCGAGCTGCGTGTATTGACCAGGCTCGACCTGGAGGCCCTGGAGGCGCTCTGTCACCAGTGGCAGGAGTACCTGGCCTGGCAGCTCAAGATCCAACGGCAGCCGTCGCTGGCGATCGTCAAGTACGAGAGCGGGGCACGGCAAAAGTCGCCCGAGGCGACGCTGCGGGATGCGGCGTACGATCGCTGGCTGCGGATGTTGCCGCGGTTCGGCTTGGCGCCGGAGTATCGCCGCAAGCTCAAGAAGCTCCGCGAGCAGCCGGCCGGCAGCGGCCGCGGCAGCCGCGATAAGTCGGTGGAGGTGGACCCCGTGGCGGCGTTCGCTCGGCAGAAGTACTCGCAGCCATGAGCACGGACCCGATTGCTGTAGGCGACGTCGTGCGCGTCGTGTGGGCCGATCACGCGGCCGGACCCCAGGGTTGGCACGGATTGCACGAGTTGCCCTCGGTGTTGCACGTGGTGACCTGGGGCGTCGTGGTGCACGCGGATGACGAGTCCATCACCATCGCCGGCTCGCTTGGCTGGGATCTGGAGCGATCGGAGATCGACACCGACGCGGCGGTAGGCGATGCCACGGCAATCGTGCGCTCGTGCATTCGCTATGTGAGACGCTACGCTGATGGCTCGCCGCCGCCAATCGACCAAGCTGATTGAAGCCAAGAATCGAGCCAAGCGCGAAGGCTGGCACAAGTGGCTGCGGCGAGGCCCGGGCGAAGAGGCCGACGAGCGGGCGCTGCTGAACGGCTGCCGGTTCGACGCGCGGCGGGCTCAGCATGTGGTCGATTTTGCCCACCGCTACGGCACGCTGACCGAAGGCGCGTTCAAAGGCCAGCGATTCGATTTGCTCGATTGGCAACACGACTGGCTGTCGCGGCTGTTCGGCTGGGTGAAAGAGTCGACCGAGTGGGGCTACTCGATTCGGCGCTTTCGATACACCTACCTCGAGGTGCCCAAGAAAAACGGCAAGACGCCGCTGGCCTCGCTGGGGGTCAATTACTTGACCTTCGGCGATTCGTACGGCCGCCAGATCAACACGCACGTGGTGGCCACCACGCGCAAGCAAGCCGAGCGGCTGCTGTTGCACGCGATCCGGCAGATCAAGAATCGCGAGGAGCTCGATCGAGTCGCCACAATCCGCAAGCTGGAGGGCTTCTACTCGATCGGCTACGGCGACAACCTGGTCAACGTGTTGGCGGCGGACCCGGAGTCGGCGGACGGGATCAACGGCCACGTGGTGGCCGACGAACTGCATCGCTGGGTCGGGTTCGAATTTTACAACACGCTGCGCTGGGCGCTTGCCTCACAGCCCGAAGGGCTGTTTGTCGGCATCACCACCGCCGGCTGTGATTTGCAAAGTGTGTGCCGCACGCTCCACGAAAAGACGCATGCGATCAACGCCGGCCGGCAGGTCGACGAGGCGTTCCTGGGCGAGATCTGGGCCGCGGATCCGAAAGACGACCCGCACAGCCCAAAGGTCTGGCGCAAGGCGAATCCCAGCCTGGGCACCACGCGAGCGGCGCCGCTGAAGCTGTCCACGTTCCGCGCGGACTACGAGGCGGCAAAAGTGGATCCCACGCAGTGGCCCACGTGGATGCGGCTGCGGCTGAATCAATGGCAGTCGGGGCTTGGGACGTGGATTGACGAGCTCGGCGGCATCGGCAAGTGGGACGCCGGCGAGACCGCCAGGCGGGCGGCCAAACGCAAACGGATCGACTGCTACGAGGCTTTTACCGCCGAGCAGCTTCGCGGCGGGACGTGCTATGCGGCACTCGACGGAGCGACGCATCACGACACGACGGCCTTGGTGCTGGCGTTTCCGGAGGAGAAAACCGACGAGCTAATACGCGTGCTGCCGACGTTTTGGCTGCCGCGCGCCGAGGCGGAAAAGCAACAGGCCCGCGTGCCGTACCAGCAGTGGAGCGAGGCCGGCCTGATCACGCTGACCGACGGCGACGCGGTGGACTTCGACCAAGTGTTTCGCGACGCCGTCGAGCTGCTCAATATGTTCCGCTGCGAGCGGTTGTACTTCGATCCCCTTTTTCAAGCAGAGTGGTTGACCGCGAAGATCGAAGCGGAGACGGGCGTCGAGCGGGTCGAGTTCCCGCAGACCATCATGCATTTCGCCCCGTGCATGGCGGCTGCGGCCCGGCTAATCGTGCTGCATAAGCTGCGGCACAACGGCCACGCCGTGCTCACCTGGCAGCTCGGGCAGTGCGAGGCGAAGACCGACGCCAACAACAACCGGCGGCCCGTGAAGCGGCAGAAGGACTCGTATAAGACGGTCGACGGCGTGGTTGCGATGGTCATGAGCCTGCGCGACGCCATCGCTGGCGAGGTCGAGCGCGATTATTACGAAGATCACGAGGTGGAGTGGATCTGACGCCGGCGGATTGGGGCAATATCGATGTTCGAATTCGACGCGACTCAACCGCTGTGGCTGCCGTCCGGATCGATCCGGGCTTTGCTGGCGATCGCCGCCACGGCCGGCTATATGGCCGGCTGGGTGGACAAGGAGCTGATCCTGCTGGCCTGGGGATTCTATTTCGGCAGCCGGCCGATTGCAAAACCAAACGGCGGCTAGTGAGGTGTGACCGATGAGACTGCGAGAATTGAGGCGGCTGCGGGCGCAAGTGCAGGAGATCGCGGACGAGGTGCGAGCCGAAAACCCGGACCTGGCTGCCGGAGATCTCCGCGAGATCGTCGAGCAGATCCTGCGGACCGTGCTGGCCGATCGGCCGCTGATGCTGGCGATTGCGCTGCTGATGCTGGATCTGATTCTGCCCGCCGATTAAACGCGGACCGCGGGCTTTGGTGGGCCGCGAAGACTTGGCCCACCCTACCAAGAAAGGCGCGTCATGCACGCTGCTATTGCTGCTGTGTTTCTGCTGGCCGGCCAGCCGCTGGCCTCGATCGTGGTCGACGATCACTACCAGATCGGCGAGCCGATCGTGATCACCGCCGGCACCGAGGCGGATTTGTATTTGTGGAATCTGTCCGAAGGCGCGCAATACAGGGCCCTAGACAACAAGCACACGCTCCATGTGTGGGCGGTGCCGGGCACGTACACCGTGACGCAGACCGCCGTGCGATTCAACGTCGATTGGGATGCGCGCACGATCGAGCCGGCCGCCGAACAGACGGCCGCTCAGTTCACCGTCGGCGACCTGCCGCCGCCGGATCCGGTCAACCCTTACGCGGTCCCATCGCAGGCGCTGCGGGAGACGGTGGGGCCGATCACGAGGATCCAGATGAGCCCGCAGGGTGCGACAGCGCTGGCGGCGATGTACCACGAGATTGGCCACGCGGTGCTGACGGACACGGTAGGCACGACCGCCGAGCTACGCCGGCGGCTGATCGAGCGCGGCAAATCGCTTGGCCTCCAGGGCCGTTACGCTGGCTTGGCAGACGCTGTCGATGATGCGCTCGAGCAGCTTTTGGGCCTGGCGATCCGAGAGCTTCACAGCGACGATGCCGCGAAGCTCGACGCGGTGGCGTGGGCGATATGGGAGGCGGGCCATTGACTCGCGTCGTTGAAAACAATTTCCGCTGGCCGCTGGGCGTCCAACCGCCGAAGCCGGCGCAACTGCTGGCGATCTACCAGGCTGGATTTGTCGGCTGCCACGTGGATCCGGCGGAGGACGAGCGGCTATTTTCGGCCGGCGTGCTGCAGACCTTTTCGCAGGCGTGCCCGCACTTGCGCGACTTGCACAAGCAGGCGGACAGACAGCTTGCACCGCTCTTCCTCGCCCGCGAGCAGCTCGACCCCGGCGCGTTCGGCGACGAGGCGCAAACCACGGGCGATTGCGTCAGCCACGGCGACCGCAACGCGCGGGACGTCTCACGATCCGTCGAGATCGTCAGCAAAGGCGAGCCGGAGATTTACTTTGCGCGCGGCGCCACCGAGCCCACCTACGGCTACCGCGGCCACGGCGGGCAGGGGATGAATCCGGCTCGAGCCACTGAGTTTGTAACGCGTTACGGCATGATGTTCCGCGTCGACTATCCCGGCTTGGTCGACTTGTCGCGCTACGACTCGTCGATCGGTGCGCGCTGGGGACGCGGCGGCGTGCCGAGCGCCATCCGGGAAAAATGCGCCGAGCACCCGGTGGGCCGCTACATCGTGCCCGAGTCGCTCGAGGAAGCTTGTGATTTGTTGGCCGCCGGCTACGCGTGCCACAGCGGCCAGAACGTCGGCTTTCGCTCGACGCCGAACAGTCAAGGCTATCACCCGATCGCCGGCCGCTGGAATCACGACATGGCCACGCTGGGCATGGATCTCACCAAAGACGTGTGGCCGGTGCCCGTGGTGTTCGTGCAAAACTCCTGGGGCGACTTCAACACGCAGCCGACCGATCGCTACCAGGCCCGCAACTGGCCGCGGATCCCGGGCGCCATCGTGGCTCGCGCCGATGATTGGTGGGAGCTGTTCGGCACGATGTATTTCTACGCCGATGTCGCCGGCGTGCCGGCCAAGAAACTGCCCGACTGGGGATCGCATCTCTATCTGTGAGGATCGCTGATGGCCGACTACACCGAAACGATCAGCCTCGATGATCACAAGCTCGGCGATCGCTGGGTAGGCGCCACCATCGGGCCGGTGACGATCAATGGTGAGACGCCCAGCGAAACCCTTACGCGGATCCGCATGCAATTCCGCAAGGGCGCGGCAAGCTACACGCTTGATTCGGACGAGACGGAGGAACCGGACGCGCCCATCACGATTGACGACGGCGACACCTGGGAAGGGTCGATTGACGAAGTCGACGACTTTTTGCCAACCGCCGGCCGCTGGTCTTGGGACATGGAATTTTACGTCGAGGAGTACGATTCACCGCTGACGTGTTATAAGGGCCATCTCACGGTACACCCGCAAGTCACGGAGTAGACCAGTGAGCACGCTAACGATCGACGTCGAGACGATCAGCGGCGACGTCACGCGGGCCGTCAACGCCATCGCGGCGGATGTGACGCGGCCGGCAAACGCGATCGCGGCGGACGTGACGCGACCGGCAAACGCAATCGCGGCGGACGTGACGCGACCGGCAAACGCGATCGCGGCGGACATCACGCGGGCGGCGCAAGAGCTGGCCAGCGTGCCTGTGGGCGCACTGCTCGACGACGAGGGCGGGTGGATGCTGACGGACGACGAAACGGGACAAATACTCCTAGATGACGAGGCATAAGATGAGACGCGGCCTAACGATTCTTGTAACGTGCGCTTTGCTTGCATTCCCTTCGCCACGCGCTGGCGCGCAAACCGGCTTTGGCGAAACGGTCGCCAGCAAGGCCGCGATCACGCCGGACAGTGCCGACCTGTTCGTAATTATCGACGATCCGGCCGGCACGCCCGTAATCCGCAAAATCACCTGGGCCGACCTGGTCACGGCGATCAACGCGCAGCCGCTCGACGCCGAGCTAACAGCGCTTGCCGGGCTGACTTCGGCCGCTAACAAGCTGCCCTACTTTACCGGCAGTGGCACGGCCGACATTACCACTCTCACGGCCGCGGCGATGGGATTGCTGGACGACGCGGATGCGTCCACTATGCGCGCCACGCTCGCCGTCCAGCAGGAAGGCGGCGCCTACAGCGGCGGCACCAGCAACGCCGTGCTGTTTGCGGACGGGAGCGACCAGCTCGCAACCAGCAGCAACTTTACTTATCAAGCCGCCAGCGGCGCTACCATTGTCGCTG
>Ga0180438_10012558_pt1 | contig 10066 bp, 5 predicted proteins | sample SS_ome_12_FD_132455 | JGI IMG/M metagenome (GOLD analysis project Ga0180438, IMG submission 132455) | Hypersaline lake sediment archaeal communities from the Salton Sea, California, USA - SS_3_D_2 metaG | ecosystem: Environmental > Aquatic > Non-marine Saline and Alkaline > Hypersaline >...
GGCTTGATCTTCTCTCGAACTGCCGTATCCGTCACCTTCGCGAGCACGTCATCGAGCTTCTGGAGCACTTCCTTGCCGCGGGCTTGCCATCCCTCGTACTCCCGCACCATCTCGCGGACTTCCTGGAGGATCTCGCCGGCCACGTCGTCGGATGGAAAGCCCTTGAGCATCTCGAGCACCATCGCGTGCTGGCCGGCGGTGCGGCGAAGCTTCAGTTCCGACAACAGCCGCTGGGCCTCCAGCTGGCGCAACGCTCGAATCGACGGGGCCAGATCCTGGTCGAGGTCGGGCTGATTGGGAAAGGCCTTCAAGATGCCTTCCAGGGCCTCCCGGGCTTCCCGGTAACGTTCGCTTTGCAGATAGAACCGGGCGATTTTCTTGCAGTGCTCGACGTCTTTCGGATCGATCTGCTTCAGCAGGATTCGGTGCAACACGTCACGGGGAATCGAACTGGTGGCGATCCGCATGTCCCAGACGTGCGAGCGGCCCTCCACCTTGGTCCATTTCGGCGTGATCAGGGTGATGCCCTGGGTCACGGCGACCTCTCCCCGGGTCGTGTTGAAACGGAAGATCCGCCGCCCGAACTCGTCGAACGGATCGATCGACAAGATGGGACCGACGCTCTTGACTTCGAAGCTCGTGCGGGGCGACGGTTGCCAGACGTGAAATTGCTCTTCGACCGGACCCACGGCGTCCTGTCGGACTTCCTGCAACTGACGCTTCGAGACGAAGGTCCGCCTCAAGTCGTCGTCCAGCAGGAGGATCAGTTGAATGGGGCCGACGCCGTCGGGGCCGGAGGCCCTGGGTACTTCGGCCAGATTCGTCACCGGCACGAGTTTCCCCCGCAGGACCCGGCCGTCTTTCATCAACACTTCGGCCGCCGTGGCGCGCGGACCGGCCAACGTCCACACGGCCGTAACACACACGGCCCAGACAGAGAGCCAACAGAAGACGCAGACGAGTCGGTTCATGATGGGCCTCTCTTTGTTCCGTAGACCCGCTGGGCAGGACCCCCGATTCGAGCGACGAGTAGTCCTACTTAGTTCTATTTTGCCCTCCTGCGGCCCCGTGTCAAGCGCGCCGGCCGGCAGGAAAGGCCTCGACTCCCGGCCCCTGGCTTGACAGAAACTCTGCCGGTTCGCAAAATTGGGGAAAATAGAGGAATTATTATGAGCCGAGACTTGGTTCCGCGGTGGGTCATCCTGCTACTGGTCGTCCTCGCGCTGGTCTTGCCCATCGCCATCTGCGTCGTCTGGGCGGTTTCAGCACTGTTGACTGAAATGCATGACGCCGAGGGAGGGGTAGTATTGAAGTACATCGCCCTGGGCGGCGGAATTCTCTGGGTCGTCGATCTGATTTGCCTGGTGGTGGTCCAGGGGCTCGGTGCGTTGATCGACCGCCACGAGGGTGAATGACCCTGGCCCGGCTGACGGCGGCGTGTTAGTCTGGAATAAAGCGGTTCGTCCCGTTCGCTTTGCCCAGTCCTCTTCGGTCTTCCATGGCGATCAAATTCCACTGCAAACGCTGTCATCAATTGCTGGGGATCGCCAGCAGGAAGGCGGGCAGCGAGATCAAGTGTCCGAAGTGCGGGATCGCGCAGGTTGTGCCCAACGAGGAAGCGGCGGCGGCCGCCTTGGCGATGACTCGGTTCGCCAAAACGCGTGAGGTCTTCGATGACGCCGCCGATCTGGTCGTCTATGACGATGAACCGGCGGCCATCGAGACGCCACGGCCAACGCCGTCGTCAGTGACGACGCCCGCCACGCCGGCCACCGCCGCGGCCAGCGGACCGGCCGAGCCGCTGCCGAGCGCACCCGGCCAACCGGTGCCCCAAGACATGATCCTCTTTCCTCGGCGCACCGTCTACGTCCACGGCGCTTTGCTGGCGATCGTGGCGGCGGTGTTTTTCGGGGCCGGCTACCTGATGGGGCGCGGCGACGCCAACTATCAGCAGCAGGCCGAAGCGGAAGCGGCCGCCAAGGAACGGATTCTGGTCGAGGGCCACGTGGTCTACGATCTGGGTTCCGGGCAGCTTGCCGGCGACGAGGATGCGGTCATCATCGCTTTGCCCACGGGAAAATTCCCCGAGAAGCCGATCTCCTTTCGTGGAATCCGCTCCGTCGACGAGCCGCCCGGCGAGAACCACCAGAGCGTGCGGATGATTGTCGCATTGGGCGGAACGTACACCCGGGCCGACGTCCAGGGGGCGTTCTCGATGGTGGTTCCCGACCGGGGAAGATACCGTCTGCTGATCATCTCGGCCCATGCGGCCCGACCGGCCGGAGCCGAAATCGACGAGTTCGATCTGAGCGAGATGCAGCAGTACTTCGACCTGCCCGACCATCTGGTCCACCGCTACCAGTACCGCTGGACGACCGAGGAAATCAACATCGGCTTCAACCCGATCCAGGTCGAATTCGGCCGCGACCGACAAGAGTGACTGAGGCACGATTTCATCGTGCCCGGCATGTTGGAAACGTGCCCCGCGGCCGTCCCGTGTAAGGCACGTTGAAAACGTGCCCCACGGCTGCACCGCGCCATTTTGGCGTGATTTCCCGGCCGGAAACAGCACTCACGGGCTGATTGTTCTACCCATGCGGGTGGAGTCTAGCGTCTCCGGCACATCCTCCAAAAAACCTGCGTGATATCTCCCCGTTTTCGTCGCCCTTAGGCGCGGGTACCCCGAGTACGGTCGGAGAGGAACCGCAGCGGCTGCCTTTCCGCTGCCGGCCCGGTGGCTTTGTACACTTACGTTCATAGGGAGGGTTGCGCCATGAAACGGTCTGTGTTGAATTCGATTCTGTGCGGGTTCTTATGTACCTGGTCGTGGTCCGGCATGGCCGTGGCGGAGGATGCCCTGCCGTTCGACCACAAAGTGGAGGTGTACCGCGACCAGCAGGGCGACGTGACGGTTTTCACGCTTCGGCTGGAACAACGTTTTTTGGCAGGCGAATTCGAGGAGAGCAGTTACCTGCGGCTGCAATCGACCGACGATCGGGCCTACCTGATCTACCCCAAGGAGACCAAGTTCCAGCAGAAGCACGCCGAGTTCTACGGCCGCCTGCGCGGCGAGGGCAAGGTGACGCTGAAGCTCTCGTGCGAAATCGTGTCGGAGAACCTCGATGGTTCGCGCCGGGTGGACGTACGGCGGGGCGACATCGAGGTGCCGATTCCGCCCCGTCCCGATCCGCCGGCGGAGGTCGGCCCCAAGAGCATCTATCTCGATTGGGCCCGGCAGCAGAACCTCTACTTTGCCGGCCTGTTGCGCTACTATCCCGAGGAGACTTTTTTTCAGTATTGCATTCTGCAGTCGCGTGCCCGATACGGCGTCACGCCGCCGTCGATCCCCCGGCGGATGCCCGACCGCACTTCGCTGGAAACCAATCTTTACCAGCTGGTCACCGGCTCGATGGCGATCCAGGACTCGCTTCAGCGCGAGACGCTCAGCGCGCCGAGCCGCGTGGGCGATTTGACCACCCACATCAGCAGCCTGCGACCGCCGAGTCTGCGGTCGTTGCCCTACGACGATCTCTTGGAGCAGAAGCGCGTTCGCGAGAAGATCGAGCCGAAGGTCCTCGATATCAGCCGGCTGGTGCCCGAGGACCAGTACTTCCTGCACTTCAACTCCATGAAGTCGCTGGGCGAGTTGCTCGACCTGTCGTCGCAATGGGGCGGCAACCTGCTGCGGCTGTTTACCGTCCGCGCCCAGGACCAGCGGCTGCAGGCGAAGATCGAGGACCAGTTGTGCCTGCGGCGCGGCCCGCTGACGAAGCTGTTTGCCGACGCCGTGATCGACGAAGTCGCCGTGACCGGCGCCGATCCGTTCGTGCTGGAGGGCACCGACCTGACGATGATCTTCCGGCTGAAGCAGCCCGAGCTGTTCGAGAAAGCGGCCGCCGGGTGGCTGGACGAGGTGCGGCAGAAGTATCCGAAGATCGTCAGCCAGGAGTTCAACTATCGCGGCCACAAGGTCCAGGTGCACTACACGCGGGACCGGATGGTCAGCTCGTTCGTGGTGCGGCACGACGACTACGTGGTTTATTCGAGTTCGCACCGGGCGATTCGCCGAGTGGTCGACGCGGCGGCGGGTGCTTCGCCGAGCCTGCACGACGCGCTCGACTATCGCTACGTCAGCACGATCCTGCCGCCCTCGGAGGCCGGCAACTGCGGCTACTTCTTCGCCTCCGAGGCGACGATCAAGCGACTGGTGGGGCCGGAAGCCAAGATCTCAGAGAAAAGGCGACTGGAATGCTTCAACAATCTGGTGATGCTCAACAACGCTTCGCTGTTCTATCGCCTGGAGTACGGCCGCTCGCCGGAGTCGCTCAGCGAGCTGATCCAGCACCGCTTCGTCGATCCCCAGAAGATCGTCTGTCCGCACGGCGGCGCCTATGCCTTCGACGCCGAGAACGACACCTGCACCTGTTCGCTGCACAACCGGTTGAAGTACCTCACACCCAACCTCGAGCTGTCGGTGCTGAACGTGTCGAAGACCGAGGCGGCCGAATACGATCGCTACAAGCAGCGTTACGCGGCCTTCTGGCAGCAGGCTTTCGATCCGATCGCCGTGCGGATCACGGTCGAGCCGCGGCTGAAACTGGAGGCCTGCGTGCTGCCGTTTGCCAACGGGAGCTTCTACCAGCAGGTCCGCCAGATGGTCGACAAGAACCCCCGGCCCATCGGCACGGCGCGGATCGCCCCCTCGGCGGTGACCTCGGTGATGCTGGTGCCGGGCCGCGAGCACATTGCCCAATACCTCAACGGAATTCCCGGCGTGTCCGAAACGCTCAAAGCCGATCCGACGTTGACGGACCTGAAGTGGGTGGGCGACCGCGTGGGGCTGCATTTCTGCGACGGGGAGACGATTCTGCAACTCGACCCGACCGAGCTGACCCCGACCAACGTGCCGATGTTGGGCTCCGTGCCGGTCCAGACGCAGGCCATGGCCGCGGCCCTGGTGATGGCCGTGAAGCTGCCGGTCTACGCGACCGTCGACGTCGAGAACCCCGAGAGCGCGGCCCGGCTGCTGGAGCAGCTCGCACAACAGATGTTCCTGAAGCAGGGCAGCCTGATGCCCGGCATTCAAACCAGCATGGACGCCTATCGGCTGCCCGATTACAAGCAACACGCCATCTACGTCTTCAGCGGACAGGTCTACGCGGTGAAGGTCCGTTTGCACGTCGCCCTGGTGGGCGATCGGCTGGTGGCGGCGACCAAGCCCGAAATCCTCCGCGAGGTGATCGACGTGGCCGGCGCCGAGGAATCGCGGCCGCCGGTGCCGGCCCACTTGATGTGCCGCTTCAGCCGCCGCGCGTTGGGCCGCTTGCACGATGACGCGGAGCTGTACTGGGCGGAGAAGTCGCGGGTGGCCTGCCACCGCAATATCATTTCGATCTACAACCTCCGCAAGCTGTACGACACGCCGATCAGCGAGATCCCGCGACTCTCAGAAGCGAAGTACGGCGTGCGCTACTTCTGTCCCGACCAGGGCGAGTACACGTTCGACGCCGAGCGCAACCAGGTGGTCTGCAGCGTGCACGGCAATCGCGAGCACTCGCGGCAGAATCCGCACCTGGACCGCAAATCGTCCTTCGCGCAGTTCATCGACGAGCTGGACGAGGTCGTGGCTGCGCTGCGTTTCCAGGACGACGCGCTGATTACCACGGTAGAGATCGCCCGAGGCGGCCAACAATAGACCGGCGGTTCCCAAGTCGGAGCTTGGGAACCAAGTGAAGATCGGGCAAGCCGTTCACGGCACTAGGCGCCGAGGAAATCGCTATGACGACGATTCTACTAGGCCCTCTACATTTTGTCATGGATACGGCCCTCACAAACCGGATAACGGGAATCGTTCTCTGCGCGTTTCTCCTGTCAAGTATTGCGGCTTTCCCACTCAGACCCAACGCGGTGACTGCTATTCTAGCACTGTTGGGATTTCTTCTTTGGATTGCGACAGGTCAAATCGGTGCAGGGATTGGCTGTTAACTCAGCACGAAGAGGCTCAACGATGCGTACCTACATGCGACGAGTTTGCTTGTGGTTCGTCGTGATGCTTGTGTTGTCAACGTTTGCGGCCTCGATCACCCAAGCCTATGACCTGCAAGCGATTGTCGGCGAACCGTTTGGCGTGGGCAAGATGACCGTCTCTCTGGACGCGGGCGCCACGTTGGCACCCGACAGTCCGATGAGACTCGTCGATCGGCAAGGACGCGTCCTCTATCCCGCGTTCGAGGGCGCCGGCGTCGAGGATCCGGGAAGCAAGGACTTCGTAGAACACGACTGGCTGACCGTCTATTTCCTTTTTCGGGGAGATGGACCGCTGAAGCTGGATCTGCAGACGGACCGCAGCCACCGCGCCACCGTCCAACCGGTCGTCGGCCAAGACGCGCACGCGAAGTTGCTTGCCCAGTGGTGGAGCTGCTACACGGCCGCTGCCAAGCGGGTGACCTGGTTGCACAGCTACCTGCCGCTGGTAGAAAGATACCTCACGGTCACGCTCGCCCGCCGGTTGGGCCTGGAACCGCCGAAGCGGCCACCCGTCTGGTATTTCGGGGGAGCGCTGGATCAGCTATTCGCCTTTGCTACGGGAACGGAGTCGGTCAGGCTCAGCGCCCAGAGCGACGTGCTTCTGGAGCATGGCCCGGCCGCGGAGGAGGCCGATCGACTGTTGCCCGAGCCGGCCGAGCTGCCACCGCTCGAGTTGCCGCCCGTCGCCGCCGACGTGGCCGTTGAGCCGATCGCTCTTCACGTGCCGGCCGAGTGCTTTTACATCCGCTGCGGCAGCTTCGCCCATTTCGTCTGGCTGCGCCGCGCGATCGACCAGTGGGGAGCCAACGTGCGGAATCTGGCCTCGGTTCGCGGCCTCAACTATCGCATCATGCAGCGCATCCAGCGACAACTCGCCCTGCAGGAGAATGCGTTGGCAAACCTGCTGGGCGGTGCGGTCATCTCCGACGTCGTGGTCCTGGGAACCGACGTGTTTCTCCACGAAGGGGCCGCCATCGGGGTGCTCTTTGAAGCCCGCGACACGGATTTCCTGAAACACCAAATCGCCGCGCAGCGTCAGGAGGCGCTCGGTCGAGAAAAGGACGCCAAAGAGGAGATCGTCCGGATTGCCGGCCGTGAAGTGTCGCTGCTGTCGACGCGCGGCAATCAAGTCCGTTCCTTCCATGCCGTCGACGGCAAGTACCATCTGGTCACCACGTCGCGGACACTCGTGCGCCGGTTTTTTGAGGCCGGCCAGGGCTGGCAGAGCCTCGGCAAGTCGGAGGAGTTTCGCTGGGCCCGATCGGTTCAGCCGGTGGCCGCCAACCACACCGCGTTCGTGTACCTTTCCGATCCGTTCTTCCGCCAGTTGATCGGCCCTCGCTATCGGGTCGAGATGATCCGCCGAGTGCGAGCGGCTGCCGAGATCGACGTGATCCGGCTGGCACGACTGGCGGCCCGCGCCGAAGGAAATCCGGCCGCGACGGTGGAACAACTCGTTGACGGTGACGTCCTCCCGAGAGGTTTCGGGCGCCGCCCGGACGGCAGCCGTCTGGTTCTGGCGGACGGCGAGGTAACAGACTCGCTCCGCGGGGCATACGGTTCCTTTCTGCCGGTGTGCGACGTGGAAATCGGCCGGGCGACGCCGTCGGAGGTGGAGAGCTACGAAGAGTTTTCCAAAAAGCTGTCGTCGGTATGGCGGAAGATGGGCCCGGTGATCGTCGGCATCACGCGCCGGGATATCGACGGCCCCTCGACCCAGCGCGTAACCTTCGACGTACACGTCAGGCCGTACGGTCACAACCCCTACGCAGAACTCATGTTTTTGTCTTTGGACGCGGCAGACAAGCAGCGTTTTGCGAGCGTGCCGGGCGACTTTGTGTCGGGGCAGATCAACCTGTTCGGCGAGAAGTTCGCCGTCGGCCTGCGCGATTCGGCCCCCGAGTATACGATGGAAAATGGCCGCGTCCACTATCCCAACCTCCGCAAAACCGGCGGCATCAACACCACGATTCCCTGCTATGTGGCCTCCCAAACGGGCGCCCTGAAGCGGTTCTTTCCCAAGTCGATCAACGTGGAGCAGCCCGACGAGGACGGCGATATCAAGGTGCGCTTTCCCGTGGACGGTTGGCTGCGGCGGCTGGGCGATTTCGACCTGGCCGCGTCGGACAAGCAGACACTCGCCGAGGTGGGCTCGCACGTGAAGCTCATTGAAGCGGAGCGGCCGGCCACCCTGCGGGCGCGGATTGCCGATTGGCGCCAATGCAAGCTGGCCGCTGTGTCCCGCGCCCACGCTTACGTCCGCTGCCGCAAGAGTTCGGCCGGCAACGTGGCCCTGATGCACGCCCTGACGCAGCAGTTGCACGTGCCGGCGGCGCAAGCCAAGGAGATGGCGGAGGAGCTGTTGGGGGCGGCGTTGGTCTGCCCGCTGGGCGGCCGCTATGAGTTGACGGGAGAGGGGACCCCGTTCGACCAATGGGGCTCGACCGCCTGGCAGCACGCCAGCCGCTATCGAGAAACAGAGGTGCCGGCCGACTTCCAAGCAGCGGGGCTCAACTGGTTCGCCGGCTTGTTGCTGGAGATGGATATCGACAAGACGGCACTCTCGACCCACGTGGAACTCGACGTGCGGGCGACGCAACCGTAGCGCATTGCGCGCCCGAAGGCCGAAAAAGAACATCCTTTTATAGAGCCGCGACCGTTGGTCGCGCCCCAGGAAAGGCAACCTGTTGTTGGTCCGGACGACGCCCGGTATGTTGGTGCTGGGCGGATGGTACGATTTCCACGGTTTGTTTCGACCTTGATGTAGGAGACACACGATGCGAAAGACACGTTTGACCGGCCTGGTGCTGCTGGCCGCGGCGCTATGGTCCATGTCCGGCTGCGTCGAGTTGACGGGCCAGAGGATCTCCTGGTTCTACGACGCGGTCAAGGACGAGTTGCAAGTCCTGATTCATTACGACGGGATCCACGATTCGGGCAGCAGCCAACACGGCAAGGGGATCGAACAGATCCCCGAGTTCGTCCGCAGCGGCAACGTGCTGATTTTCGACTGGCCGTTTCATCTCGAAATGGGCGACGTCCGCAAGACTCTCGGCGACGAGAGCGCCGATCCGCGAAAGAAACAGTGGTGTCGACTGATCGCCTCGATCAAGACGAAACCGATCGGCTATTACCGCGAGCCGAACGGTCGAATCGGCGCGGCCCAATTGGTTACGATTCCCAAGGCGCGGCAGTTTGTCCGTCAGCTCAACGAGATGATCAACCTGGAAGTCGCCGAAGAAACCGTCCCTCCTGACGAGCCGCTGGCCCGCACCCACCGGCGAATGCAGGCGGCGGCCAAGAAGGGCCATCAGTGGTTGCAACTCGACGGGCACGCGATCCGGCTGCAGATGCCGGTGCATCCGGAGGAATGGGCGGTCGTGAAGGGTGAGTTCTTGCAGGAACTGGCGCGCAGTATCGTCGTAGCGGCCGGCGAAAACAACGATAAAGACCCCCAGAACCTGGTGAACATGGTGCTCAAAGCCTTGGCTTCCGTGCCCGTATCGTACCTCGACGAGGGCGATCGGGTGACGTTCGTGGTGGGCCGGCCGAAGGTGCCCAGCACGGTGCGGCTGGACGTTCGCGGCGAGTACGAAACCAGCCTGGAGGAGGTGGTACGCGACACGGTCAAAATCGACCTGGATCAGGCCGCGGCGGCGGTGCTGCTGGACGACGGGGCCGAAGGCTGCGGCGGGCTTTCCGCCGTCTTGAGTTTCGGCCCACCGGAAGAACGAGTCCGTGCGCTGCTGGCGGCGGCCGAAGGTCAAAGCGGTTGCCGAAGGCGTGCCGCGTTGAAGCAATTGGGGTTGTGGGCGAGCCAATGGAACTGTGCCCATGGCGTACCCAAAGCGCCGCAGGAAGTAGACGAATTCGATGACTATCTGGCGGCATGGAAACGGTGGTATGCCCGCATGAAGCAGTTTCCCGTCTTCATCGACCAGAGCGACGCCGACAAGCCGGCTGAGTCGACCGAGTGAACAAAAAGGGGAACGAAAAGGTGTCAGGAACCTTTTGCCGGATGCACAAAAGGTACCTGACA
>Ga0180438_10012559_pt1 | contig 10066 bp, 8 predicted proteins | sample SS_ome_12_FD_132455 | JGI IMG/M metagenome (GOLD analysis project Ga0180438, IMG submission 132455) | Hypersaline lake sediment archaeal communities from the Salton Sea, California, USA - SS_3_D_2 metaG | ecosystem: Environmental > Aquatic > Non-marine Saline and Alkaline > Hypersaline >...
CAGGAAAGGCTCTAGCCTGAATAGAGCCTCATCTACGGTGAGACGGCGCAGGTGAATTTCGGATTCGGTATCGTTGCTGGAATAAGTCATGGCTATCGCTATCTACCTCAGGATATTATAGCAGCAGGTGGCGCTTCATTGCCAGCGCTGCCTACAGGTGGTATACTTTTGCTATTCAGGAGATGGGGGAAGGCAACAGAATTGCAAAGATTAGATGGTCGTGCCGACGATGAACTGCGCCCGGTGCGCATTATCCCCGGCTTTCAGGCCTATGCCGAAGGCTCAGCCCTCATCGAGCTGGGGAATACCAAGGTGATTTGCGCCCTTAGCGTGGAGGATCGGGTTCCTGCCTTCCTCAAGGGGGAGGGGAGGGGCTGGATCACAGCCGAGTATTCCATGCTGCCCCGATCTACCATCACCCGAACCCCTCGGGAGTCTGGAGGCAGGGCGGGAGGCAGAAGCCACGAGATTCAGCGCCTCATCGGGCGTTCCCTGAGAGCGGTGACCGACCTTGAAGCTCTGAAGGAGAAGACCCTGACCGTAGACTGCGATGTTTTGCAGGCCGATGGCGGCACTAGGACGGCGGCGATCACAGGCTCATATGTGGCCTTGGTTCAGGCGATTGACGCCTTGGTTCAAAAGGGTGTGCTGGATTCATCCCCGATCAAAAGCGCGGTGGCGGCCACCAGTGTGGGCATTGTCGCTGGGGAGCCTCTGCTTGATCTCTGTTATGATGAGGACTTCTGGGCTGAGGTTGATTTCAATGTGGTGATGACCAGCCAAGGCGATTTTGTCGAGGTTCAGGGGACAGCGGAGACGAGTCCCTTCTCTAAGGAAACCATCGACGCCATGCTCTCCCTGGCGCAAAGGGGCATCGAAAAGCTCTTTGCGGCGCAGCAGGCAGCCCTCGATAGCCTGAAGGCATAAGGGGGATTTGTGTCACAGCAGGCCTTATCCGGTCTATTTGTTTTAGACCTTTCAGAGAATGTCTCCGGCCCCTTTTGCGCCAAGCTGCTGGCCGACTATGGGGCTGAGGTGATCAAGATAGAAAAGCCAGGGGAGGGGGACCCAGCGCGCAGGATGGGCCCTTTCTTCAAGGATGAACCTCACCCGGAAAAGAGCGGGCTTTTCCTCTTCCTCAACAGCAACAAGAAAGGCATCACTCTTAACCTGGGCTGCAAGAGTGGCGCAGCCATTTTTGAAAAGCTGGTTCAGAGTGCGGACATCGTGGTTGAGAATCTTGGCCCCGGGGTGATGGCCGGTTTTGGGCTTGACTACCAGGCATTGGCCGAGATAAACCCTTCTTTGATCGTGACCTCCATCTCCTATTTCGGGCAGGATGGGCCTTATCGCGACTATCAGGGCTCGGATATTATCGCCCAGGCGATGGGGGGATTGATGCAGATAACCGGGGAGCCGGAGCGAGAGCCGCTAAAGCTCCCTGGCTCCCAGGCGGAATTCCAGGCCGGGCTCAATGCTGCTGTAGCCACCCTTTGCGCCCTTTATTTTCATGACCAAAGCGGGGAGGGTCAGCACATTGATGTCTCCGTTCAGGAGGCGATAGCCTCCATCCTTGAGGGCGCAGTGGCCACCTATGGCTACAGTGGTTTCATCAGAGGCCGCCTGGGCTCTCGACATCCCCTTCAATGCCCCTCCCGGGTGATGCCCTGCCGGGACGGCTGGATTCATGTTCAGGCGGGGGCCAATTGGGATCATTTCGCCGCCTTTCTTGAGACCCCCGAGCTTATGGAGCCCAGGCTAGCATCCATACTCCGCTACCACTATGCCGATGAAGTGGAAGGGCTGATCCAGCCCTGGCTGATGAAACACGGGGCTGAGGATATATTCACCTCAGGTCAGGAATGGAGAATCCCCTTCGCCAGGGTGCTGGGGATCGAGGAGCTGGAGAATGACCCGCAATATAAGGCGAGGGGGTTTTTCCAGGAGATCGACCATCCCGTCGTTGGCCGCTTCGCCTATCCCGGGGCCCCGTTCCGGATGAGCCAGACCCCGTGGCAGATGGTGCGCCCGGCGCCCCTTCTCGGCGAGCATAATGAGGAGGTATATGTGGGGAGGCTTGGTTTCAGCAGGGAAGACTTGGCACGGCTAGGGAGAAACGGAGCGATCTAAGGAGGCAAGAACGAAAGGGCAAGCGCTACAAGGGCTAAGGGTTATCGATCTTTCACAGATTTTCGCCGGTCCCTATGCCACCAAGCTTCTGGCCGACATGGGGGCGGAAATTATCAGGGTGGAGTGTGCAGCTCGCTCGGGCAGGGGTGGGGCGCTACCGAGGACGAAGCCCGGCGGCGTCTTTGGTTCCTCCTTTCCTGAGGGCGACACTGGCGAGAGGTCTTATAATCGATTCGCCTACTACAATGAGGTCAACAGAAATAAGTATGCCATTACCCTGGACCTGAACAAACCCCTCGGGGTTGAGGTTTTCAAGAAGCTGGTGAAGGTCAGCGATGTCCTGGTTGAGAATTTCAGCCCCCGGGTGATGGCCAATTTTGGTCTGGATTACCCTGCTCTTAAGCAGATAAACCCTGAGATCATCATGATCTCCATTTCTGGCTATGGCCAGGATGGCCCTTATCGAGACTACGTCGCCTATGGGGAAAGCATTGAAGCTATGACTGGCTTTTCTCGATTGACCGCTTATCCCGATGGCGAACCACTGAAGCCGGGCATAGCCTACGCCGATGCCGCCAGCGGACTCTTTGCTGCCTTCGCCATCCTGGCTGCCCTTCGCTGTCGTCGCCTCACGGGGAAGGGGCAATATATTGACCTCTCCATGCGAGAGGCTCTCACTCCACTTCTTGGCGAGTTCATCATGGATTACACCATGAATCGGAGGGCGGCGAGGGCTATGGGAAATCGCCACTCTTATATGGCGCCCCATGGCTGCTACCGCTGCCGGGGGGAGGATAGCTGGATAGTGATCGCCATCTCCTCCGATGATGAGTGGCGCTCCCTTTGTCAGGTCATGGGGGACCCGCCCTGGGCCGGTGATGAGAGATTTTCCGATATCCTGAGCAGGTGGCAGAATCAGGATGAGATGGACAGATTGATTGAGGCGTGGACCTCTCAGCATGACCACCGCGAGTTGATGAACATGTTGCAGCAGGCCGGAGTCAAGGCTGGGGCGGTATTGAATGTGGTTGAGCTGGTTGATGATCCCCATCTGGGAGAGCGGGGCTTCTTTGAGCCACTTTCCCATCCTGAGGCCGGGACCCACCGCTATCCCGGGGCATCTTGGAAGATGAGCAGCAATCCGGGGAGCCTTCGCCTTCCCGCCCCCTGCTTCGGTGAGCATAATGAATATGTCTTTGGCCAGCTTTTGGGCCTGTCAACAGATGAGATATCGAAATTGGCTGAGGAGGAGGTTACTGCCACCGAGCCTTTTTCGCTCTTGGACGAGGGTTCTGAGATGGGGGCTTAGTACCGGTGATGGAAGGAAAGATGTTGAAGGAGCCTCAAATCAACCCCGTTCCCTGGACGGTTAGGGATATAAGCAAGGGAATGGTGGTGGTTATTGCCTTCATTGTTGTTATTATGGCCCTGACCGCTGTGGGCGCTGTGGTTATTGCCTTTTCCCTTCTCGGCTCGGAGACCTTTTTCGATCTTGGCCCCGAGGGCGTGCGGGAGTACATTGCTTCTGACGACTTCGTCAAGTATTTGGTTACATTGAGCCTGTTGGGCACCATCGCCCTGGAAGGAGTGCTGCTGTTAGTGGTGTGGCGCTTCGCCGTGGCCAAGTACCGCTGTGGATGGGAGGCCCTTGGTTTTCGTCACTTCAACCTGAGGAATGCCTTGATCTTGATCCTGGCGGTACTAGCTGCTGGTTTGCTGATCAACTATCTGTATGCGGTTGTGGTGAGCCTTATGGGGGCTGAGAGTATTGAATCCGAGACTCTCCTCTTTGACTATGAACCGGGGTGGGCAAGCTTGGCTTTATTAGCTTTTGTTTCCCTTATTGCAGCCCCTTTCGTTGAGGAGACCTTTTTCCGTGGTTTCATCTTTACCGGCATCGGGAAACGCTTTGGCTATGCCTGGGGCGCTGTCTTGAGTGCTCTGCTCTTTTCCCTGGCCCATCTCCAGCTCGGTGCTTTAGTGCCCATTTTTCTTTTAGGTCTGCTTTTGGCCTGGCTTTATGCTAGAACTGGCTCCTTATGGACGTGCATTTTGACCCATTTCACCTATAATTCCATTGCGCTGCTATTTATGATATGATGCACGGTGAAGGAAAATGAAGTGTAGAGGTATTCGGGGGGCGATCACGGTGGAGGCTAACACCAGGGAGCATATCCTGGCAGCAACGAAGGAACTGCTCCAGGAGATGGTCGGCGCCAATGGGGTTGGGGATGATGATATAGCGTGCATTATTTTTACCACTACTACAGATATCGATGCTGAGTTCCCAGCAGTGGCGGCCAGGGGGCTGGGCTTTAATCAGACGGCCCTAATGTGCTGGCATGAGATGAACGTTCCCGGCAGCTTGCCCATGTGTCTGCGCATCCTGATATTGTTTAACACTGAGAAGCATGCCCACGAGGTAGTACACGTTTATCTCAAAGGGGCCCAGGGCTTGAGAACTCCCAAAACGGAAGAGAGAGGGGAAATACAATGAAGCCACACTTTGGAGGCACGGGCGATGATAGTGGTCATGAAGGTTGACTCCGGGCAGAAGGAGATCGATGAAATCCTGAAGCGGCTAGGTGAGCGCGGTCTCGCCGGACACCTCTCCAGGGGGATGGAGCGAACCGTTATTGGAGTGGTGGGGCAAACCTATCCTGAGCTACGCGATATGCTGGAACTTCTCCCCGGTGTCGAAGAGGTGATCCCTATCACAAAGCCCTATAAACTATCGAGCAGGGAGTTTCAGCCTCAAGATACCGTGATCAAGGTTGGGGACATTGTCATAGGTGGTAAAGAGTTGGTGGTGATCGCTGGACCATGTGCTGTGGAGAGCGAGGAGCAGTTTTTGGAGACGGCGCGTGCGGTGAAAGCAGCGGGGGCAAATATTCTGCGCGGTGGTGCCTTCAAGCCCAGCACCTCACCTTACGGTTTCCGCGGTCTGGGCGAGGAAGGGCTCAAGATCCTGGCTCAGGCTCGGAAGGAGATGGGGATGCCCATTATCACCGAGGTGCTCGCCCCTGATGATGTGGAACTGGTTGCGCGCTATGCCGACATTCTTCAGGTTGGGGCGCGCAATATGCAGAACTTCAGCCTCCTTGATGAGGTGGGGAAGGTCAATAAGCCCATCATGCTCAAGCGAGGCCTGTCTGCCACCATTCAGGAGTGGCTACTTTCTGCGGAATATATCCTCTCTCAGGGCAATCGTCAGGTGCTGCTCTGTGAGCGGGGGATCAGAACCTTTGAAACCTATACCCGCAATACCATGGATATCAGTGCCATCCCCGTTATCGAGAAGGTGAGCCATCTGCCCATTATCGCCGATCCCAGTCATGGCACCGGGAAGTGGTACCTTGTTGCCCCTGTTGCCCTGGCCGCAGTGGCTGCTGGGGCTGATGGGGTGATGATTGAGGTTCACCCCAGCCCTGACTCTGCCCTCAAGGATGGCGCCCAGTCGCTCACCTTCGGTAACTTCCAGCGACTGATGGAACAGCTTGTCAACGTAGCTGCCTCGGTGGGAAAGAAGATGGCGGGCGGTACCAAAGGTTAACTGAAAAGGATACAAAAGTACCAGAAATAAATTGACAAAGGCGACATAATTCTATAGCCTAAAGGGGAGCCTGGGGTTGACAAAGGGGTGGCGCAATGAGTATGAAAAAACGCACCCGGAACACCAGGCTTGTAAGGCATGACCGCTCACTGGGGGCCTTTGCCGCTGTAGCCAAGGCGGTGAGCCAAACCCTCGACCTTGAACAGCTTTTAGACATTGCCCTAGCCAAAGTGTTTGAGGTTATGGATTTAGGTAAGGGTGTCATCTATTTACTAGATACAGGGGCGAGGGAACTAGTACTTAAGGCTCATAGAGGGTTGCCTGAGCAGTTGGTTGGCGCATTGGGAAGAATAGAAGTGACGGAAGCGGACATTCAGCTCTGGCTAGAGCACAGGGAGCAGGCTTTCAAATTGGAGAGTGTATTTGACCAAGCCACTCTCGCCCGGGTGAGGTCGGCAGTAGGGAAGCAAAGGGAGCAATCCTATATTGTCACGCCTCTTTGGTCTAAGGAGATGCTACGGGGGGCCATGGTTCTTGAAAGCCCCTCCAAATGTTGGTTTGGCCCCGAGGAACTGGAGTTACTCCAGGCCATCGGCAACCAGATAGCGGTAGCAATCGAAAACGCCGAACTCTTTGAGCAGACCAGGGCAAAGGCCGAGGAGCTTAAGGTATCGGAGGAGAAATACAGGCATCTGTTGGAGGATATAAATGATGGTTACGTGGTGGCTCAAGAGGGGAGGATAGTTTTTGCCAATACCAAATTCGCTGAAATGATCGGCTATGAGCCCGAAGAGTTGAGAGGGGAGGAATATGACAAGTTGCTGCCCTCAGAGTCAATTCTGATTGCTCGGGAAGCACGCAAAAAAGTGGCAAAAGGCGGCATGCTGATCGAGCGATACCAAGGATACGGGGTGAGGAAAGATGGCAGCAAGATTCTTCTCGAGGTGAGCATTAAGATTATTACGTATGAAGGTGGCCCCGCTGCCTCTCTTATTGTCAGGGACATCACCGAGCGCAAGCGGGCGGAAGAGGAGATGAGGGTTAAGGACAGCGCCATTGAGTCATCCATTAATGCCATCGCCCTGGCCGGTCTTGATGGCAACCTGATCTACGTGAACCCTTCCTTCCTTCGACTGTGGGGATATGATAATGACAAGGAGGCTATCGGAAAGCCTGCTGTAGAATTTTGGCAAGAGGCAGAAGAGGCTGCGGAGATTATAGGAGCACTCTTCAAGAAGGGGAGCTGGCAAGGGGAATTAGTCGCCTTAAAGAAAGATGGCTCAACATTTGATGCCCAGCTATCAGGGAGCGTGGTTGGGGATGAGGATGGCAAACCCATCTGCATGATGGCCTCTTTCATTGACATCACCGAGCGCAAGCGGGCTGAGGAGGAGCTTCTGCGGCATACCGAGCGGATCGCAGTGACCGCTGAGCTGACCAGGATTATCACCTCCAGCTTGAACATCGAGGACGTATATGAAACCTTTGCCGCTGGGGTGAAGAGGCTGGTGGACTTTGACCGCGCCAGCATCGCCCTGGTGGAGGAGGATAGGCTCCGCTTCCTTGTTGTTTCCACGGATATGCCTGCTGAGTCAGAGTTGGAAAGCGAGCTGGGAACAGGGGAAACAATACCCCTGGGTAGGACAGCTACAGCATGGGTTGTGGGAAACAAGCGGACTAACATTGAAACCGATTTTGCCCGGAAGAGGCGATTCCCCATCGATGAAGTCCATCTCAGGAGTGGGTTAAGGTCGGCAATTCGCCTGCCTCTTTTTTCCCGCGGCGAGGTCATCGGCACCTTCAACCTTTCAAGCCGTCGTTCTCAAGCCTACGGCGAGCGAGAGCGGGAGATTCTGGAGGAGCTGGCAGGCCAGATTGCGGTTGCCATCGAGAACCACAGGCTCTACGAGGAGGCGACGCGCAGTAAAGAGGACCTGGAGACAGCCTACGAACAGGCGGTGAATAGTAGCAGAGCCCTGGAGCGGAGCAAAGAGGAGCTCGAGGATGCCTATCTGAAGATGGCCAGAACCCTGGTTCTCACCCTTGAGGCCCGAGACCCCTATACCCGCGGTCACTCGGAGCGGGTGGCCCAGCTTTCCCGCCAGATTGCTTATGAGATGCGCCTACCCCCAGAGCAAATGAAAAAAATAGAGACCGCAGCCAGGCTTCACGACCTGGGCAAGATCGGCATCCCCGATGGGATACTGCTCAAGCCAGACTCTCTTACCCCCGGCGAGCGGGCTGAGATCCAGCTCCACCCGACAAAGACTGTGGATATGCTGCGCCACCTTGGTTTTCTCAACGGAGCATTGCCCATGATCGAGGGCCATCACGAGCGCTACGATGGTGGGGGGTACCCCGATGGCCTTGCTGGGGAAGAAACACCCATAGGAGCGCGCATCCTCGCCGTCGCCGATGCCTATGATGCCATGACTTCAGCCCGCCCCTACCGCCCGGCGATGACCAGCGAGCAGGCGATAAAGATCCTCCAAGAAGGGGCGGAGAGCCAGTGGGACCCCGAGGTGGTGGAGGCCTTCCTCCGCGCCTTTGGTCAGTCACTGCATGAGAGGGAAAATGCTGATTGAGGAAGAGCTGGCCCGAGTGGTGCCAAACCGTGAAACGGCGCTCACTATAGGGGTTTTCGATGGCGTTCATTTAGGTCATCAGTATCTTATTCAGAATCTTAAGCAAACGGCGGCCACGGAGAATCTCCTCAGCGGCGTGGTAACCTTCCGCCATCATCCGCGCCTTGTGCTTTATCCTGAGGTTAAGCTGACCTACTTGACCAGCCTCTCAGAACGGATTAGACTTTTAACAGACTTGGGAGTGGAACTCGTCGTCACCCTTTCCTTCTCCCTGGAGTTGGCTCAACTTGGTGCTCGGGAGTTTGTCTCTTTATTACAGCGACATCTCAAGATGCGTGCGCTGGTGATTGGGTCCGATTTTGCCTTGGGGAAGGGGAGAGGGGGGGATGCCTCCGCCCTTCAGGCCTTGGGGCAGGAGTTCAACTTTACGGTAGAGGTGGTGCCAGCGAAGCTGTGGCAGGGAGAAGCGGTAAGCAGCACGGCGATTCGCCTTGCCTTGAGCCAGGGTGATCCGAGAAAGGTGAGCCAGCTTTTGGGTCGGCGCTTCAGACTGGGAGGTAAGGTAATAAAGGGTGATGAGCGGGGCAGAGTGCTGGGTTTTCCTACAGCAAATATTGCCCCCGATCAAGAGCAGGCCCTTCCTGCCGATGGGGTCTATGCAACGCGCGCCTTTGTCGGCCAAGCGGTTTATAAGGCGGTGACAAACATTGGCATCCGCCCCACCTTCGGCGGCGGCCAGCGGCTCATTGAGGTTTACCTCCTCGATTTCGAGGGAGACCTTTACGGGCAAGAGCTGGAGATCGAGTTGGTGGAGTGTCTTCGGGGCGAGATCAGGTTTGCCAGCGTCGAAGAGCTTAAGGCTCAGATAGTCCGGGATGTGGAGGGGGTAAGGGCGTTATTGTCATCTTAAAGTCCCTTAGCGGAGAAAGGGGATGGAAAAGCGGAGCCATGGGGAATCATAGAATATTCAACTCTGAGCAACGCCGACGTCTGCTAAAAAGAGGGGTTGCTGAGATCATCATTGAGGAGGAGCTGGTGAGGCTGCTCGAAGCGGGCAGGCCGCTTCGCCTCAAGCAGGGCTTCGATCCCAGCTGTCCCGACATTCACCTCGGTCATGTGGTAGGGTTGAGAAAGCTGCGCCAGTTTCAGGAGCTGGGACACCAGGTCATTCTCATCGTTGGCGACTGGACAGCCCAGATTGGTGACCCCAGTGGCGAGTCAGTCACCCGCCCCATGCTTTCCCCCGAAGAGGTTCGCGCCAACGCCGAAACCTACCTCAAGCAGTTCTTTAAGGTAGTGGACAGGGAGAAGACCAAGGTGGTGTGGCAGAGCGAGTGGTTTGGCAAGTTCGGTCTCAGCGATGTCATAAGTCTCACCAGCAGGTTCACCGTGGCTCAGATGCTGGCCAGAGAGGACTTTTCCAAGAGATATACTTCGGGTCGCCCCGTTGCCCTCACCGAGTTCTTATATCCATTGCTTCAGGCCTACGATTCGTTAGAGATCGAGGCCGATGTCGAGTTTGGTGGCACCGACCAGAAGTTCAACTGCCTTGTCGGGCGGGAGCTTCAGCAGATGAAGGGGCAGCCCCCGCAGCAGGTCTTCCTGGTTCCCTTGCTTGTGGGTACCGACGGCAGCCAGAAGATGTCAAAGAGCCTGGGCAACTACATCGCCATCGACGAGCCGCCCAACGATATGTACGGCAAGGTGATGAGCATCCCCGATGAGCTGATGATGGACTACTTCGAGCTACTCACCGATGTGCCTGATGCGGAGCTTGGGCAATTCAAAAAGGGGCTGG
>Ga0180438_10012561_pt1 | contig 10066 bp, 9 predicted proteins | sample SS_ome_12_FD_132455 | JGI IMG/M metagenome (GOLD analysis project Ga0180438, IMG submission 132455) | Hypersaline lake sediment archaeal communities from the Salton Sea, California, USA - SS_3_D_2 metaG | ecosystem: Environmental > Aquatic > Non-marine Saline and Alkaline > Hypersaline >...
GCGGCAAGCCGTTTTCTGAAGGAGTGTGATTGGCAGGAATTGGCGACGTCGTTTGAGGTGCAGTTGGGAGACAGCCTGCCACAGAGCTCTGTCCGGCAGGGGGAACTGCGCAATGAGGACTTGACTCAACGTAACGGGTACTGGCTGCTTCCCCTGCGCAGCAGGGACCGCCAGTCGACGCTCGGGATTCTGGGCGTGGAGGCCAGGGGAGGTGCACCCAGCCTGACGCCTGAGGCGTTGGCGAATGTAGCCGATCTTGTTTGGCAAGCGGAGCTGGCTCTTGAGGACGTGCACCTGCAGCAGAATGTCTTTGACGCACTGCGGGAGATCGTGCCCGAGATCGAGGAGATCCAACGCTGGCGAAGCGCTGGCGTGTACTCTGGGCCGGCTCGTCTGGAAGCGCTAGAGTCAAACCCAGTGTACGCTCCCGACTTTGCGAAGGTGGTGAGGGATGCGTTGCGCCACTACTGGGGTGGCAAGGGGCTGATGGAGAGCCCACTACTGCGAATGCGCTTGGTGCGCCAAGTGATGGATGAGAATGATGGCGTGCCGGCGCGGGCGGTGCGGGCGGTGCTGGCGGCAGCGATCGAACGCTTGCGGCCAGAGGGTGATCGCAGTATGACCGCTGCGGAATGGGTCGTCTACAATATCTTGGAGTCGCGGTTCATTCAGGGACGTCCCATCCGTGAGGTGGCAACGCGTATGGCCATCAGCGAGTCTGACTTTTACCGCAAGCAGCGCGTGGCTATTGAGCACCTCGCAGAAACGCTCGTGTTGATGGAGATGGAGGCCAGTGAGACGAGTGTGTAGTGGGCCGGGGCAAGATGGGGCCTAGCATTTGTCATCGGTTCGATGCGGGTGGTATAATCGACGTGCTTGTGGCCCACAGAGGCCTTTGGCAAGGCTAGGTCTCTCGGGGCAGTCGCCACCGGGCCTTTGGAGCGCCAGCAAGACATTCAACACACGTTCAAGGAGGAAAAGCAATGGCTTACAAGATCACTGAGGACTGTATTGCTTGTGCAGCTTGTGAGAGTGAGTGCCCGAACGAGGCGATTAGCGAGGGCGACGAGTACTTTGTGATCGATGCGGACAAGTGCACCGAGTGCGTGGGCTTCTACAGCACACAGCAGTGCGCCGACGTCTGCCCGGTTGACGCATGCGTGCCTGATCCTGATCACGAAGAGACCAAGGAAGACCTGCTGGCCAAGTTCAAGAAACTCCATCCGGACAAGGAGCCCAAGTAGTAGCCTCGGGCGCCACTCCCGGCGCCTGGTCCTTTGGCGCCAGGAGGTCACCGCACAGAAGCTGCCGCCCCGCTCTGGTTTCCGGTAGGGCATGGCGGCGGATCATTCGTCCCGTGCCTGCCGGACGGCAGGCGCGGTGGTGTTTCTCACCCTACCCGGGCCCGACGAAACGTGAGACAGACTGACACGCCTCGTCGGGCCCTCTCATTCTGGGGCCTCGCGAAGGGCGACGGCGTGGCAAGACCTTTGACCCTTGCAGAACTGATGCCGGAAGGCATGTTCGTGGGGACCAGCCTGATTCTGCGGAGAGTGGCGTCGCCGAGCCACAGTCCTGCGTCGCTGCTCTACGGCGTGCGTGCGCCGCGGGGCGAGCGGGGCAGGAAGGTGCTGGAGGTGACGGGCATCGGTGGCGCGCTTGAGAGCAGTGATACCTCGCCCGGCGCGGGTGCGGTGCGTGAAGCCCTTGAAGAGACGCGTTGTCAAGTAGCACTGCTAAAATGCCGCGAGACGCTGGTTGTTCACAGCGCATCCAGGTTGAGGCGTATCGAGCTCAGCGGGGAGGAGCGCCCCGCCGCGGTAGTGTTCCGGCACCACGATACACCGACCCGCCAACCGTGGTCTGACCAACACCGCGGACGGGCGTGCATCGCGGTCTTTGCCGGGGAACTGTTAGGGCCGCCTCAACCGGCCATGGAGCTTCCGGCGCTGATCTGGTTGCGTCCTCAGCAGGTTGTTCAGATCGCTTGCCGAGATATGGGGCTGCAAGATGTGCTGGATCAGGGGGCACGGCTGGTCGAAGGCGCGGCGAGCGCCATGCCTCGCGACGCTGCGGTGCGCCTCGTTGACTCGCAGGAGGCACTGGTGTTGGCCCTGGGTCAGAACGCGTTAACCTTCTACTGCGGCATCTTCGGAGACATCACAGCATGAGACAACTCGATCGCAGCGACAGAGCTCTGGTTGCCCTTTTGCCTCCGCAAGTCAGCGCCAGAGTCGACCACTGGCGGTCCCTATACTATCCCAGCTTCCAGATCGTTCCTCCTCACATCACGGTTGCGTACCCGCCCTTTGTGCCGGTTGAGGACTGGGCCCGCGTGCGACCGCTCGTGGCGCAGTGTTTGCGGAGCTTTGCGCCGTTTTCTGTGCTACTCGCACAACTGGGCGTCTTTCAGGGTGATCCTTCCTACCTGTGGCTGAAACCGGAGGACGGGGGCTGTCTGATGCGCTTGCACGAAACGCTGGTGGAGCGCCTTCCGCAGTACATGCCGGACCTGGACTTTGCCTACTGCCCACATGTCACCATCGGTGCTTTCACTTCGGCGCCGGAACTGCAGGCCGCAAGGCGGGCCGTCAGTGCATCCTGGCAGCCTTGCCGCTTTGAGCTGAGGGAGCTGGTGTACCTGGCCCCCGATGAGGGCGGTGTTTGGTGCGTGTGCAGCCGTCTCCCTCTTGGGGGATCATGACGTCGCGGACTCTGAGCTGACGCTGTGCGCGGCGTGTCGCCAAGCGCGACGCTGCTGGGCGCAATGGAGGATAGGTTAGATGAAGATGAAGGAAGCAACCGATCTGGGTCGCGATGTCTCCGAACTGGTGAATGCGGGCCGTGTGCAGCAGGCCTATGCCCTGCTTGAGCCGGTGCTGGCTGCACGCACACCCTTTCCCATCTCCGGGCGGATCGGTGAGATCGTTGGCGCCGGCCCCGTACATTGGGTGCATCCCTTTCTTGAACGCGTTGCGGCGGGCCGGACTCAAGGTGGCTGGGTAGTCATTGGCGGCGCGCTGGGGGCGCAGCTTGATCGCGATCCCGGTGGGGCATTGGCTCGCTGCCGCGGCTTTGTCATAGAGGCGGATGTCTGGTATGCGACAGACATACTGGGCGAACGCGTGCCGGGCCCGGCGCTGTTGCTTGACTTGAGTGCAACCCTGGATCGCCTGGCAAAGTGGCGGGAGGATCCCAACCGCTGGGTGCGACGGACACTGGGCGTGGCCGTACACTTCTGGGCCAAGCGTTCCCGTGGAGATGGGGCTCGCGAGCCTGAGGCAGCGGCCTTGCTGGCTTTTCTGGAGCCATTGTTTTCAGAGTGGGATATAGATGCGGTCAAGGGCATCGGATGGGGCCTCAAGACATTGGGGCGGTACTACCCTGATCTGGTGGCAGATTGGCTCAGGGAGCAAGTGGTTGTTGAAGGACGCCGTCATCGCGCTCTCATGGCGCGCAAGGCTGTGACCTATCTGCCACAGCATCTGCGGGATCGTGGGCTGGGGACTGGGCGATAGCCGACCTGCAGCTGCACAGCGGCCGGGCTGACGCGTTCAGCCGCACCGACCACTGTTCCTGAGGAGGCGTCCATCAGCTCTGCGTCTGGAGGTGAGCTGACCGACTCCTGTTCTGCTGTAGGTGTATCGATCCTATTCGTCGTCGCGATCTCAAAGAGTTCTGTTGCTGCACTGTGCCCCCGCTATGCTGTGTGATCTAGCGATCATGATCAGCGAAGGCAAGGTCTATCCTGGCTTCGAACTGCGTTGTTCACCTCCTTGCGGTGTCACCGATGAGCCCCATGCTGGCGAGGCGTACCGCACAAGTACACTCACGTGGGTCAGCATTGGGACTCTTCCTGTTGAGCCATGCACATGCGAGACCATTGAGAGGAGGTCAAAGTGACCGCGTTCCTGACGTTCGCACAGTTGTGCGAATCACTGCAAGCGACGCGATCGCGCAAGTCGCTGGCCACGCTAGTGGCGGACTACTTGCGGGCGCTGTCTCGCGATGAAGTTGCGCCTGCCGCGCGCATGATCATCGGGCGCGTCTTTCCAGAACGAGAGGGACGACAGCTCAACCTGAGCGGTGCAGCCGTGTCGCGGGTGGTCAAGCGGGCGGTTGAGACCAGCCGTGAGCAGCGCGACACCATTGCCAGCGACGCGGTAGACTTTGGGCAAAGCGTGCAGAGGATGTTTGAGCTGGGTCAGCGATCGGGCGCCTCTGGCGCAGCCCTCTCTCTCACAGAGGTATGGCAGGCTTTTCAGGAGATCGCCGCCATGAGTGGGCCTGGTTCGCAGAAACGCAAAGACGAAACGCTTCTAAGATTGCTGGATCGGGCTGCGCCCCTGGAAGCCAAGTACATCGCGAAACTGGCAGTGGGAGAGATGCGGCACGGGGTAAGCGAGGGCCTACTGCTCGATAGCATAGCCCTGGCTGGCGATGTGCCAAGCCACAAGGTGCGTAGGGCAAACATGCTGCTTGGTGACGTAGGCAGGGTGGCCGAGACAGCACTGCATGAGGGCCGGGAGGCGCTGCGCGACATCCGAGCAAAAGTCGGGCGGCCTCTCAAGCCAATGCTGGCCCAGACCGCCGAATCGGTGCGAGAGGCCTTTGGCCTGCTCGATTCCAACCTGGCACTGGAATACAAGCTGGATGGGGCCCGAGTGCAAGTCCACAAGGCCGGCGATCGGGTGTGCCTGTTTTCCCGACATCTCTCCGATCTGACGGCGAGCCTGCCGGAGATCTGTGATCAGGTACTGGCAGAGCTATCGGCAGGTGAAGCCATTGTGGAGGGTGAAGTGGTCGCTGTGGGCGAGGGAGAGCGGCCGCTGCCATTTCAACAGCTGATGCGGCGTTTGGGTCGGGTGAAGGACATTGACGAAATGCGGAGGCAGGTGCCGCTGCGGCTCTTCCTCTTTGATCTGCTCTATGCTGATGGCAGGCTGTGGATCGACGAGCCCCAGCACAAGAGATTTGCGGCGCTCAAGGAAGTGAGTGGCGACTTGGAGCTGGTGGAACGTCTGGTGCCCTCATCAGTGGTGCAAGGTGAGCGCTTTTTGCAGATGGCTCGCAGAGATGGGCACGAGGGTCTGATGGCCAAGGGCCTGGACGGCCTTTATGTGCCGGGCGTTCGCGGCCGTCACTGGCTCAAGATCAAGCCAGTCTTGACGCTCGACCTGGTCATCGTTGCTGCGGATTGGGGCTATGGCCGGCGACACGGATGGCTGTCAAACTACCACTTGGCCGCCAGGGACGAGCGTTCCGGTCGACTGCTGGAGGTTGGCAAGACCTTCAAGGGACCCACAGACAAGGAATTCGAGGAGATGACAAAACGCTTGCTCGCCATCAAGGTCAGTGAGTCGCGCGGAACGGTGTTTGTTCGACCTGAGGTCGTGGTTGAGGTGGCCTTTAACAACATCCAGAACAGCCCCAAGTACGAGTCCGGCATGGCGCTGCGGTTTGCGCGGATCGTTCGGGTTCGTCCAGATAAGACGGCTGAAGAAGCGGATACCATTCAAGCGATGCACAGGCTGCGCCGCTTGGGAGGGACCGGAAAGGGTGCGGGGTTAGGATTGACAGACTGATCCCACCTGCGCTACACTTGGCATGCCAAGCTGCAACTTGGAACATGACCACTGATTCCATGGAGGTTTGCCGACCATGGCGTCGCACGACGTCGGTCAACGACAGACTGGAGAGCAGGGCTCAGGTGTGAAGCCTCCAGCGAAGGCCCAAGCCATGTCCGCTGTGATGGCTATTGTGCGGATGCTTACGCGTAACATGGACTCTGAGACGGCTCTTCCACTGGCATTGGCGGGGATGCTCAAGACCATTGACGCGGCCGAGACCGGCGCGATATTCCTGTACCGGCCGGGACGTGCAGGACTGCTGGCGGACTGTGCCTTCGGCTATGACAACAAGTGCGTCGGAAGCATGAGCTTGGATCCGAACGAAGGCATTGTGGGCCTGGCCCTGGCATCGGCCAAGCCGCTGATGCTCACAGCGGCAGACGAGATTGCGCGCGCGAATGCTCGTCTGTCACCCCAAAACCGTGCGTGTATTGAGCAAGCGATGCACGCCTCTGTCCAGCCTTCGAGTTCAATCTGCGTCCCGCTTCTCCTTTCCGATGCTGCCGCAGGGGCTGTAGTCCTGGAGACCTGGGGGCAGCAGACGTTCTGCCAGAACGACCTGGAGATGGCCGAAGCACTGGCGGGTCTCGTGTCTTTGTACCTGGACCGGGAATACCTCGCGGGTGAGGCGAACCAACGTCGACAGGTGATGCAGAACGTCAGCCAGCTGCAGCAAGACATCATGTCCAGCCTCTCTCACGAGATGCGCACACCGTTGGCCTCGATCAAGGGCTACGCCTCGGCGCTTCTCCTTGATGAAGTGGTCTGGGAGCCGCAGAAGGTGCGTGAGTATCTGGAGATCATCGTCGATGAATCCGATCAGCTGGGCGAGATTGTCGCAGACTTGCTAGACGCCTCGGTCATCGACGCGGGGCATCTCAAGATCGAGAAGGAGCCCACGCTCCTCAGCCGTCTGACCCAACAGGTCGTTGACGAGATCGAGCCCCGCGCTAGTAAACACCGTTTCTTGGTCAGCCTCCCAGTCCATCTTCCGGTTGTGGATGCTGATGGAGGGCGCATTCGACGCGTGCTCTACAATCTGCTGGACAACGCTGTGAAGTACTCGCCGGAGGGAGGGCTGATCGTGGTTCGCGCTGAGGTGGGCCAGGACGAGGTGACTGTGAGTGTGGCCGACCAAGGACAAGGCATTGCCCCTGAGCATCTGAACAGGCTGTTCGAGCGCTTTTTCCGGGTCAAGTTTGCCTCAGGGCGGCATGTCGTCGGGTCCGGACTCGGTCTGCCCATCGCTCGCAACATCGTGGAGGCCCACGGTGGGCACATTTGGGCCGAGAGCACGCTGGGAGAAGGCACGACAGTGAGCTTCACGCTGCCGCTCGGAGAGTGTAGCGATGACCGTTGAGATGGGCGAGGCCGTGTAGATGGATCGCAACGAGTGCATCCTGGTGGTGGACGACGAACCGCGTCTGGTGCGTCTGGTTCGAGAAGTGTTGGAAGCGGTGGGCTATCGCGTGGTTGCTGCCGGCGATGGACATGCGGCGCTGGCAATGCTGGCGGTCGAGCAGCCTGATCTGGTTTTGCTGGACATCCTCCTACCTCGAGGTATGGATGGCTATGAGACCTCTCGGCGCATCCGAGAGTTCTCTGATGTGCCTATTATCATGTTGACGGCCAAGGCCCGCGACGCGGACAAGCTCAAAGGCTTTGATGCCGGTGCTGACGACTATCTGACCAAGCCGTTCAATTCCAAAGAACTTGTGGCCCGCGTGCGGGCCGTGCTGCGGCGAAGCAAGCACCCGGAAGAGGTGGGGACGGCCACTGAGTTTGCGTGTGGCCGTATGTCGATCAGTTTTGCTCAGCGCCGCGTCTTCGTCAACGGTGAGGAAGTGTTGCTGACGGCGACGGAGTACGCTTTGCTGCGCGAGCTGGCACTGCATCCCAACTGCGTCATGCTGCACCGGCAGCTGCTCAACGCTGTGTGGGGTGCCGAGTACGTTGACGAAATCGACTATCTGCGCGCTTACGTCCGCTACTTGCGGCAGAAAATCGAGGCGTACCCATCACGGCCAGAGTTCATTGTGACCCGGCCCGGCCTTGGCTACATGCTGGTGTGCCCTGAGGAGGACGCGGGATAGGCTGTCTTTGACAATCGGTTGTGTGCTGTGATTCTTAAGAGCGGGCTATGCCTCATGGCATAGCCTGCTTTTTCGTGGCTTTTTCATCTTGCGCCGAGCTTTTCCATGGGTATTTCATGGCCTGGGTGCTATGCTACATGTACCAAGATGAGAGCAACGATAGAGGGGGCGCCGATAAAATGAGCCATGTGGTCTCGACTCTAGTCGGAGATAGTGATGAACAGCAAGCCCAAGGCTCCAAAGTCGCAGTGGCAGCCAAGAAGCAAGCTTCTGGAGGAGGGCTGCCGGCACGCGGGGTGCAGTTGAATCCCTTTGACCTGGCGCAGCGCCAGTTTGATGAGGTGGCCGACCAATTGGCCCTGTCAGATGATGTCAGACAGATGCTGCGCTGGCCGATGATGGAGATTCACTTCCGGATTCCATTGCGCTTGGACGACGGGATTCTGACGGTATTCGACGCTTACCGCGTGCAGCACAACATCGCGCGGGGCCCGGCCAAAGGGGGAATTCGCTTTCACCCTGGGGAGACTTTGGACACGGTGCGCGCGTTGGCGATGTGGATGACCTGGAAATGCTCAGTGGCTGATATCCCCCTCGGAGGTGGCAAGGGCGGTGTGGTGGTCGATCCTACACAGCTCACAGGCGCCGAGACGCAGCGTCTGTGCCGTGGCTGGATTGACCAGGTGTGGAAGAACATCGGCAGTCACGTGGATATCCCCGCGCCCGATGTGGGCACGAATTCACAGATGATGGCCTGGATGATGGACGAGTACTCCAAGCTCATGGGCACACATGTTCCGGGCGTGGTAACTGGGAAGCCTGTGGGCGTCGGTGGAAGCAAGGGGCGAACGAGTGCTACCGGCTTCGGGGTGACGATCGCTGTTCGCCAAGCACTCGAGCACCTTGGCATTCTGCCTGAGGACTGCAGCGCCTCAGTCCAGGGTTTTGGCAATGTCGGTCAGCATGCAGCGTTGGACTTTAAGCGAATATTGGGTGGCAAGGTGTTGGCGATCTCATGCTGGTGCCCAAAGGATCACTGCGCCTACACGTTTTCTAAGGATGATGGCGTCGATGCCGAGTTTCTGCAGTCCATCACGGACACGTATGGCACCATCGATATGGAGCAGGCGGTGAAGGCAGGCTATAGAGTAGAGGACGGCGATGCTTGGCTCTCAAAGGATGTTGATGTGCTCATTCCTGCGGCCACGGAGGGTGTCATCACTAACAGGACAGTGAAGCACATCAGCCAGCAGGTCCGTGTGCTTGCAGAAGCGGCGAACGGCCCCACGACGCCAGAAGCTGATCAGGTGCTGAGGCACAGCCAGGTATTCGTTATCCCGGATATCCTGTGCAACGCTGGAGGCGTGATCTGTTCCTATTTCGAGGGCGTACAGAATGAGACGAACTACTACTGGACGCTGGGTGAAGTGCAGCAGCGACTTACTCAGAAGATGACAACAGCTTTTGACAGCGTGCTACAGATGGCGGAGCGACGGCAGGCCTATATGCGGGATGCGGCCTACATGATCGCCATTGAGCGAGTGGTGCATGCCATGGATACCCGTGGCTGGGTGTAGCCTCATCGAGGCCCCCAATGTGGCCAAACGCGGAAGGCCGCGCGTGTGGACAAAGCAGCGAACTCAGACGGCGGACGATACGACCGAACTGGCATATCATCAGGGGTTCGTAGAGCTCCGGAGACCGGAGAACGCGCGCAATCACCAGGACGAGCTAAAAGGAGGTAGGAAGAATGGCAACTCAGACCATCGACATGCCAACTGCGAAGCTGGACATGGACAACGTGCCGACCATGTTGGATGACGCTCTTCGGGCCACGGCGGCCAAGTCGAGCCGGAGTCCCAAGGAGACGTTGGAAGCGATGCGGAGTGGCGACTGTGCGACCTGTGACGCGGTCCGCTATCGCCTGGCAGAGACCTTGGCGGAGTACCTTGCTATGGTCGACCACGGCGTCAAGGCAGTGTACCTTTACGAGCCGGAGTACGCGACGGGCGCAGATTCGGCTGTTACGGAGCGACCGAGCTTGTCTCCCGGCATCAGCATGATTGTCTGGTCCGACCGCAAGAGCGCGGCGCTGTCTGCGGTGGTGGCCTCCCTCAATGCGCGGCTGGCCGAGGAGGCAGAGCACCTGACGTGTCCGAAGGCCAACGCCCTGTGCTGGACGCTGGACGCCCAGATTGTCGACGACCAGCAAGTGCAGTCAAACAGTGGATACGGTGCCTTGATCAACTCGCTCTACGTGCGCCCATTGGAGCTGTGGCACCGCTGAGCGTGACGGGCGAGACCAGACCAGCGGAACGTAGATCGCTCCCAGCGGCCTAGGTA